>Ga0213867_1000099_pt1 | contig 38319 bp, 32 predicted proteins | sample PICome_12_FD_160120 | JGI IMG/M metagenome (GOLD analysis project Ga0213867, IMG submission 160120) | Coastal seawater microbial communities near Pivers Island, North Carolina, United States - PICO540 | ecosystem: Environmental > Aquatic > Marine > Coastal | place: USA: North Carolina... | reverse complement strand
TCTGTATGGTTTGATGAGTATAGCCGAAGGGAATTTTTTGCGTATTTCTGCAAAAATTCGCTCTGCTTCTAGTCGATCGTTAAAGTTGCCTAAACGAACTCTGTAGGTAGGAGTTTGGAATTCAATTCTACTCTCAAATTCCCCAAAAATTTCATTCGCTTGCTTCAACAAATCTTGGGCTTTTGTATAAGAACCGAACCCCAATTGAATTTGATAACTGCTCTCTTGAGTTCGAAGCGAGGTGTAGTTTTCGAAGAGCACTTTCATTTTTTCAGGTTCATCTTCTAGTCTTTCTTGCTGATAATCAGCGATTACGCCTTCATTTTGAGCGTACAGCTTTTGATAAAAAAAGAATGAGAGAAAAAGAAGTGAAAAATAGAACTTCATAGCGATTTTTTTTACGCTATAAAATTGAGAAATTTTGTTTAATTTTTTCCCCAAAATCACCTTATTTAGAATTAATATAAATTGTAAACTACTTCTTTTAAAGGTTTTAAAATACAAGGTCTGAGTCTTATTTTTGAGGCCAAATTTCAGGGGGTGTTTTTGCATAGACAAAACGCATTCCACCGAAAGCCTTAAAATAGATAGCAATTAATTGAGTATGAGAACAAACTCAAACCAAAACCTGCCAGTATTAAACTATATTTTTAAAACTGCACTCGTATTTTTAGTGTTTACTTTTGCTGCTTTCGCACAAGACACCGCTGAAGCCTCAGCTGATTTAGGTGGTGATCCGACAGCGGGTAAACAACTCTTTAACCAAAATTGTGCGGCTTGTCATGCGCTCAATAGAAAAATGACAGGACCTGCATTGGCGAATGTCGAGACGCGTTTAAGCGAAGATGAAGGTCTCGACAAAGAATGGCTCTATGCCTGGATTAAGAACTCAGCCGGAATGATCGCCTCTGGAGATGCTTACGCCAATAAAATTTACAACGAATACAACAAAGCCGCTATGACGGCTTTTCCTACTTTAAGCAATGCAGACATTGACAATATACTAGCTTATACTGCAGCGCCACCGCCTGCGCCAGTAGCTGCTGCAGCTGCAACAGAAGCTCAGGTTGTTGTTGCAGAATCAGGCATTGCAGACGAATTGATACTAGCCATCCTCGCATTGGTTTTAGCGGTGCTTGTGATTATGCTATTTACGGTTCAGCGCACTTTGAAGCGTTTTGCTCAATTATCAGGCGTTGAAATAAAAGAAGAAAAACCTGCAAGAACCCCAATTTGGAAGGCGTTCATTCAAAATCAGTTTTTGATGTTTGTTTCTGTAGTGGTCTTGCTCCTCATGAGCGCATACTACGCTTATGCTTATATGATGCAAGTAGGTATCGATCAGGGATATGCTCCAGTTCAACCTATCCACTATTCACACAAGATTCATGCTGGAGATAATAAAATTGAATGTACGTATTGCCATTCCTCAGCTCGAGTTTCAAAACATTCGGGAATTCCTTCACTCAACGTGTGTATGAATTGTCATAAGTCGATTTACGAGTACAAGGGAAATCCAGAAGGTCCTTCAAAAGAGGATTTGGCTAATGGTTACACCAATGAGTTTTACACCAACGAAATCAAGAAATTGTACAAGGCTGTTGGATGGGATGAACAAACACAATCCTACACAGGCGAAGCTCAGCCAGTTGAATGGGTAAGAATACACAACCTGCCAGACTTTGCTTATTTCAATCACTCTCAGCACTACAGTGTTGCAGGTGTAGAATGTCAAACCTGCCACGGACCTGTTGAAGAAATGGAAATCATGTATCAATACAGTCCATTAACAATGGGGTGGTGTATTAATTGTCACAGGGAAACCAACGTAGCCTTAACCGACAATCCGTATTATGAGAAAATACACGAGGCACTGTCTAAAAAGTACGGTGTTGAGGAATTAACAGCGGCCCAAATGGGAGGCCTAGAATGTGGAAAGTGTCATTATTAAAAAGCATTACAACTAAACCATGAGTTCAAATAAAAAATACTGGAGAAGTGATTTCGAATTAAACGGAGATTCTAAAGTAATCGAGTCTTTAGGGAAAGACGAGTTTACAGAAGACTTACCCGTAGTTGGATTTTACGAAGACAAAAATGAACTTGATTCGAGCAATGCTTCGAGAAGAGATTTTTTAAAGTGGGTTGGTTTTAGCACAGCTGCAGCCACAGTTGCTGCCTGTGAGGGCCCAATCAAAAAATCTGTACCCTATGTGGTTCAACCAGATGAAATCGTGCCTGGTGTTGCAAATTACTATGCCACTTCTATAGCTAACGGTTACGATTTCGCCTCTGTTCTTGTAAAAACTCGAGAAGGTCGTCCTATTAAGGTAGAAAATAATGATAGTGCTAAGGTGCTTGGAGGAGCTAATGCTAGAGTTCAGGCTTCTGTCTTGAGTCTTTATGACAAAAACAGAATCCAAGGTCCAATGGCAAATGGAGCCCCTATTGAATGGGATAATTTAGATACGGCTGTTGCGGCACGATTAAATGCGTTAGCTGATTCAGATCAAAAAGTAGTGCTTGTAAGTCATACTAAGAGCAGTCCTTCTTACCATAGATTAGTAGCTCTTTTTGCAGAGAAGTACGATAACTTTGAACACCTTGTATACGATGCTATTTCATCGGATTCAAGCCTTTCTGCGTTTGAACAACGTTACGGTATTCGAGCTTTAGCAGATTACGATTTCTCAAAGGCCGATGTAATCATTTCATTTGATGCGGACTTCTTGGGCGATTGGCAAGGTGGAGGATACAGTAAAGGCTATACGGCTCACAGAAAGCCAGAAAATGGAACAATGTCGCACCACATCCAGTTAGAGTCTAATATGACCCTTTCAGGTTCAAATGCGGACAAACGTATACCACTGAGTCAACACCAACAAAAAATAACATTAGCCAAACTGTACAACACTTTAAAAGGTCAAGACGCTTCTGGTGGTTCAGATGCCTCTATGGACGCTTATGTGAGTGCTATGGCTTCTAAAATAAAAGCAGTAGGTACTAAGGCCGTTGTCGTTTGTGGTTTAGACGACCAAATGGCTCAGTACATCACTTTAGCCATCAATGAGATGATTCAAAGTGAGGCGTTTGACACAAACAAACCGAGATACACAGCTCAAGGAAGTCTTCAAAAGTGGAATGCGCTTTTAGACGACATGGAAGCCTCTAGAGTGGGAATGCTACTTTTAGATGGGGTTAATCCATTGTACAACAGTCCTGATGCTGATCGTTTTCAGTCTGCTATGAGCAAGGTTGGATTTACGGTTTCAAGTGCCTTCTTAAATAACGAGACAGCAAGTGCATCAACCTTTGTTGCTGCAGCTTCTCACTTCATGGAATCTTGGGGGGACATGCAGGTCAAAGCAGGGTTTTATGGTTTGACACAGCCCGTGATTAGAGAACTTTTCGACACACGTCAATTTGAAGCTTGTTTACTCAAATGGGCAGGAGTAGAAGAAAGTTATTACGACTTTGTAAGACAAACTTGGGAAACTTCGATTTTAGAGGGCTCATCTTGGAACAAGGCATTGCAAGACGGTGTTTACGTTCGAGATGAAAATGTGAGTTTAAGTCGAAGCGTTACTGAAGCGGATCAAGAGCTAAGTGCTGCAAGATCACTTTCGAACACTAGAGTTAGCGACAGCGAACTTGTATTATACGCCAAAACTGGAATGGGTGATGGTAGTCAATCGAACAATCCATGGCTACAAGAATTCCCTGATCCAATTACCAGAACCTCATGGGATAACTATTTAACCGTATCTAAAACTGACGCTGAAAAGTTAGGTTTAGTAAATGAATATGTGGCCAATGGAGGTTTAGATGGCTCGTATGCTAAGTTAACAGTGGGTGAACAAGTTCTAGAGAATGTGCCGGTGATTGTTCAACCAGGTCAGGCTGTAGGAACTTTTGGTTTAGCCTTTGGTTACGGAAGAAAATCCGGTATTCAAACAGAGATGCAAACTGGAGTGAATGCCTTTAAACTTTACCTAAACAACTCAAAATCTCAACAAGTAAAAGTTGAAAAAATGAGTGGTATGCATGAATTTGCATGTGTTCAGTTGCAGAGAACACTAATGGGTAGAGGTGATATTATCAAAGAAACCGACATGAATTCTTATTTACATGAGGATGCAGCGGTTTGGAATAAAATACCTCAGGTTTCACTTGATCACCAAGAAGTACCGGCTTCAAGTGTTGACTTATGGGACAGCTTTGATCGATCGGTAGGACACCACTTTAATATGTCTATCGATTTAAATGCGTGTACAGGTTGTGGTGCTTGTGTAATCGCTTGTCATGCTGAAAACAATGTACCTGTAGTAGGAAAAAGAGAAATTCGAGTTTCACGTGATATGCACTGGCTAAGAATTGACCGCTATTACTCTTCAGAGGAAAGTTTTGAGGCGGACAATGAGAAAAAAGAAGATTTAGACGGTCTGTTTGGATCTAACGGTAGCCTTGGTGGATTTGGAGAATTAGAAAATCCTTCAAATAATCCTCAGGTCGCTTTCCAGCCTGTAATGTGTCAGCATTGTAACCACGCTCCGTGTGAGACCGTTTGTCCAGTAGCAGCTACTTCGCATTCTAGACAAGGTCAAAACCACATGGCTTACAATAGATGTATCGGTACACGTTATTGTGCGAACAACTGTCCTTATAAAGTAAGAAGATTTAACTGGTTCTTATACAACCAAAACGATGAGTTTGATTTCAATATGAACAACGACCTAGGTCGAATGGTATTGAACCCAGATGTAAATGTTCGTTCTAGAGGTGTGATGGAGAAGTGTTCAATGTGTATCCAAAGAACACAGAAAACAATACTCGATGCGAAACGAGACGGAAGAGCGATCAAAGACGGTGAGTTCAACACAGCATGTTCTGCAGCCTGTGATAATGGAGCTATCGTATTTGGTGATGTGAATGATCATGAAAGTGAAATCGCTCATTTAAAAGAAAACAACAGAATGTATCACCTGTTAGAACACGTAGGAACACAGCCTAATGTATTCTACCAAGTGAAAGTTCGAAATACAGAAGAAGCCTAAACAATATTTAAATTAAACAACAACTATGGCGTCGCATTATGAAGCTCCGATACGTAAACCTCTTGTCCTTGGGGACAAAGGATATCACGACGTATCAATTGATATCGCTAAACCAGTAGAGGGAAAGGCAAACAAACAATGGTGGATTGTTTTTGGAATCTCCCTTGTGGCCTTTTTGTGGGGAATTGGTTGTATCATTTACACAATCTCAACAGGTATTGGTGTTTGGGGTCTAAACAAAACCGTAAACTGGGCTTGGGACATTACCAACTTCGTCTGGTGGGTGGGTATTGGTCACGCAGGAACCCTAATCTCTGCGGTACTCCTTCTGTTCAGACAGAAATGGAGAATGGCCATCAACAGATCTGCCGAAGCGATGACCATATTTTCGGTAATTCAAGCAGGTTTATTTCCAATTATTCACATGGGTAGACCTTGGTTGGCCTATTGGGTATTACCGATTCCGAATCAATACGGGTCTTTGTGGGTGAATTTCAACTCGCCTCTACTTTGGGACGTATTCGCAATCTCAACTTATTTATCAGTTTCTCTTGTATTCTGGTGGACAGGATTGTTGCCTGATTTCGCTATGATTAGAGATAGAGCGGTTAAGCCGTTTCAAAAGAAAATTTACAGTTTACTAAGTTTTGGTTGGACAGGTAGAGCAAAAGATTGGCAGCGATTTGAAGAGGTTTCATTAGTACTTGCAGGTCTTGCTACTCCTCTTGTACTTTCAGTACACACGATTGTATCATTTGACTTCGCCACATCGGTTATACCGGGTTGGCATACCACTATCTTTCCACCGTATTTCGTTGCTGGGGCGATCTTCTCTGGTTTCGCGATGGTGAATACCCTTCTTATCATCATGAGAAAGGTGGTAGGTCTTGAAGCTTATATTACAGTTCAACATATCGAATTGATGAATATCGTAATTATGATTACGGGTTCAATTGTTGGATGTGCCTATATCACAGAGTTATTTATCGCTTGGTATTCTGGTGTAGAATACGAACAGTACGCGTTCTTAAACAGAGCGACTGGACCTTATTGGTGGGCGTATTGGTCAATGATGACTTGTAATGTATTCTCTCCACAATTCATGTGGTTTAAAAAATTGAGAACAAGTATCATGTTCTCCTTCTTTATCTCCATCGTGGTGAATATAGGAATGTGGTTTGAGCGTTTTGTGATCATTGTTACATCCTTACACAGAGATTACCTGCCATCTTCATGGACTATGTTCTCTCCAACTTTTGTCGATATCGGAATATTCATAGGTACAATTGGATTCTTCTTTGTATTGTTCTTGTTGTATTCTAGAACCTTCCCAGTAATCGCACAAGCTGAAGTAAAGTCTATACTCAAATCTTCAGGAGCGCGTTTCAAAGAATTGCGCGACTCAGGAAAACCTTTATATGAAATGCCAGCTCGTGGCGTAGTACGAGAGTACGACGAAGCAACGGGAGAAGTTATTTCAAATTCGCAATCAACTAATAATCTGGACTAAAATGGCTACAAAATTAATTCGAGCATTATACACAGATGACGACATTCTAATGAATGCTGTTAAGGCGGTTAAAGAAAAAAAACTGCATATCGAAGAGGTTTATACGCCTTTTCCGGTCCACGGATTAGACAAAGCCCTCGGTTTAGAGGATACACGTATTTCAGCGGCTGCATTCCTATATGGATGTTTAGGTTTGTCCGTAGCCATTACCATGATGAATTACATCATGATTCAAGATTGGCCGCAAGACATTGGAGGTAAACCGAGTTTTAGCTTCTTTTTAAATATGCCTGCATTTGTACCAGTCATGTTTGAGATGACCGTATTTTTTGCAGCTCACTTAATGGTAATTACGTTCTACTTAAGAAGTAGAATGTGGCCATTTAAAGAAGCTGAAAATCCAGACGTGCGAACAACCGACGATCACTTTTTGATGGAAGTAGCTTTAAAAGGTGATTTAAAAGAACTTCAGGAGTTTTTATTAGACACAGGTGCTGTTGAAGTTCAAATACCAAAAAACAATGAATAACATGAAATCGACTTTACCATATATCGTAGCATTGAGTCTAGTATTGACATTGACGTCTTGTTTTGACAAAAACAAGCCCAACTTTCAGTACATGCCTAATATGTATGAGTCTGTGGGATATGAGACGTATCAAGAGTCTGACTTATTTCCACAAGGTACGGCTGCAATGCTTCCTGCCGACAATACGATTCCAAGAGGGTGGATGCCTTACGAATTTGATAACACTATAGAAGGCAAAGAAGGGGCGAGAGCTCAAGAAAGTCCACTATCAGCAGACCAAGCTGAGGAAAACCTCAGTAAAGGAAAAGAACTATATGATGTCTATTGTGCCATCTGCCATGGAGCAAAAGGTGATGGTCAAGGACACTTGGTAAAAAGAGAAAAAATTCTAGGGGTACCTAGTTATGCTGATCAGGGTAGAAATATTACCGTGGGAAGCACCTATCACACCATTTATTATGGACTAAATTCAATGGGTTCATACGCAGCTCAATTGAGTAGTGAAGAGGAGATTTGGCAGATTTCCGAATACGTAATGAAATTAAAGACAGACCTAACAAAATAAGAAAACAAAACTATGTATCAGTTTTCAAATAGATTTAGATTAGTAACCTTCGTTTTAATGGCCCTCGGCTTGTTGGGACTTGGTTATGGATTTTTAAGTGCTCCTTCAAACGTAGACGAGGCCAAGGCAATGATGGCGGCCGGTCATGACGAGCACGGTTCAGGCCACGGTGATGAATCTCATCAAAGCGATGCTCACGGTGAGGAGACTCATGACTATCACCTTGAAGAAGCAGTGGTAGCCGAAGCAGACCATCACGAAGAGGAAGGTCATCACGAAGAAGCAGCGCATGAAGAAGCTGGACATGAGGCTAATCACAGTTCAGGTCATGGTGCTGAACAGGCACATGGTTCTCACGATGCATCTCATGATCAACACATGCTAGATCAGATGAAAAACAGACCTTGGTCAGCGTTTTATGTAGCAGCATTATTTAGCTTTTTAATCGCTCTTGGTGTACTTGCATTTTATGCTATTCAAAGAGCTTCTCAAGCCGGATGGTCTCCACTTTTATTCAGAGTAATGGAGGGAATTACGGCCTATCTCATTCCGGGTGCGGCAATTTTATTCTTATTCTTTGTTTTGAGTTCTATGCACCTGAATCATTTGTTCGTATGGATGGATGCTGACGTTGTTGCACATGATAAACTCATTCAAAACAAATCTGGATACTTGAATTCACCTTTCTTTTTGTTGAGAGCGTTGTTCTTTATGGGAGGTTGGATATTTTACCGCCAACTCTCAAGAAAGTATTCCTTAGCGCAAGACCTCGCTACTGACGATTCTAACTTTGTCAAAAACTTTAGATGGTCAGCAGGATTTTTAGCCTTTTTCTTGGTAACGGAGTCTATGATGTCTTGGGACTGGATCATGAGTGTTGACCCTCACTGGTTTAGTACCTTATTTGGATGGTATGTATTTGCATCTTTCTTTGTTTCGGGTATTACTACCATTGCACTGGTAACGATGTATTTAAAATCTAAAGGATACTTAGAAATCATCAATAATTCACATATACACGATTTAGCTAAATTCATGTTTGGTATCAGTATTTTCTGGACTTACCTGTGGTTTAGCCAATTTATGTTGATTTGGTATGCCGATATCCCTGAAGAGGTTACCTATTACGTGATGCGATTCGAGAACTACAAAGTTCCGTTTTTCGGAATGCTTGTTCTGAATTTCATCTTCCCATTATTAGTCTTAATGAGAAGTGATTACAAGCGTGTTAATTGGTTTATTCAAGTTACAGGAATCGTCATTTTATTCGGGCATTACATCGACTTTTTCAATATGATTATGCCCGGAACCGTCGGAGCATATTGGGGCTTTGGCATAGCTGAATTAGGAGGTATTCTATTCTTTGCAGGATTGTTCTTATACGTAATTTTCACTGCATTGACCAAGACACCACTTACACCGAAACGCAATCCTCTTATTGAAGAGAGTAAACATTTTCACTATTAATAACCAGAAAGTAAACGATAAATGTCAACAGTATTAATTTTAACAGTAGTCGTATTAGTTGGAGTTGCCATTTGGCAAATGGGTAAGATTTTTGAAATCTCTCAACTAGGGGCCAAGTCAAAAGTTCATTCTGGAGTTGCCAATGATGAAGACAACAAGTACAACGGTCTTTTGATCTTTTTGTTTCTGGTTTTTATCTACGGAATTACCATATTTAGTTTTGCGCGATACACAAAATTTTTATTGCCCGTATCGGCTTCTGAACACGGATTAGATACCGATCAATTGATGTGGATCTCAATGGTCATCATCATGATTGTGCAGACTATTACGCAATTCTTGCTTCACTATTTCGGATACAAATACCGAGGAAAAACAGGGCAAAAAGCACTCTTTTTTGCCGATAACGATAGACTTGAATTCATTTGGACCATCATTCCTGTAATTGTGTTAGCCGGACTTATCCTATACGGATTGTACGCCTGGACAAACATTATGGATATCAACGACGATGACGATCCTCTAATTGTTGAGCTCTACGCACAGCAATTCAATTGGACGGCGAGATACGGCGGAGAAGATAACGTTCTTGGTGATGCAAGTGTTCGACTTATCGATATTAACCGTGCTAACGTCTTAGGCCTCGATGAATCAGATCCTTATGCTGAAGACGACATTATCGTGAAGGAATTACACCTTCCTGTAGGGCGTAAGGTTAACTTTTACATGAGATCACAAGACGTCTTACACTCTGCTTATATGCCTCACTTTAGAGCGCAAATGAATTGTGTGCCTGGTATGGTGACTCAGTTTTCATTTACACCTACTATGACTACAGAAGAAATGCGTCTGCAACCTGAGGTCATTGAAAAAGTAAGAAGAACAAATAAAATACGCGCAGAGCGTGCAGCAAATGGTGAGCCTAATAGCGAACCTTGGGAATTTGATTATCTCCTGCTGTGCAACAAAATATGTGGAAAATCGCATTACAATATGCAAATGAAAATCATTGTTGAATCTGAAGAAGATTACAACAAATGGATGGCAGAGCAAAGGTCTTTTATTGAAACCGTTGCTCCTGTACAATAAAACGCAAATTGAATTAAGAAAAAAAAACTGTTATGGCTCACGATTTAGAACACCATCACAAAGAAACATTTATTACGAAGTACATCTTTAGTCAAGACCATAAGATGATTGCTAAGCAATATTTGATTACAGGATTAATTACAGGATTTATAGGGATTGCAATGTCCTTATTGTTTCGTATGCAATTGGCATGGCCAGGAGAATCTTTTCCTGTCTTCCAAGCCATTTTAGGAAAATGGGCTCCCGACGGAGTAATGGATGCGGATATTTATCTGGCACTGGTAACCATCCACGGAACTCTAATGGTCTTTTTTGTATTGACCGCTGGATTGAGTGGAACGTTTAGTAACCTGCTTATTCCATTGCAGATTGGGGCACGCGATATGGCTTCTGGATTTTTGAACATGCTTTCTTATTGGATGTTCTTTGTGTCTAGTGTTATTATGGTGGCTTCTATTTTTATTGAATCTGGACCAGCTGCTGCGGGATGGACGATTTATCCTCCACTATCAGCCTTACCTCAAGCGCAACCCGGTTCTGGTATGGGGATGACGATGTGGCTTCTTTCTATGGCCATATTTATCGCATCTTCTCTTTTGGGATCATTGAATTATATCGTTACAGTAATAAATCTCAGAACAAAAGGTATGACCATGACTAGATTACCTTTAACGATTTGGGCGTTTTTTGTAACCGCTATTATCGGAGTGGTATCCTTTCCGGTTTTACTTTCTGCAGCATTACTATTACTCATGGATCGAAGTTTCGGAACTTCCTTCTTCCTCTCGGATATTTTTATTCAAGGAGAGGTATTGCATTACCAAGGAGGGTCTCCTGTTTTATATGAGCACTTATTCTGGTTCTTAGGTCACCCTGAGGTATACATCGTTTTGTTACCAGCTTTGGGAATCACTTCTGAAGTTATGGCCACCAATGCGAGAAAACCGATTTTTGGATATAGAGCGATGGTTGCATCTATTATCGCAATCGCTTTCTTGTCAACAATTGTTTGGGGTCACCACATGTTCATCTCAGGAATGAATCCATTCTTAGGTTCTGTATTTACATTCACAACACTACTTATCGCGATTCCATCAGCTGTAAAAGCATTTAATTATATCACTACACTCTGGAAAGGAAACCTTCAGTTGAACCCCGCGATGTTATTCTCGATTGGCTTGGTGTCAACCTTTATTACAGGAGGATTAACAGGTATTATTTTAGGTGACAGTGCCTTGGATATCAATGTTCACGATACTTACTTCGTGGTTGCTCACTTTCACTTGGTAATGGGTATTTCTGCACTTTACGGATTATTTGCTGGAGTCTATCACTGGTTCCCTAAAATGTTCCAAGGTAGAATGATGAACAAGAATTTAGGATATGTACACTTCTGGGTTACTGCGATATGTGCCTATGGTGTATTCTTCCCAATGCACTTTGTCGGAATGGCTGGTGTACCGAGAAGATATTACCAAAATACAGCATTCCCTATGTTTGACGAATTGCAAGATGTTCAGGTATTAATGACCATGTTTGCTTTAATCGCTGGAGCGGCTCAATTGGTATTTGTTTACAACTTTATATACAGTATTTTCTACGGAAAGCGCGGACCTCAGAATCCTTGGAATTCAAATACGCTAGAGTGGACTGCTCCTCAGGAACACTTCCACGGAAACTGGGAAGGAGCTATTCCAGAAGTACACCGTTGGGCCTACGATTACAGTAAGACCTACGAAAATGGAGAATACATTATTGAGGGTCAAGATTTCGTTCCTCAGCACATTCCATTACAAGAGAATGAAGAGGAGCTGAATCACTAAGCTCGAACCTTATAAAATTTAAAGGCCTTTCATTGAAAGGCCTTTTTTTTTTGCTGAGCTCAATAGATGAATATTGGTTATTTTTATAGCTCAAGAACTAAGCAGAACATGAACAGTCATTTAGATGCCAGTGGAGCTCATTTTGAATCTGAAGATCACGAAGTCGAAAAGGTATTACGTCCTAAAGGCTTTGATGACTTCACCGGCCAAGACGCTATTCTTGAAAACTTAAAAGTCTTTGTAGAAGCGGCTAATTTGAGAGATGAAGCCTTGGATCACACCCTATTACACGGACCACCTGGTCTTGGAAAAACTACGCTCGCCAACATCTTAGCCAATGAGCTCGATGCGGGCATTAAAATCACCTCTGGGCCGGTCTTAGATAAGCCTGGAGATCTCGCTGGTTTGTTGACCAATTTAGAAGAGCGAGATGTGCTATTCATTGACGAGATACATCGTCTTTCTCCTGTAGTAGAGGAATACCTCTATTCGGCAATGGAAGATTTCAAAATTGATATTATGATTGAATCTGGGCCTAATGCAAGAACGGTTCAGATTAATCTAAAACCTTTTACTCTTGTCGGTGCAACTACCCGTTCTGGTCTGCTCACTGCCCCTATGAGAGCTCGATTTGGTATACAATGTCGTCTCTCCTATTATTCCACCCCATTATTATCTCATATCGTACAACGATCTGCAGGTATACTTAATGTACCCATAAGTGAAGAGGCCGCTATTGAAATTGCAGGAAGAAGCAGGGGAACTCCCAGAATTTGTAATGCACTATTGAGAAGAGTAAGAGATTTTGCACAAATTAAAGGAGATGGGACCATAGATATTAAAATTGCTCAATACGGCTTGAATGCCTTGAATGTGGATACTCATGGTTTAGACGATATGGACAATCGGATCTTATCTACCCTTATTGACAAATTTAAAGGAGGGCCGGTCGGAATTAACACTTTGGCAACCGCCGTATCAGAAAGCCCTGAAACCATAGAAGAAGTTTACGAACCTTTTCTCATTCAAGAGGGGTTTATTGTTCGCACCCAGCGAGGTCGAGAAGCGACCGAAGCGGCTTACAAGCACTTAGGGCGAAGCCGACCATCCAGTGCTATGGATTTATTTAACAACGAATAAAACATTGAATCAAGGAGCAAAATACGCGTCTCTAATTAAAGAGAAGGCCAAGAATTTGGGTTTTATGGCCTGCGGAATTTCAAAGGCTGATTTTTTAGAAGACCAGGCTCCAAGACTTGAAAAGTGGCTAAAGCAAGGGCACCACGGAGAGATGTCTTATATGGAACGCAATTTTGACAAACGCCTTGATCCACGACTTTTAGTTGATGGAGCAAAATCGGTTGTAAGTCTACTCTACAATTATTATCCCTCCGAAGAAAACAGAATCGCCACAGATTCGTACAAGATTTCAAAGTACGCATACGGTCAAGATTATCACAAGGTCATCAAAGATTTGCTCTATGAACTACTGCATGAGATTCAGCGTGAAATCGGCGAGGTACACGGCCGTGTTTTTGTAGACTCGGCACCCATACTTGAGAAAGCTTGGGCGGAGCGTTCAGGTTTGGGCTGGGTTGGTAAAAACACTAACCTAATTCAAAAACAAACAGGTTCTTATTTCTTTATTGCAGAACTTATAATCGATTTAGAACTCGAAGCAGATTCACCAACGACAGACCATTGTGGATCTTGTACAGCCTGTATTGATGCCTGTCCAACCCAGGCGATTATAGAGCCCTACAAACTCGACGGCAGCAAATGCATCTCGTATTTCACCATAGAGTTAAAAGAAGAGATTCCACAGGCGTACAAAAACCAATTTGAAGATTGGATTTTCGGCTGTGATGTATGCCAAGATGTTTGTCCTTGGAACAAGTTCTCAAAACCCCACGGACAAAAGTTATTTGAATTACCTGAAGCCCTAAAATCCTACGAAAAAGCAGACTGGCATGACCTGACTGAAGCGACCTTTGGAAGACTCTTTAAAGAGTCGGCCATTCAGCGCACTAAATACAGGGGTTTAAAACGAAATATTGATTTTGTCAGTACTGAAAAGTAATTATCTTGCACTACAACTAAACTTAACTAATGATGAATCAATTGCAAAATCTCGATTTAATCGTCATTTTTTTATACCTCATTGGTATAATTATTTACGGTATTTCTAAATCTAAACGTTCAAGTTCTGAAGATTACTTTTTAGGTGGTCGTACGATGAGTTGGCCTATAGTTGGAATCGCCCTGTTTTCAGCGAATATTTCCAGTTCTACTCTTGTAGGTTTGGCTTCTGATGGATTTCAAACCAATATCAATGTGTACAATTACGAGTGGTACGCCGTTGTGATTCTTATCATTTTTGCGATATTCTTTTTACCCTTTTATTTAAAATCTGGTGTGTATACCATGCCAGAATTTTTACAAAAGCGCTACGATAAACGCTCTAGATATTACTTCTCTCTCATTACCATTATCGGTAATGTCATGGTAGATACAGCAGCTGCACTTTACGTGGGATCAATCGTGTTGAAGTTGCTTTTTCCAGAAGTCTCATCGACGACAATAATTATCTTATTGGCGATTGCTGCTGCGGCCTACACCATACCGGGAGGGCTGAATTCGGTGATTCAAACCGAGGTCATTCAAGCTGTTTTACTAATTATTGGCTCTTGCTTGATTACTTATTTTGCTTTCGATCAGCTCGGAGGAGGATGGAGCACCATGATGAGTTCTTTAGATGAATTATTAGCAGCTGGAGGAGTTGATTTTGGTGATAGAGCGGCAAATGGAAAATACATTCCCGCCACAGCGGATGAGGTTTTTAGTGTCGTACGTCCTAGCAATGACGAATTTATGCCCTGGTGGGGTTTAATTTCAGGTGTTGCATTATTGGGTTTTTACTTCTGGGCCAACAACCAATTTATGGTTCAACGTGTCTTAGGGGCTAAAGATTTAAATCACGGTCGTTGGGGCGCCTTATTTGCAGGATTTCTAAAGCTTCCTGTAATATTCATTATGATTGTGCCTGGGGTACTAGCATTGTTGTTATTCAATACCCTAGACATTAGCGAATTGGGTTATATGACCGCTAACGGGGTTTGTGAAAATTTAAAGGATTGTCCGAATTTGACCTATCCGGTATTGTTATTTCAATTGTTACCAAGTGGAATTTTGGGCTTGGTAGTCGCTGGATTACTCGCAGCAATGATGTCTTCAGTATCTGCCACTTTTAATTCGGCTTCAACGCTGATCACTATGGATTTTGTTAAACAAATCAAGCCTGATTTGAGCAGCCAACGTTTGGTGCGCGTAGGACAATTGTCAACCCTTATTCTAGTTATTTTGGCTTCTGCTTGGGTGCCTTATATAGAACAAGTTAGTGACTCCTTGTGGGGGTACTTACAATTGGTTATTGCCTTTACCTCACCTCCAGTGGTTTCGGCTTTTGTCTTAGGTCTTTTCTGGAAAAAAGCAAACCGTCATGGAGCATTTTACAGCCTTATAGGGGGAGGTATTTTTGCGGTGTTTATGATTCTGTCTATGTCCTTTGGTTGGAGTACATACATCAATGAATTGCACTTTTTAGCCAAAGCGAATCTGTTGTTTGCCATCAGTGTACTAATTCATATCGCAGTGAGTCTTGCAACGGCTGCACCTGATGCAGAGGTAGTAGCAAATTTCACCTACAAAAAAGCCATTTACGATCAAGAGACAGAAGAATTAAAGTCACTTCCTTGGTATCAGAACTACAGAATCCTCGCTATTATCTTAGGTGTGATCACTGTTATTGTTGTTGGATTTTTTTGGTAATTAATTGAGATTCATTCCATAGAATAGATTCAAAAGAATTAATTTTAATTGAAAATTCCAGGTTTATGAGCAATTCAAAGCAAAAAAGAGAGGCTTTAGTTTATCACGCAAAGCCTTCTCCAGGAAAAATTGCTATCATCCCCACCAAACCCTACCAAACCCAAAGAGATTTAGCACTGGCTTATTCTCCTGGTGTTGCAGAACCCTGTTTAAAGATAGAAGCTGAGGCAGATGACGTTTATAAATACACTTCAAAAGGAAATATTGTCGCGGTCATCTCCAACGGTACTGCGGTTTTAGGCTTGGGCGACATCGGTCCTTTGGCCGCTAAACCGGTAATGGAGGGTAAATGTCTACTCTTCAAAATATTTGCAGATATCGATGGAATCGACATCGAAGTAGATACCAAAAACGTTGACGAATTTGTCGAAACAGTCAAGCGAATCGCTCCTTCTTTTGGAGGAATCAATTTAGAAGATATCAAGGCGCCTGAGGCTTTTGAAATAGAACAGCGCCTTATTGAAGAGCTCGACATCCCTGTCATGCATGACGATCAACACGGAACGGCAATAATTTCTGCTGCCGCACTGTTAAATGCGCTAGAATTAGCGGATAAAAAAATAGACGAAGTGAAAATTGTGGTCAGTGGAGCAGGAGCGGCCGCAGTTTCTTGTACACGACTCTACAAGGCATTTGGCGCTAAATCAGAGCACATTGTAATGCTCGACAGTAAAGGTGTTATTCGAAAGGATAGAGCGAATTTAACGAGTCAAAAACTAGAGTTCGCTTCTGATCGCAAAATAGATACCTTAGAAGAGGCCTTGGTTGATGCAGATGTTTTTATCGGATTATCTATTGCTGATATTGTTTCGCCAGAAATGTTAAAAACAATGGCTTCCAACCCTATCGTTTTTGCCATGGCGAATCCCGACCCAGAGATCGCTTATGATTTGGCGATTCAAACGAGAGACGACATCATCATGGCCACTGGCCGATCTGATCACCCTAATCAGGTCAACAATGTTTTAGGTTTTCCATTTATTTTTAGAGGAGCTCTTGATGTACGTGCACGTAAAATCAATGAGGCTATGAAAATGGCAGCTGTGCGTGCATTGGCGGATTTGGCTAAGGAGCCAGTACCTGAACAGGTCAATATTACATACGACATCACCAAACTCACTTTCGGAAAAGAATACATTATTCCCAAGCCGTTTGATCCTAGATTGATTAGTAAAATACCTATTGCAGTTGCAAAGGCAGCTATGGAATCTGGAGTAGCGCGCAAAGAAATTAAAGATTGGGAACGTTATGAAGAACAATTGATTGTTCGTTCAGGTAACGATGATAAGTTTGTTCGTTCGATGCAAGCCATCGCCAAGAAAAATCCTAAGCGGGTTGTGTTTGCAGAAGCTGATCAGATTGATGTGCTTAAGGCAGCTCAATACGTACACGACGAAAAGATTGCTACACCTATCTTACTCGGTGATCTTGAAATGATTTTAAGTCTAAAAGAAGAAATTGAGTTTGATGCGGATATTGAAATTATCGATCCGAGTAGTGATAACGAGCGAAGTAAGCGACATGAATTTGCAGACTTATTGATGCAGACCAATAGGCGCAAAGGCTTGACAAAATATCACGCGAAGTCAGTTATGATTCAACGCAATTATTTTGCTTCGATGATGGTGAGAACCGGAGCTGCTGACGCTATGATTTCAGGGTATTCCAGAGCATTTCCCATGGTATTACGCCCCGTTTTTGAGGTTATAGGAACAGCAGAGGGTGTTCAAAAGGCGGCGACAATGAATGTCATGTTAACCAGCAGAGGGCCGTTGTTTTTGGCGGATACGGCTATCAATGTAGATCCAACAGCTGAAGAACTCGCTGAAATAGCATTAATGACGGCTAATGCGGTTAAAGACCTGGGTTATAAACCCACTATTGCGATGTTATCACACTCGAATTTTGGGTCGTCTAAAAAAACACAGGCAGTCAAAGTGAGGCAGGCCGTTCAGATGATGCATAAGTATTATCCTGAAATTGATATCGATGGAGAAGTGCAGTCGGATTTTGCACTCAATGCCGAAATGACCGCAAATGACTTTCCGTTTTCAAAATTGACGGGCAAAAAAGTGAACACGCTCATTTTTCCGAACCTCGATGCGGCTAATATTACCTATAAATTGATGAAAGAATTACACGGGGTAAAATCTATTGGACCAATCATGCTCGGCTTGAATCATCCCGTTCACATTTTACAGCTCAGGGCGAGTGTAGATGAAATTGTAAACATGGCCACTTTCGCAGTAGTCGATGCCCAAAAACAAACCAAAGCATGATTACGTTCTTAAGAGGAAGATTGATCGAAAAGAATCCCACACATATCATTGTAGAATGCAATGGAGTTGGGTATCACGTAGACATATCATTACACACCTATGGATTAATTCCCAATGAAGAATCAGTTCAAATTCACACCTATCTTCAAATTAAAGAAGACAGCCATACCTTATATGGATTTTTTGATACTGGCGAACGAGAAATCTTTAAACTTTTAATCAGTGTAAATGGAATTGGGGCATCAACTGCTCGAACTATGTTGTCTTCGTTAAATCCAGATGAGATAGGAACAGCCATTGCTCAAGAGGATGTAAAAAAAATTCAAAGTGTCAAAGGAATTGGATTAAAGACAGCCCAGCGTGTAATTATAGATTTAAAAGATAAAATCAGCAAGGTAGAAATCAGCGAAAACTTCGTGGGTATAGGTGCTGCACTGCAGCAGAAAGACGAGGCCATCGCGGCTTTAGAAGTTTTAGGTTACAACAAAAAATCTTCAGAAAAAATCATCGATTCCTTGCTAAAGACAGACGCCGAAATGTCTGTTGAGCAATTGATAAAACAAGCTTTAAATCGTCTTTAGGGTCTATGCTTCAAAGAATCAAAAAAAATGTAGTCGTCTTGTTTTTGTTTGGAGTTTCTTTGAGCTCAGCACAACAGCAGACTGCATCTGATTCTATCCCTACAGGCCCTTCAATGGGAAAATTACCTGCACTCACCTATGATGGTCTGCAGTCGAAATACACCTATGACGCCTTGTCAAATCAGTATGTTCTCAGATCGTATCTCGGGGCTAACACCATCGGTTTTCCAAAAATATTAAGTCCGGCTCAGTATTTCGAATGGGTTAAAAAATCACAGATCAAGTCTTATTTTAAAACTAAAACTGAGGCTGTCGACGGTCGAACGAGCGGATCTCAAGATAACCAGAGAAACTTACTTCCGGAGTTCTACATCAACAACGACTTTTTTGAAACGGTATTTGGAGGAAATGAAATTGAAATTATCCCTAGTGGATCGATTGCTGTCGACTTAGGTGTCTTGTGGCAAAAAAACGATAATCCTTCACTTTCACCTCGAAATCGTACCAATACCTCCTTTGATTTTGATCAGAGAATAGGAGTCGGTATAAATGGAAAAATAGGAGAGCGACTTCAAATCAATGCCAACTACGATACAGAGGCCAGTTTCGATTTTCAGAACATCTTTAAATTGGATTATACTCCAACAGAAGACGACATCATTCAAAGTATTGAAATTGGGAATGTCAATATGCCTCTGGCTACCTCGCTTATACAGGGAGCAGAACGTTTATTTGGGGTAAAAACGCAGTTGCAGTTTGGTAAGACCACTGTTACGGCAGTCTTTTCTGAGCAGCAATCACAGAACAATTCCATCCAAGTACAAGGGGGAGCAGCGGTAAACGAATTTGAATTGAGCCCCATTGATTACGATGAAGACCGACATTTCTTTTTAGCTCAATATTTCAGAAATCAGTACGATAGGGCATTAGAAAACTATCCTTTCATCAATTCTCAAATTCAAATTACACGTCTTGAGGTTTGGGTGACCAACAGAAGCCAACAAACTCAAAACATAAGAAATATTGTAGCCATTCAAGATTTGGGTGAACCTAATATTGAAGATACCAGAATAGGGCGGTTACGACCTGATTTGACTGATTTTTTGAATCCGCAATCCGCGGTGGGATTACCGCAAAACAAGGCTAACAAATTCAATCCTGAAAACAATGGTGCTCCAACTTATTTGACTAGTGCCATTCGATCAATAGCTACTGTCGAAGAGGGGTTTAATATTCCTTCATACAATATTAACCAAGGCTTTGATTACAGTTATTTAGAGAATGCTCGAAAGCTTGAAATTGGCCGAGATTACCAGCTAAACGAGCAATTGGGTTATATTTCCCTGCGTCAAAAACTCAGCAATGATGAGGTATTGGGTGTCGCTTACCAATACACCTATAACGGTGAAGTGTATCAGGTTGGAGAATTTGCTAATGGAACTGCATCAATACCAACGGGTGATTTAAATCCTTCGGACAATCAAAATATAGTGGTAAAAATGCTCAAGAGTAATATTACCAATGTCAATGATCCTATTTGGGATTTGATGATGAAAAACATTTATGCGACTGGAGCCTTCGGTTTAACCCAAGAAGATTTCAAAGTTCAAATTTTTTACAACGATCCAAGTCCGCGAAATTACATCACCCCTGCAGAAGGAAGTAGTTTTTGGCCAAGCGCATTTACGGATCGAAGCTTACTCAATATTTTCAATTTTGACCGCTTAAATATTTATCGGGATTTACAGGAAAAAGGAGATGGCTTTTTCGATTATCTAGAAGGAGTCACAATCGATTCAGAAAATGGATTAATTCTTTTTACCAAAGTGGAGCCCTTTGGATCTTTTCTCTTTGAATCATTACGAGCTCAGGAAGAGGAAAATTATGAAGATGAAAACGCACAATCCTATAATCCCAATCAAGACAAATTCGTCTTTAGAGACCTCTATGCAAAAACCAAGGCGGCTTCACTGCAAAACGCAGAAAAAAATAGATTTCGAATCAAGGGAAGTTACAAAAGCCAAGCGGGATCTTCTGGAATCCCAATAGGCGCCTTTAACGTCGCAAGAGGTTCGGTTCGAGTTACTGCCGGAAGTCGAATTTTACAGGAGGGCATTGACTACACGGTAGATTATCAGGCGAGTACTGTTCAAATATTAGATCAGAGCATTCAAAACAGCAATTTACCCATACAAATTAGTGTTGAAGACAATGCGGTATTCGGACAGCAGACCAGACGATTTAGCGGTATCAATGTAGATCATGTGTTTAGTGACAAGCTTCGAATTGGGGCGACTTGGTTGAATCTAAGTGAACGTCCTTTAACGCAAAAAGCAAATTTCGGTGTGGAGCCGGTCAACAATACGGTTTACGGATTCAATGGCCAGTTTAGTACTGAACTTCCGATTTTAACTCGAATTGCCAATTTATTTCCAAATGTTGAAACCGAGGTTCCTTCTAAAGTTTCACTTCGAGCAGAATTTGCCGCTTTGAGACCCAATGCACCTCGAATAGCTGATTTTAATGGAGAGACCACTTCTTATATCGATGATTTTGAAGGAGCTCAAGCATTCTTAGATATCAAGGGAGCACAGTCTTGGTCTATGTCATCAGCACCTTTGGCCTATTTTCAAGACGGTTTAGAAGGTTCAGGGCCCACAGATCCCAACAATCTACGAAACGGTTACGGTCGGGCAAAATTGGCTTGGTATTCTATCGATCCTATTTTTTACACCTCACAACGTCCCTCATCTTTAAATCTAGACGATATTTCAACAAATGAGACCAGGCGTATTTTTATCGACGAGATATTCCCTCAAATTGATATTGCTCAAGGACAAACAACGGTACAGAGTACCTTGGATCTGGTGTACTACCCAGAAGAAAAAGGTCCTTACAACAACGATCCGAATTTTGAGCAGCGCAGCGACGATGATAAATGGGGCGGTATCACCAAGGCTTTAAACACCACAAATTTTGAACAGGCCAATATAGAATATATTCAGTTTTGGCTTTTAGATCCTTATGTAGACGGAATCACCCAAACTCCTGGAGAGCTAGTCTTTAATCTTGGAAATATTTCTGAAGACATTTTGAAGGATGGTCAGAAACAATACGAAAACGGTTTGGCAGTTGCTGATGCTGCAAACAACAGTATAGCGAGTAGCTGGGGCGTGGTGCCCAACAAACAATCTTTGGTATACGCCTTTGACGCAGATGACGGAAACAGACAGTTACAAGATTTGGGATATGACGGTTTAGGAGATGCCTCAGAGTCTAGCATATATTCTTCTAATGCAGGAGAAGATCCGGCATTAGACAATTATGAATACTATCTCAACAGAGACGGAGGTATTTTAAATCGCTATTACAACTTCAATAATCCACAAGGAAATGCCCCCACTGCAGTTTCGAATACAGATCGGGGATCAACAACCTTGCCTGACGTGGAAGATGTAGATCGAGATTTAACCATGAATACTGTTAACGCCTATTTTGAGTATCGCATTCCTATAGGTCCGAACACTACAATAAACGACAGATTTGTTACCGATATTAGAGCAGGTGAGACACAATTATTACCCAACGGACAGCAACTCAATCGTCGTTGGATACAATATAAAATTCCGCTTTCTGAATTTGATTCATCTGTAGGGGGAATTACCGACTTTAGGTCGATGAGCTTCTTGCGCATGTATTTAACAGGATTCAGTTCAACTACTGTCTTGCGCTTTGCGACATTAGATTTGGTTCGAGGCGATTGGAGAAATTACACGCGCAGTTTGCAGCCTTTGGTCGATGCTAATTATCAAGATGATGGTACCTTAGTAGATGTAAACACGGTCAATGTTGAAGAAAATGCCAATAGAACTCCTATTCCATATACCTTACCTCCGGGTGTAGTTCGAGAGCAGATCAACACCAATAACACCATCATACGCCAAAATGAACAATCCTTGTCGTTTAGGGTAGAACAGTTGGAACCTGGAGATGCCAGAGGAGTGTTTAAGAATGTCAATCTGGATTTACGCCAATACAAACGTTTAAAGATGTTTATGCATGCGGAGTCTATTTTTGAAAACGATTATTTACCTGAGGATTTGCCAATTGTGAGTTTTGTGCGCTTGGGTACAGATTTTGTCGAAAATTATTATCAGGTTGAACTGCCCTTAAAATTTTCTGATTACAGCAGTGTTACTGCTGAAGAGATTTGGCCCAATGAGAATGATTTAGACATCAATTTTGATGATTTAAAACGCATAAAATCTCAAGCTATAGCCAATCAGACCTTAAATGAGCTGAGGTATTTTGAAAATATTGACGGGGAGTGGATTGAAGTCAATCCAAACCAAAGTCGAACATTGGGAACCATGAGAGTCGGAATTCGCGGAAATCCGTCATTAGGGAGTATAAGAGCACTTATGATAGGTGTCTTAAATCAAGATGATCAGTACGCGAGAGCTGAGGTTTGGTTCAATGAATTGCGATTGGCTGGTTTTGACAACGACGGTGGTTGGGCTGCAATCGCCGCTATGGATGCGAATATGGCTGACCTTGCCAATGTATCAGCAAGCTGGAATACATCTACCTCAGGGTTTGGCGGAATTAATCAAGCGCCAAATCAAAGAGCAAGAGCTGACATGAATCGATACGATGTGGTCAGTTCACTGGATGCCGGAAAGCTATTACCGTCAAAGTGGAATGTTAGAATTCCGCTCAATTACGGATTTTCGAAAAGTTTAGTCACTCCAGAATTCGATCCGGTATACGAAGATTTAAAACTTTCAGATCGTATTGCTGCTGCTGCCAATGCAGACGAGGCTGAACAGATTCGAAAACAGGCTGAAGATTACACCCTGAATCGCACGGTTTCTTTAAATGGTTTGCGCAAAGAAAGAGGTACAGAGGCCAAAGCAAATTTCTTCGACATCGAAAACTTTACCTTCAATTTTGCGCATAGTAAAACCAATCACAGGGATTTCGAAATAGAAGACCTAATCGATCAAAACGTAAATGCTTCTGTTTCGTATAGCCATAGTTTCAAGCCGATTACCATAGCGCCATTGGCCAAAAAAGATTCCATTTTGAAAAGTGAGTACTGGAAGTGGTTAAAAGAAGTAAATCTGAACTTACTACCCTCTTCAGTGAGTTTCAGAAGCAACTGGATTAGAAGTTTTAATCAACAGCGCTATAGACAAGTATTAGAGCCTGGGGTAGATGCCTTAGCGCTTCCATTATTGCAGCAACGAAATTATCAATTCAACTGGCAGTACAGTTTAAACTACAATATCGCCAAATCACTCAAGGTAAATTTCAGTGCAAATCAAAACAGTATTGTCAGAAATTATTTTAAGACAGATGATGCGATAAGCTCAGAAGAAATAAATGAAGATGCTCAGATTTGGGATGGATTTTTTGATTTAGGTGAGCCCAATCGTTACAGTCAACAAATGCAATTGAATTATCAATTGCCTTTTGACAAAATCCCCTTCTTGAAGTTTATGAGTGCCCAGTATACCTACACTAGTAATTTTGACTGGCAAAGAGGTGGAGAAGCACTTCGACAGTTCGCAGGAAGTGAAATCAACAGTGTACAGAATGCCAACACTCAATCGCTTGTGGTCAATGCTAATTTTCAAGGGCTGTACCAATTCCTTGGGTTGAACAGGGTGGGCAAAAAAGGCATTGGAAAAACCTTTAAAGATGCACTTACCGCACTCAAAAGAGCTTCGATTAGCTTTACCGAAAACAAAGGAAAATACATTCCTGGATATACCCAATCTATAGGATTGTGGGGAACAGTAGAGCCGAGCTTAGGCTTTGTATTCGGATCTCAGCAAGACGTTCGTTTTGAGGCTGCGCGTAACGGCTACTTAACTACTTTTCAGGAGTTCAACGCACAGTATTTAGACAATACAAATACGCAGGCCACACTTGCGGCAACCATTCAGCCCAGTCGATCATTAACCATTGATTTGGCTGCAGATCGCAGATACAATTCGAGCTATGCTGAGCGCTTTCAAATAGATACCGCTGATGATGGGACCTTTAATTATGTAAATCTCCTGGGTAATGAAAACGGTAATTTTAGCATTACAAGCAGTATGATAAGAACGGCCTTTAGCGAGTCTAATACGGCAGAAGATTCTGCCCTGTTTCAACAATTCAAAGAGAACAGGCTGGCTATAGCAAACCGATTGGCTACTAATTTATCGGACGGCACTTTTGAACGAGATGCAGATGGTTTCCCCAACCGATATGGTAAAACGAGTCAAGACGTTTTATTTCATTCCTTTTTTGCAACTTATACCGGAGCGGATACCCAAAGTTCGGATCTGAGTACTTTCAAATCTTTGCCCATCCCCAATTGGACTTTGAAGTATACGGGCCTTATGAACTCTGACTGGTTTAAAGAGAGATTCCAACGTTTCAGCCTAACACATGCTTATAGATCTGCTTTTAGTATCAATTCATTTCAGACCAATTTATCTCGAAATGACGGCCTTTACAATATAGAAAACCAAGACATCAAGCCTGAATTGATTATGAATAATGTGGTCTTAAACGATCAATTCAACCCCTTGATTCGGGTCGATTTTGAAATGAAAAATAGCCTGAGCGTATTAGCCGAAGTCAAAAAAGATCGCGCTTATTCGTTGAGTTTTGACAATAATTTACTCACTCAAATCAGTGGTACTGAATTGACTTTAGGTTTGGGATACCGTTTAAAAGATTTACAATTCAGCTCAATGGTCGGAGAGAGCAGGCGAGTATTTCAAGGAGATCTTAACATCAAGGCAGATGTTTCTATTCGAGACAATATCACAATCTTGAGAAGTATTACATCCGACAATAGACAAATAACCTCTGGTCAACGCTTGTTTTCGACTCGAATCAGTGCAGATTACGCCCTGACAAAAAACATCAATGCCCTCTTTTTCTACGATCAAAACTTCTCCAAATTCAAGGTGTCAACGGCCTTTCCTCAGCAAACTATAAACACTGGTTTTTCACTGCGCTATAATTTTGGAGAATGATGATAAAGCTGCTTTGAGATGGTTTGCTTTTCGCTTAAATTTGAGAAAACTAAATTGTGAACTGAATGAACATACCTGAAGATTTAAAATACACCAAAGACCACGAGTGGATTCGTGTAGAAGGTGAGACTGCAATTGTTGGCATTACTGACTTTGCTCAAGGAGAATTAGGCGATATCGTATACGTAGAGGTAGAGACTATTGATGAAGACGTCACCAAAGATGAGGTTTTTGGAACAGTCGAGGCAGTAAAGACGGTTTCTGACCTTTTTATGCCCCTAAGTGGAACCGTCATGGAATTCAATGAAAAATTAGATGACGAGCCTGAACTCGTCAATTCAGATCCTTACGGAGAAGGGTGGATGGTCAAGGTTCAACTTTCAGATTTAGAAGAAATCACTGACTTATTAGACGCAGCAGCATACAAAACCTTAATTGGTGGATAAAATTCTAAAGTTTAAGTTTAGAATAGCTTTTGTTTTTTGGGTTGTTGGAATAACCACTTTGAGTTTGGCGCAATTGGAAAGCGACCTGCCTTCAACCGAATTGTTTGTAGGCTTCGATAAAGTCGTTCACGCCCTGTTTTATTTTGGCTTTACTTTTTTGTTATCCCTTGGTTTTGTGGAGTATAGGGGTTTAAAATTAGGAGTAAAACAACTTCTTATTGCAGTCTTAATTGCGGCCTCGTACGGCTTATTAATTGAATACTTACAACAGGAATTCACCACTTCAAGACAAGCTGAATTTTTAGATATTTTGGCGAATTTATCAGGTACTTTAATTGCGGTATTGTTTTTGAAATACACAACTTGGTACTATAGACATTTAAATTAGTCAAATATTTATAGCACTTTTAGAATTAATAATTAAATTAGCGTTTATCAAATAGACTATTATGGAACTGAAAAAGAATCCGAAAGCAGACATCAATCAAAATAGTGGCTTATATTTTGTGATAGGTTTGGCTGTTGTAATGCTTGTTGTTTGGAGAGCTTTAGAATACAAAAAATACGACAAGACGAATGATTACGACATCGCTCTAAATGTAGAAGATCAATTAGATGAGGAAGTGCCGATGACCGAACAAATCAAGACTCCACCACCTCCACCACCTCCTGCAGCTCCTGAAGTAATTGAAGTTGTTGAAGATGAAGAAGAGGTTGAAGAAACTGTAATCGAATCAACAGAAACTTCTCAAGAAGAAGAGGTTATTGAAATAGAAGATGTTGAAGTTGAAGAAATTGACGAAGACATTACCGTACCTTTCGCTGTTATTGAAGATGTTCCTGTCTTCCCAGGTTGTGAGGGTTCAAGTAATAAAAAAGCATGCTTCCAAGAAATGATGCAAAAGCACATTAGAAAGAACTTCCGTTATCCAGAAATCGCTCAAGAAATGGGTGTTCAAGGAAGAGTGAATGTGATGTTTGTCATTCAAAAAGACGGAAGTATCGGAGGAATTCGAATGAGAGGTCCAGACAAGAATTTAGAAGCTGAAGCTTTGAGAATTATCAACAAGCTTCCAAACATGACTCCTGGAAAACAGAGAGGAAGACCAGTAAAGGTTCCGTTCAGTATTCCAATTACGTTTAGATTACAATAAAATCAAAACCAAGTCCTTAAGACTTGGTTTTTTTTTGCGCTAAACTTTGGTAGATACTCCTTTTAAGACGTTCAGGATTAATAAAGAAATTCCCCATAGGATTATCGTACTTCGCCGTTAGGGTCTGATCGCTTGCTACTTCGTCTTCAGATTTACCTTTGTCTAATTCAGCCTGTATGCGATTTTTGATTTCAACGAGAATCGCGGTGTAAGCTTCGAGCTCTTTTTTAGAAGAAATTTGTCCGTGTCCAGGAATGATTTTAGTCTCATCTGTAATAAGTGCGATAACATCTTGATGCGCTTTTAGGTATCCATCTATGCTTCCGCCATTGGCGATATCGATATAGGGATATCTGTTGGCAAAATAAGTATCTCCCATGTGCAGTATGTCTTGATTGACAAAATAAATAACACTATCTCCATCGGTATGGGCGTTATCGACGTGAAGGATGAGCAAAGTCTCGTCTAATTCATACAAGTTCATCTGTTCGGTATACCCGATTTTGGGGAGGGCTTCTATTTTTTGTTGCTCCTTTAATTTGAGGTATACATTTTCATGTGCAATGATTTGTGCACCTTGATTTTTAAAATTGGCATTTCCTCCTGTGTGGTCTCCATGCATATGTGTGTTAATCAAAAAAGCTATTGGTTTATCACTGATTGTTTTGATTTTCGCTTTGATAGTTTCACTAATATTGGCAAATTGAGAATCAATCATGACCAGGTAATCCGAGGATTCAAATAAACCAATATTACCTCCTCGTCCTTCTAGCATGTAAATAGATGGGCTGAGTTGTTCAACTTTGATTTCAACTTCTTGACTCCAAGCGCTTAGAGAAATAAGAAGTACCGTTAATTTCAATAGAGTTTTCATAGTTTTCTTTTGTATACTACAATATACGAACCTTATCTTTGCGCCTTAAATCGAGAAGAAAGAAAAACGTCTTGAACAATTTAGTATCCTTGACCTGGGGTGATTTTAAAGCCCTTACTAAGATTAGACTCGCCTTTAGTGTGGTTTTTTCTTCACTAGCCGGATACCTGCTCGCAGCCTATAAAATTGATGCGTTTGAAATTTATCTTCTTTTGGCTGGAGGTTTTTTTCTAGTAGCCGCTTCAAATATTTACAATCAAGTAATTGAAATTCAACTTGACGCCAAAATGAAGCGTACCTCGAATCGTCCTTTACCGAAAGGAAGAGTCAAACCGAAAACGGCCTTGCTAATGGCAGTTGCCTTTACGATTTTAGGGGCCTTTCATCTCTATCATCTCAATGGGCAAACCGCTTTTTTTGGATTGCTCTCTACCGCTTTATACGTCCTGTTTTACACTCCTTTAAAGACTAAAACACCTTTAGCTGTATTTGTGGGAGCTATTCCCGGGGCCATTCCTTTTATGTTAGGCTGGGTAGCCGTGACCAACGACTTTGGAATAGAAACAGGAACCCTATTTATGATTCAGTTTTTTTGGCAGTTTCCTCATTTTTGGGCCTTAGGTTGGATGTTAGACGAAGATTACAAAGCAGGAGGGTTTAAGATGCTTCCGACCTTGAAAAAAGATCAAAGCACTGCACTTCAAATCATCTACTATACCTTTTGGACCATTTTGAGTTCGATCATTCCTTATTTTGGATTTACAGGTAGGTTGATATTATCATTGCCAGCTATGTTGTGCATTTTATTACTCGGTTTATTCATGTTGTATCCTGCATTGCAGCTCTATCGATTTCAAGAGACTATCTTTGCACGAAAATTGATGTTGCATTCAGTGATCTATATAACACTCATTCAAGTCATCTACGTCGTAGATGCTTTAGTATAAAAGAAAGCTATGGAAAAAAAATCGTTGGAATTAGAGTATAAACAAAAAGAAAACCGCTCAAAAAAGATGTTGCTCTGGTTTGGTTTAGTCAGTTTAGTCATGGGATTTGCTGGTTGGACAAGCGCATACATCGTAAGCAGTAAACGCAAAGATTGGGTCTCATCAATGGAGTTGCCACAGGCGTTTATTTGGAGCAGTATCGTCATTGTTTTATCGAGTGTAACCTACATTATTGCTTCAAAACAATTAAAGAAAGATGAGTTGCAAAAAACATTTTTGGCCTTGGTTGCCACATTTGTTTTAGCCTTAATCTTTGTTTTGTTTCAGTTTGTTGGATTTTCTCAAATGATTCAAAATGGATATTACTTTACTGGACCGACATCCAGCATCAAAATGTCCTTTGTGTTTTTAATTGCATTTGTACACCTTGTGCACTTATTTGCAGGCTTGGTATCACTGTCAATAGTGCTCTTCAAGACCTTTAAACAGAAGTACAGTTCAACCGATAAAATAGGCTTCGAATTAAGTGCCACCTTTTGGCATTTTTTAGGGGCATTGTGGATTTATTTAATTCTCTTCATGTATTTGGTGAACTAAAATTTTTGTATTATTCACAAAGGTGTAAATTTGCGTGCAATAATAACCTAATCTGGAATATGGAACATTCAAATTCAGTTACAGTAACTGGCGATTCATGGAATGGAGGAGGAGACCAACCTCTAAGAGCGAGCTATGGAAAAATGATGATGTGGTTTTTCATCGTTTCCGATGCATTGACTTTCTCAGCTTTTATTGCGGCCTACGGATTTTCGAGATATAAATTCATTGAAACCTGGCCAATTGCGGATGAAGTTTTCACTCACGTACCATTCTTTCATGGAAATTACCCCATGTACTACGTGGCTTTCATGACTTTTGTTTTAATTATGTCTTCAGTGACCATGGTATTGGCTGTGGACGCCGGACATAAAATGAAACAATCTAAAGTTGTTTTCTACATGTTTCTAACCATTATTGGTGGATTAATTTTTGTCGGTTCTCAGGCTTGGGAATGGGCAACTTTCATTCGAGGAGATTACGGTGCCTTAGAAACTAAAGGTGGGCGAATTTTGCAATTCGTTGATGCCTCCTCAGGGGAGCGTATGGCTATAGGCTCATTCGCCGCTGATATTCCAACAGAAAGAGCAAATCACACCCGACAAAGCGGAATTTGGTTTACCGAAGGAGAATCATTGACGAGCTATTCACTGGTAGAAGTCAAAGCTGGTTTTGAGGCCAATGACAATATTTTAATACGTACAGAACAAATCAACGAAGAGGGAGAAAAGACGGTCTTAAGTCGCGAAGAATCTTTGAGTCGTCTGACGCAAGCGGTGCGTGTAGTTGAAGGAGCAAACCTTATTCGAAATGAGTACGGTAGTCGTTTATTTGCTGATTTCTTCTTCTTTATTACTGGATTTCACGGATTCCACGTTTTCTCTGGAGTAGTGATCAACATTATCATCTTCTTCAACGTCCTTATGGGTACCTACGAAAAGAGAGGTCACTATGAGATGGTTGAAAAGGTTGGGTTGTACTGGCACTTTGTAGATTTGGTTTGGGTATTTGTATTTACCTTCTTTTACTTGGTCTAATTTGTAAACAAAAAAGATTATGGCACACGAGCACAAATTAAGTATTTTCAGAGGGTTAGTAACCTTCCAAAACAATGTTCAAAAAATCTGGGGCGTACTTATATTTTTAAGTATCGTAACCACAGTTGAGGTAGCATTGGGTATTATCAAACCGAGTATACTCACAGATTTCTATTTATTTGGTATCAAAAGAATCAACTGGATTTTTATCATTTTAACCATAGTTAAGGCCTATTATATCGCATGGGATTTCATGCACTTAAGAGATGAAAAAGCCTCGTTGAGAAGAACTGTGGTATGGACTCCATTCTTTTTGGTGTCTTATTTGGTTGTCTTATTGTTAATCGAAGCAACATATATTTACGAAGTGTTTAAAAATTCATTTCTAGCTTGGAATTTTTAATAGAAGACTCCACAATTTGTAAGAGATTAAAGACGGTTTATGCCGTCTTTTTTATTTTTGTAGTGTTATGAAAAAGATTGTTGTTTTAGTTGTTTTATTTATCCTGCCCTTGGTAGCCTATTTATTTTTTGCCTCAGGGGTAAATAATTTTGGTCGTCTCCCAGTACTCAAAGAAAAAGTAGGTCAATTACAGATGCTTTCAGATGAGACCGATCTTGAGTTAGACGGTAAAATCACCATTCTCTCTTATATGGGCGCTGATTTAGCTTCTAAACGTGGTTTCTTATTCAATTACAATCAAAAAATTTACAAGCGATTTGCGGACTTCAATGATTACCAAACTGTTGTTGTTCTCGATAGCACTCAAAAAACAGAGGCTGATGATTTAATACGAGAATTAGGAGCAATCACAGACACCAGTGCATGGAAATTTGTCTTTTCAACTGAAAGTCAAATTCAAGAACACTTTGCAACCCTTGATGTTCCTTTTAAGCTCAATGAGAATTCAGCAACCAACCAACTCTTTATCATTGATAAAGAACGTAATCTCAGAGGGCGTATCGATGATGAAGATCAAGGATTAAAATATGGATACGATTGTTCTAAGGTGGCTGATCTCAACAATAAAATGGAGGATGATGTAAAGATTATTCTCGCCGAATATCGTTTAGCTTTAAAAAAGAACAATGCCGAGTAAAACTAATAAACAGCGAAAATTTACTCTGATTTGGGTTTCAGCAATTACCATTGTATTCGGTGTATTGGTTATTCCTAGTATTTTAAATCGAATTAAAAACGGTAGCGTCACAGACCAAAGAAGAGCCATTGGAACTTCGGATTATATGTACGCTCAAAATGAGAAATTGAGCTATGTGTTAAACGCTGGGGAACCTCGACAAATGCCTCCTTTTAAACTTATCAATCAAGACAGTTTAGAGGTGGACAGTTCGGGTTTGTCGGGTAAGATTGTTATTCTAGATTTCTTCTTTACGACCTGTCCTACGATTTGCCCAATAATGAGTAGAAATATGGCACTGCTTCAAGACGAATTTAAAAGCAGTCCTGTAGAACTGATCTCTATAACGATTAATCCCCGGTATGATACACCAGAAGTCCTAAGGACATATCTGGAAAATTACGGAACCTTAAATTCCAATTGGAATCTATTAACTGGAGACCGTGAGGGTATCTATGAAATTGCCAGAGAAGGATTCTATTTATATACCGAAGAAAACGATGAAGTCGCCGGAGGATTTGAGCATTCAGGAATGTTTGCTTTAATTGATAAAGAAGGCTATATCAGGTCACGATCTGATGAATATGGAAATCCAATAGTTTATTATCGGGGTTCGGTCGCAAAAGATGATGGAGTAAATAGTGATGGCGAAGAAGAACAAATAAGTATTCTTATAGAAGACATTCATAAATTGCTAAAAGAAAACTAAAATGAAAAACGAAAAAAGAGTAAACCTTCTGATCAATATCGTTTCCATAGTAATCCCTGTTGTGGTCGCCTTATTGTTTCAAGTAAAATTACCGAATGTAGAACCTTTGACGTTCTTACCGCCGATTTACGCGTCTATAAATGCTTTAACGGCTGTTCTTTTAATTCTTGCTCTAAGAGCAATCAAATCTGGAAATAAAAATTTACATCAGCGTTTAATCAACCTTTGTATGCTGGCTTCACTGTTGTTTTTAGTCATGTATATCGCTTATCACATTACTTCGTCTCCAACTACTTTTGAAGGAAGCCAGGCTATGAAGTACGTGTATTACTTTGTGCTTATTTCACATATATTGCTTTCAATCATTATAGTTCCTTTAGTGCTTAAAACCTATTCTAAGGCCTATTTAAATGATTTTGTTGCGCACAGAAAGCTCGCTAAAATCACTTTTCCGATATGGTTATATGTAGCCGTAAGTGGTGTAATAGTTTACCTTATGATTTCACCTTATTATGTTTAAAAAGTTAGGTCGCCTTTTATTTATACTATTGTTTTTCTGTTATCAGTCGTCCACTTACGCACAATGTGCAATGTGTAGAGCTGTACTTGAGAGTGAAGGGAATCAATCCACGGCAGAGGGCATTAACGACGGTATCGTTTACTTAATGGCTGTTCCTTATATTTTAGTTGGTGCTGTGTTTTTTGCAGTGTACCGCACCTTAGTATTGCGCAAAAAATAGGCTTTTCAAAAACGAGCACAGCCTTTTATAAATTGCGGATAATAATCTTTTTTATCTTATTGATATTGAAATAGTTTGCTGAGAAATAACCTTAATCAGTAAACTATGAACAGTATTAAAAACCTCAAGAGAATTCACAGAATTCACAAGTTAATTCAATCTGAATGCACTGGAACTCCTCTGGAACTCTCCAATCGCTTTAATATAAGTGAGCGCCTCGTGTATCACTTAATCGAGCAACTTAAAGATTTTGAGGCTCCAGTTGGTTACGACCGAAGTCGAAGAACGTACTACTACAAAAAAGCTTTTGATCTCGAGGTAGATATTTGCGTTAAAGTCCTGAATCAAGAAAAAATCACCCATTTATTGGTTTGATTTTTTGAGTGCAAGTTTTATACGTTCAACCCTATTTTATTTGCTGAAAATGTAAGATATGGATGAATTTAAATGGACTTGTACCCAAATCTTATTGATTGTTCTGGGTACCCCCGTAAGTATTTAATTAACTCTTAAAATTTTAAGTATGAGTCAAAAAGCAGAAGTACACGATTATTTTGAAATTCAAGAATTGGAACAACGCTATGAAATGGGATGGATTGATGGTGGAGAAGTTCAGGCCAGTGTTGGGCCTGAAGGAGATTTTAAAATAAGTGGTAAAATTGAATTTTAGCGCTAATCCCCCTTTAGCAATAAAGGGGGAAATCTTTTGTTTATTCGTTTTATTCATCACGAATACCTCATTTGTTCGGGGGCAGTGGAAGGATACCATTGCATTAAGGGAAACCGTTGTAAGCTTGTCTGTTATTGATCGCTTTTTAGCCAAAAGTGCCTCAAAAATCCCGAAGAGGGTTCCTTCTATAAAGTACAAATCACAATATGCTATTCAGGCAATAAATGTAGAGCAGGACACCTTTCAGTTTAAATCTATAGTGAACACCTATTATTTAAAAAAACATATTGATTGGAGTAAGTCTATTCACCAACAATATCATTGGGAATATGATACTATAAGCGGCGATATAAATCCTTTTAAACATAATGGGATGATTAAAATGGATTTGTCCTATTTTAAACAGCTTGTACAAGTTCAATACATTCATGATTTATTGAGCATCTACTTACGTAAATCCATTATTAAAGAAATGGATACTACATCTGATAATACTGTTTTTCATTTTAAAGGAAAGCTTAGTAAAGAGGATATTCGAGCTGTAGAAATTAACCGAGGTATTCTTGTTTTTGGAAATGAAAATCAAATGCTCAAGCAAGCCAAATTATTTCTCGATTACAAAAGCTTAATTCGCGAAAGTGAATATAAAATTAAAACCATTCTGCAGTGGTCTTTTCTGAGTTTTGACCGCTCTAATGAGGTTTCAGATCTCAGCATTCAGACCACAGTTTATTCAAAAGAATCAAATGCAGTTATATGGAAGATAAAACAGTGTTTTTCTAAAATAAACATCCCAGTGCATCCAATGAAAAGAAAACCTAAAACCTTTAATACAGAAGATTTTTTTGAATTCAATTGCTTACATAAATAAAATTTTAGAAAAGGATAAATCATTGCGATTATATCAAAACTATGCGCAGCTTTTTTCTAGTTACTTTGAAGTCGACCCTTTAACAGTCTCAGAACTCTCTAAGGCAGGTCACAAGTTATTCTGTGTTTTTTTAAAGTTTGATGATGTTATTGATGAGCAAAACCTCAGACAAATTCCTGACGCCGTACTCCTTTTGTCCTCTGCCATCTTAGATTTAAGAAGACTAATTCCAGATGACAGATATTTTTGGAGTGAGTTTCATTCTGGACTTCAAACTTGGAATAATTCATGTGATTTTAGAAGACCCCAAAGTAAAAAAAAGCGGTGTTTTGACGCTTATAAAAAAGAAGTGCATATAAAGTCAAACTTTGGAATTTTAGCGATACGCGCACTTGCAGAGTTAGATTTAAATTCAACCTATACTGATGTGCTTATCACTTCTCACAAACATTATGTAGTAGCTATGCAGCTGTATGATGATTGCAATGATTTCAAATTAGATTATGTGAAAGGTCATATGAATTATGCCATAGACCATTACGAGAAAGTTAGAGGATCTATTACCGAAATTAATTGGGCAGTAAAAGATTTCTATATTTCCGGAATGGCTACTGAGGTTTTGCAGCTAGCCAGTATAGAATTAGATAATGCTCTGAGATCAGAATTGTATGGTATACCTTCAGAATGGCTTTTAGAAATTAAAAAACTGCAGTCGAAAATTACAATCCTCAAAGATTTTATTCACAATTACCTGGCATTGTTAAAAGAGAAAGTGCGTCATAAGAATGTCTTTAAACCACAATTATTCACTGTTATAAATGCAGGTGTTTGGGTTCAGAAGTCATGGTCGTTTATAGTTCGAGAATGTTCTTGCTCAACTAATGATTTACCTCATTTTATGGCGCTCACAAAATCTGAAGGGTTTGAGGGTAATTCGGCGATTAAAAAAGGAGACATTTTTCAACGAAGTATTTTTATCGAATTGATTTGTGATTCAGGCCAATTTCAACATTCAGAAATAAGTGAACAGTTTCAATTTGAATTAAAACAGCTTTGGAAGTTGAGAAATAAGACCGAAGTAGGAGGCTGGTCTTATTTATATAATGTCAATGAAATTGCTCCAGATTTAGACGATTTAGCTCAGGTACTTATTGTCTTTTGTAAATCAGAATTTATCGAAGGTCACAGATCCTATTTTACAGCAATTCTCGATTTTGTTTTTGCCAATTGTTTTACGGAGGATGGCGGTGTGACCACTTGGCTTATTCCTAAAAATGCTAGCAATAAAATTCACAACAAGCAGAAGTACTTTAATACTATTTACTGGGGCACGGGCCCTGACATTGAAGTTGTGGCTAATTTCGCCTATGCCGTTTTCTTGTTTGATAAAAAAAGATATCAAGCTGAACTTAAAGTAATCACCGTATATCTTCTCAATTCAAAAGAAGACAACAAATTTTGTCAATCGAGATGGTATTGTGGTCCATACTATGGAACTTTTCAAGTTTATCGCTTTCTAAAGGCACAAAATTGTTTGAATGAATTAGATGTCGAGTTAATTTTCGATGAATTAAGCGCAAATCAAAATAAGGATGGCGGTTTTAGTGAAATGCAGAATAGTTTTTCTAATGCATTGCAAACGGCTCTTGTATTGAAAATACTAAACCTATTCAATCTGTCGGACTCCAGGGTTGCACAAAAAGCCTTAATGTTTCTTAGAAATAATCAAAACAAAGATGGTTCTTATGATGCTTGTCGATTTATAAAGCCTCGCATAGGTCAGTACTACAAGTCTAAGTTATTGACTTCAGCCTATGTCTTTTCTGTATTGAAATAGTTTAAGATGCGCGTTTTGTATAAAACAGTTCCATTCGAATCCGTTCAACGTGAAGAAGATAAATCCCAACTTGTCTATCTACAAAATGGACAAATATTTCATTGTAATAATCATGTTGTTGACCTACTTACTTTTTGTTTAATTCAAAGATCGAAGGATGAGATTGATGCGTTTATTTCCAAAATCATACCTGTCTGCAATAAAAATAAAAGACAAGAAATTTTTCAACTACTGTTAAATCTAAAAGTCATTCGGCCTACTGATGATTCGTATAACATAAAGGCAGTTAAGGTTCAGCCCTCTTACTTAAAAAATAATTTTACCCTGATCAAGGAAAAACAAGTCAAAAGAATTTCTTCTTGTTTTCAATTTTTGTTTCAAAAGGAGTTGGTCTATTTAATTCTTTCAGCACTTTGTTTTCAATTGTGTTACCATTATAGCATGGCCTTGCCAGTTCTTGAACAAACTATTGATGTTAAGTCACTACTATTTGTAACTGCTATAAGCGTTTTGTTTCATGAAATAGGTCACGCAGCCGCATGTCAATTCTACGGCAAAGGGATTTCTAGAATCGGAGGAGGATTTTACTTATTTAGACCAGTGATGTTTGCTGATGTTAGTCAAATTTGGTCTTTGGAAAAAACGAAAAGAATTAAAGTGTCTTTGTCAGGAATTTATTTTGAACTTGTATTTGTTGTTCTTTTCTTCTGCTTCCATTTTGTTTTCGACTCAGAAATGGCACTATTTCTGGGATACCTGCTCTTGACTCAAAGTTTGTGGAACTTAAATCCACTCATAAGAAGTGACGGCTATTGGATTATTACTGACTTTTTAGGTGTTTTGAATTTAAACTGTGAAGGGCGTTCTGCTTGGCGTATTTTGCTCAAAAGAACAAACAAACTTCAGTTCAAAGAATGCTGTGTCGCGGTATACTTTTTCTTTTTCAAATCAGGAACGCTAATATTAACTCTTATTTATATGATTCATTTTTTTGAATCTGGAAAAGCTATTTTACACTCGTTGTTCTATCATTCTAGTGGTAGTTCATTCAACTTATGGCATGCATTGGGCTACAAAGAGGTACTGACAGTTTTTTTGTTCTGTTATTTAGTTATTCGAACCTTGCATGTTTTATACGGGGTCACGAATTACTTTTCAAGAAAATTAAAAACAAGTAATTATGATTGAAAGATTGAAGTTAAATGATTCCCAAATGAAAAAACACCATGGTGGACTCGCGCCATTTTTGTTAATCATGGTTGTTGATGCAGTCTTGTTGGGAACAATGTCTGGTTATATGTACGAAACCTATATTACAGAATATAAATCAGACAACGATGAATAATTCGGGCTCAAATTGGACCATAGCGATTATAGAGTTGTATATAGATAGCTTTGAGTTCGGTAGACACCTCTATCGAAAAATACATAAGATCGAATGATATGAAGTTGAATCAGCACTGGTTTTTAGTTGTC
>Ga0213867_1000098_pt1 | contig 38451 bp, 37 predicted proteins | sample PICome_12_FD_160120 | JGI IMG/M metagenome (GOLD analysis project Ga0213867, IMG submission 160120) | Coastal seawater microbial communities near Pivers Island, North Carolina, United States - PICO540 | ecosystem: Environmental > Aquatic > Marine > Coastal | place: USA: North Carolina... | reverse complement strand
CTTATTTTAGTAAAAAACTTGATAATTTTCTGTTAACTTACAAATTTTTTAGCGGAGAATGGATTTGAACCATTGACCTTCGGGTTATGAGCCCAACGAGCTACCAGGCTGCTCTACTCCGCGTGAGACTAAATTATATAAGTTTTAATTAATAAACAAACTATTGATAAAAGTATATATAACACATTTATTACGTTATTGTCAATACTCTATAATTTTATATATGAAACTCTTTTAAAACAATATGTTATAAAAAGTGTCTATTAACCAGACACTTTTTATTTTAATAATTATTTAAGAGATACTTTTCCACCAGCTTCTTCAATTTGTTTTTTAGCATCTTCAGCCGCATCTTTTGCAATTCCTTCTTGAATTACTTTTGGAGCTGATTCCACTAATTCTTTTGCTTCTTTTAAACCTAATCCAGTGATACCACGAACAATTTTTAAGACTGCAATTTTCTTATCTGCAGGAACTTCATCAAGACTAATATCGAATTCTGTTTTTTCTTCAACGTCTTCAGCTGGACCTGCAGCAGCAGCCATAACAACTGCTCCACCAGCTGCTGCTGAAGCATCTACTCCAAATGTCTCTTCAATTGCTGATACTAATTCTGACGCTTCTAATAAAGTTAAAGTTTTTAAATCTTCAACGATTTGGTTAATTTTTTCTGACATAATGATTATTATAAATAATATAAAATTTTAATATTTTTTAATTTAAATAAAACTATTTAAATCTAATTTAATAGATGGACCCATGGTAGTACAAATAAATAAACTTTTAAAGTATTTACCTTTAACACCTGAGGGACGATTTTTTTCAATTGAATTATATAAAGCTTGTAAATTTTCAAGTAAGTGATTGTCTGAAAAATCAGATTTTCCAAAATTTACATGAACAACACCGGTTTTATCAGCTTTGTATTCAAATTTTCCTTTTTTAAATTCTGTTATTGTTGCTTCTAATGTACTACTTACAGTACCAGATTTTGGTGATGGCATTAATCCTTTTGGACCTAATACACGACCCAGTTTTGCCAATTTTGGCATCATATTTGGTGTAGCAATTAATAAATCAAAATTAATATTTCCTTTAGTAATATTATCAATTAATTCTTCATTTCCAACAATATCAGCTCCAGCATTTGTTGCTTCATCAAAGTTTTCATCATTAGTTAAAACAGCAATATTTAATTGTTTCCCAACTCCATGTGGTAAAGTTACCGTTGTTCGTAGTTGTTGATCAGCATATTTTGGATCAATATTTAAATTAGCATGTAATTCAACACTTTCAATAAACTTTGTTGTTGCTGTTTCTTTTAAAACTTGTATTGCTTCGTTTAAATCTGAATAACTTTTATTTTGTGTTTTTTTAACAGTTTCTTTGTAACGTCGCGATAGTTTTGGCATAAATTTCTCCACTAAAACTTATTTAATTTTAATTTAATCTACAATGGAGATACCCATATTCCGGGCAGTTCCTTCAACAATTTTCATGGCACTACTAAGTTTCGTCGTATTTAAATCGGGTAGTTTTGTATTGGCAATTTCTTCTAATTGAGCTTTTGTTATTGAACCAACACTTACTCTATTTGGAGTTGAAGAACCTTTTTTAATTTTTGCCGCATTAACTAATAATACAGACGCAGGAGGTGTTTTAAGAATAAATGTATAACTTCTATCTTCATAAACTGAGATTTCGACAGGAATAACTAATCCTGCTTTATCATTTGTTCGGGCGTTGTATTCTTTACAAAATGCCGCAATATTTACCCCATGTTGACCTAACGCAGGTCCTACAGGAGGCGCAGGTGTTGCTTTACCAGCAGGTAGAGCAAGTTTAATTAATGCAGTAATTTTCTTAGCCATAAGAATTTAGTCATGTAGTTTGATCAAAAGTATTTAAAAAATTTTATTTTTATCGAATAAAAGATTAAATTATAAATACGATAACAAATTTTTTAATTATTTAAATTCTATTAAAACATTCTAACCTCTTAAAAAAGAGAAACGCGTCCTGAAGGACTTGAACCCTCGACATCTAATTTTGGAGACTAGCGTTCTACCAACTGAACTAAGGACGCTTATAAAGTATTATAATTCTAATAAGATAAAATTACAAGTTAGTAAAAAATAATTAATGTAAATTATAGACTAAGTTAAAATGAAACATGAAAAATTAGTAATTAAAAAAAATTTACCACATAATTTTTTGGCAGAGCAAATGATATTAAGTTGTTTGCTTTTAAATTCTGAAAGTATTAAACTTACTCTTCGACTTTTACCTATTGAAGCTTTTTATTTTAAAAATCATCAAGAAATTTATAAAGCAATTATTTTTATGGCAAAAAATCAATTATCTATTGATATTTTGTCATTAATAACATTTTTACAAGAAAACGGTTTGTTAAAGAAAATTGGTGGAATTAAAATTTTATTAGAATTAACAAATCAACCATCAAACGTTATTTATTTAGAAGAATATATTAGATTAGTTAAAGAAAAATTTTTACGTCGTTCTTTAATTCAATTAGGTTATAAAATTATTAATGCTGGATATATTACAAATATTCCATTTGAGGATCTTTTAAATAAAATGGAAATTGAAATTTTTAATTTAACTAATCAATTTAAAAGTCAGGAAACTATTAGCAGTGCTCAATTATTAAATGATATGTTTTCAGAATTAAAAGAAAAATTTTTAAACCCTAAACTACCTGGTTTACCCTCTGGTTTTTTAACTTTGGATTTATTAACGCAAGGTTTTCAAAAATCCGATTTAATTATACTTGCGGGTCGACCCTCTATGGGTAAAACGGCATTAAGTTTAAATATTGCATTAAATATTATTAAAAACTCACGTTTACCCATTATTTTATTTAGTTTAGAAATGTCTAAAGAACAAATAATGTACCGAATTTTAGCTTTAGAAACAAGTATTAATCAACTAAGATTAAAAAATGGAAAATTATATCAAAATGATTGGATCAAATTAAATAAAATTATTAAAATTCTTTCAAAACTACCTTTTTTTATTGATGATAGTGCAAATTTATCAATTCAAGATATTCGTTTAAAAATAAAAACAATTCTTTTAAAACAAACTAAAATTGGTGCAGTAATTATTGATTATCTTCAATTAATGCAAAATCCTGAATTTAATAATGGTAATCGAGTTCAGGAATTATCTCATATAACCCGCTCTCTAAAAAATTTAGCACGTGAATTTAACATTCCGATCATAGCTTTATCGCAATTAAGTCGTAATGTGGATAATCGAATTGATCAAAAACCAATTTTATCAGATTTACGAGAAAGTGGTTCTATTGAACAAGATGCTGATCTTGTATTGATGTTATATAAATCAAAGACAGGAAGTTTTTCTCAAAATCAAACGCATCCTATAACTGAACTTATTATTGCTAAACAGAGAAATGGACCAGTTGGAACAATTAAATTAACATTTAATAAATCTCAAACAAAATTTATAGAATTTGATGAATCAAATAGTAATTAAGTAAGTAAAATAATGCCCAGAACCAGATTCGAACTGGTGACACGAGGATCTTCAATCCACTGCTCTACCAACTGAGCTATCCGGGCTTAATAATAATTATATCATAACTAAAGATAAATAACAATACTATTCTAGTATTTAAAATATAATTTTTAGTCGTATTAAAGTTTGACAGAAAAGAAATAATTTTGTAAAGTTATAGATGTGATATAAAGTTTGATATATTTTAGCTCTTATTTATCATGCGAGAACTGTAAAGTAGCAGCATAAAATTTTCAGTTAAAATTTAGTATCAACTTTATATCACACATTTTTTATAATTTATCTTTTTTTTAAGAAACTAAACCTGTTTTAATCCTAAAAATTTCATTCTATCTACTAAGAAAATTTTGTCTAAAAATTGATGGTAAAATTTTTATTTTAAATTTGATTTAATTTTATTATTAAAAACCGTAATATTAGTTCTATTTTTTTTGAAAAATTGATACAATAACTATTGTAGTCAATATTACTATTTTTAACTTTATTATTATTAAAATAAAAAGGAATTTTATAAATGACACCTTCATTAGGAAATTTTTTATCTAGTTTAGTTGCAGGCAGTATTGTTGTACTGGCTATTGGTATTGCTTTAGTAATTATTAGTAAATCTGATCGAGTTACACGAGCTTAAATTTTTACAAAATTTTTCAAGTGTTCGTTTGTACGGTTTTTAGTTAATCTTATTTTAAGATATATTAAGTTGTAAATACATGTCTTATGATAAACATTAGTTTTGGTCCAAATATTTTTTTAGGTATTATTGTAAGTATTGGAGTATTAATTTTATATTTTCTTAGAAATGTTAAACCTGAAATAGCCCGAGATGAAGATATTTTTTTTGCAACTATAGGTTTTTTATACAGTTGTATATTAATGGTTCATGGGTGGAGGTTAGATCCAATTCTTTTATTTAGCCAAGTTCTTATAATTATAACGGTTTTAGTTGCTGGATGGGAAAATATTCGGTTACGAGGTTTAATTGCAAATATAGCTAAAGTAAAAAATAAGAAGAAAAATTAACTTATCAATCTTAAAAAATCTTGGTTTCAAGTTTGTAAATAATTTTTTTAAATTATGTTTAAAAAGTATTCACAAATTCTTTCTGTAGTATTCGTATGTATCTTTGGTCTTTTTGTAACAACTGCTTCAGCGATTGATTTAGATGAAGCAACACGAACAGTTGTTAAAGATTCATCAGGCAAAACTGTAGTATTAAGTCCTGAACAAGTTAAACGTGGTAAACGATTATTTAATGCAACATGTGGTGCATGTCACGTAGGTGGAGTTACAAAAACAAATCCAAACGTTGGATTAGATCCAGAAGCTTTAAGTTTAGCAACACCACGTCGTGATAATATCGATGGCTTAATTGATTATTTAAAAAATCCAACAACATATGATGGTTTAGACTCAATTGCTGAAGTACACCCAAGTATTAAAAGTGCCGATCTTTACCCACGTATGCGTTCAGTAACAGATGATGATTTATATGCTATGGCAGGTCATATTTTATTACAACCAAAAATTGTTACTGAAAAATGGGGTGGTGGAAAAATTTATTACTAATTTTTATAATTTTCAAAAAGTAAATTTATATTTACTTTTTGAAATCATTTATCTAAAAATAAATTTACAAAAGTTACAAATCTTTTTACACTAGAAGCATGTAGCTCAGTGGATAGAGCATCAGATTCCGATTCTGAAAGTCAAGGGTTCGATTCCCTTCATGCTTACTTTTTCAAAATGGGGCTGTTTTGGTGTCGACATTAAAAATGAATTAAGATATAAATCAGGTCGAAGCTTGTATTCTTCGTAAAAACATACAACTTTAAATATAAATGCTAAAAATTTAATCTTATCGTTACTTACAATTGTAGGTTTTAATAATCAAAAACAGAAATCAAATTTATTACAATTTGCTGTTTAATAATTAATTTATTTAAATTTTTTTTCACTATTACTAGACGTTTAATCTGATGTAGTTTAGAATAATTTCTAATTATCCTTTGTTCTCTTGAACTATGCCTGTGAATAAGTATCTTAAAAAGTTTTAAATGGACGTGGGTTCAATTCCCATCAGCTCCAACATTGCATTCGTGGCCGAGTGGTTGAAGGCACCGGACTCATAATCCGTTTTCCTCTGGAACATCACTGGTTCGAACCCAGTCGAATGCATTTTAATTATTTTAATATTGTCTTTTTTTTGATCTAATTGTAAGATTATTAATAACAAATAATTACATTTAATAGTTAGAATTTATGTCTAAATTAAATATTCAACAAACAATTAACAATGTCGAAAATAACTTTTTAAAAGACAATATCCCAGTTTTGAAAATTGGTGATAATGTTAAAATTGGAGTTAAAATTATTGAAGGAAATAAAGAACGAGTTCAATTCTATGAAGGGACTATTATTGCTAAAAAAAATAGTTCAATTAATACTACCATTACAGTTAGAAAAACTTTACAAGGAATTGGTGTTGAAAGAATTTTTTTAATTCACTCTCCTAAAGTAGATTCAATTACCGTGTTACGTTCATCAAAAGTTAGACGTTCGAAATTATATTATTTAAGAAATTTAAAAGGAAAAGCAAGTCGTTTAAAACAAACTTTTAATTAAAATAGTGGGTTTTAAAAATTTTAATAAAAAAAATTTTGATTTGTAGTAAATTTACGTAGTATAATATAAAATAGTAAAGTCATACGAAAATTTTTTAAACACGTGTACTTTATAATTATTTAAAATAAGGAGCTATATGGTTACTTACAAAGTGACATTATTAAGTGAAGAACATGATATTGATACAACAATTGATTGTAATGATGACGTGTTTGTTTTAGATGCGGCTGAAGAACAAGGAATTGAATTACCATATTCATGTCGTGCTGGTGCTTGTTCAACTTGCGCAGGGAAAGTAACTGCTGGTGAAATTGATCAATCTGAGCAAACTTTCTTAGATGATGATCAAGTAGAAGCAGGTTTTGTATTAACATGTATTGCATATCCAAAATCTGATTGTACAATTTTAGTACATCAAGAAGATGAACTATACTAATTAACTAAAATAAAAACTGAGGAATGACCAATATTTTCAGTCATTCCTTGTTATTTAGTAAAACATTAGAAATTAAGTTCTGCCGCTTGTACTTTTTCAAATTGTTTTTTCTTTAACACTAATAAGATTTGTGTAATTAAGGCACAGAAACAAAAAGCAAGATAACCGACAATTCTTGAAGGATCTTGTAAGACGATTTCTGATTCTTCTTGTCCAAATCCACCAGCATTTGGATCAGTATTTAATGGTTGATCAGCTTGAACAATATCCCCTGCTTTAACAATTAACTGTAATCCAGTTGGAATAATTTGTGAAGTTTTTGTACCATTTGAATTAACAATTACTACTGTTGATTCACCTTTTTCAGATGTTGTAATTTCTGTAATTTGGCCAGCTTGATTAGCACCAAAAGCATTTACATTACTTTTTTCACCTGTTGGATAAACTTGTCCACGTCCACGGTTTCCACCTGCATAGAACGGGTAAGATAAGTATTTTACTTCAGAATCTTTTTCTGGATCTGGTGCAACTACTGGGAAAATTAATTCTTGATGTGTTTTACCTGCAATAGGCCCAACTACAAAAATATTATCAAATTCAGTACTGTAAGGAGAAATAAATACACCTTTATTTTTTGCTTTAACCTCTTCTGAAATTTGACTTTTTGAAGCTAATTTAAATCCTTTTGGTAAAATTAAAATACCACCAACATTTAAATCTGCTTTTTTTCCATTAGCACCAATTTGTTGTTTACTGGTATCGTAAGGAACTTTGATTTCTACTTCAAAAACTGAATTTGGAAGAACAGCTTGTGGTGCTTCAATTTCAATTGCTTTTTGGTTTAAATGACAATTGGCACAAGCTAATTTTCCATTTGCTGCACGAGGATTTGAATAATTTTGTTGTGCAAAAACTGGGTATGCTGATGAGTCTTGAACACATAAACCAAATACATTTACAGCAATCGTTAAAGCAAATAAAAGACTTTTAAAAAACTTGTTAGTTGCCATAGTTTAAATACTTGTTAAGTATAGATTCTTATATAAATTAATTCTTTATTAAAAACAAGATACCTAATCCTGAAAAATACAATATAATATTGCAACAGATAATAATAACTGTGTTAAAGGATCAGTTGAGGGTGTTAAAATAGCTCCAAGAACTGTTGATACTAATATAACATATCGCCATGCATTTAACATTTGTCTTGGTGATACAATATTTAATAACCCTAATAAAATTTGAAGAATAGGAATTTGAAAAGCTAATCCAGTACTATAAAATAAAACAAGAATAAATTCAAAATATTGATCAAATGACCAAAATGGTTCAAGAACTTCTTCACTGTAATTTAAAAAAAAATTTAAAGCAGCTGGAATTAATGTATAGTAAGAAAAAGCTAATCCTAATCCAAATAAAATTAACGAACTTAATAATAAGGGTAAAATAATTTTTGTTTCTTTTTTGGTTAATCCGGGTAACAAGAAAAGAATCAATTGCCCAATAATAAATGGACTTGAAAAAAGTAACCCTGTATAAAACGATATTTTAATTGTTGAAATAAAATATTCACCAGGTGCTACTTGAAAAAACTTTACATTATTAATAGGTAGTTCTAAAATTTTAACTAGACTTTTCACTTCAATAAATGCGAAACAGGTTAACAATAAAATTATTCCAAACACAAGAAAAATACGTTGACGTAGTTCTTCAATATGTTCTGAAAAAGGTAATTCTAATGTTATAATTGAATTATTTGTAAAATTAAAGTTAGAATTAGTCGTCATCTAAAAATATATTCGTACTATTCTAGTAATTTATAATTGTGAGTAAATTCCAAAAATTCATGTTTGAATTTTTGGAATTTGAAATTAGTTTTGAGTTTATAGAATTATTAGTAAGAAATTAAAAAAAATCTTCTAGATATTTTAAGATAAATAATTAATTGCTTCTAAACGAGCAGTCGCTTTTTTTAATTCAACTGAAGCATCAAGACGAGCTTTACTTGTTTCTGCGCCTTCAACTGCTAAAGTTGCTTTTTCTAATTCTTTAGTAGCTTCACTTAATTCAACATTAACAAGTTCTTCTACATCATTTACTAAAACTGTTACTCGATTTCGATCAATTTCAGCCAAACCGCCACATAGAATAATTGGTGTCCACTTATCATTTAACTTGATTCGTAATAATCCAGTATCTAAAGCGGTGATTAATGCTGCATGACCGTCTAAAACCCCAACTTGACCAGTTAAACCTGGTAAAACAACTTCATCTGCAGTTGTTGAGCAAATGACTCTGTCTGGGGTAAGAACGCGAATGTTCATAACCATATATGTTACTCCTTATTTTAGAGTTTCTGCTTTTTCAATTGCTTCATCAATATTACCTACAAGGTAGAATGATTGTTCAGGTAAATCATCTAATTCACCACCTAAAACCATACTAAAACCTTTAATTGTCTCTTCTAAACTTACGTATTTACCAGGTGAACCTGTGAAAATTTCGGCAACAAAGAATGGTTGTGATAAGAAACGTTCAACTTTACGTGCACGAGCAACTGTTAAACGATCTTCTTCTGATAATTCATCAATACCTAAAATTGCAATAATATCTTGTAATTCTTTATAACGTTGTAATGTTTCTTTTACAGATTCAGCAATTTCATAGTGTGTTTCACTAACAATTCCTGGTTGTAACATTGTTGAAGTTGAATCTAACGGATCTACAGCTGGATAGATACCTTTAGCTGCTAAATTACGTGATAATACTGTTGTTGCATCTAAGTGGGCAAATGTAGTTGCTGGAGCTGGATCTGTTAAATCATCGGCAGGTACATAAACTGCTTGAATAGATGTAATTGAACCTTGTGTTGTTGATGTAATACGTTCTTGTAATGCACCCATTTCTGTAGCTAACGTTGGTTGATAACCTACAGCAGATGGCATACGACCTAATAACGCAGATACTTCTGAACCAGCTTGTGTAAAACGGAAAATATTATCGATGAATAATAATACATCTTGTTTATTTACATCACGGAAGTATTCAGCCATTGTTAAAGCTGTTAAACCTACACGCATACGTGCTCCTGGAGGTTCATTCATTTGACCATATACTAAAGCTACTTTAGATTCGGCGAAATTCTTTTCATTAATTACACCAGATTCTTTCATTTCTTCGTATAAATCATTACCTTCACGTGTACGTTCACCTACACCACCAAATACTGATACACCACCGTGTGCTTTAGCAATGTTGTTAATTAATTCCATAATTAAAACTGTTTTACCTACACCAGCACCACCGAATAATCCAATTTTACCACCACGACGATATGGTGCTAATAAGTCAACAACTTTAATCCCTGTTTCAAAGATTGAAGGTTTTGTTTCTAATTCTGTAAATGCAGGAGCATCACGGTGAATTGGTAAAGTTTCATCATATGAAACATCGCCTTGTTCATCAACTGGTTCACCAATTACATTGAAAATTCGGCCTAATGTTGGAGTACCAACCGGTACACTAATTGGAGCACCTAAATCTAACGCTTCAACACCACGTTTTAAACCATCTGTTGAACGCATAGATACTGCACGAATTTGATTATCACCTAATAATTGTTGTACCTCAACAATAGTTGAACTACCATCTTCTAATTCAATTTTAATTGCACTGTAGATAGGAGGTAATTTTCCATCAGGGAATTCAATATCTAATACAGGACCAATAATTTGAGTAACGTAACCTTTATTTAAATTAGTTTTTACCATTTTGATTTAACATATTAAAATATTTTAAAATAAATATACTTTCAAAATTTTACTCGCCCATTTTAAAGACTAATAAATTTAGTAATTAATTACTATTGTACAACAAATTTTCTTGAATTCTTGAATATAATTTGATTTTATTAAATCAAAAGAAGTTAAATCATTTAACTATTTTCACGGAGCCGGCCAGTTACTTTTAACCAATTGCGGGCTCCAGGGTAATTATCCGGTGCTAATTTAAGCGCTTGAACCCAATATTCAGCTGCTTTATCAAATAATTCTTTGGATAATTCAATATATTCATCTTCTTCCAATGTTTGCGCGCGAAGAGCTTGAGAGTGATAAATCACAGCAATATTATTTAATGCTTGAGGAAGATTTGAGTTTAATGCTAAAGCTTGATGGTAAAATTCTAAAGCTTGTGTATATTTTCCAGTATCACCATAAATTAATCCAATATTATATAATGTATAACTTCTATCATATGGATCTTCTTCTACTTGAAGAGCTTCATAATAATTTTGTAAAGCTTCAGCATAGCGACCTCTTCCTTGAGCTGCCATCCCAGCTCTGTAGTAAGAAAAAGCTTGTTTTTCTTGTTTACTCGCAGGTAAAACTTTTAACAAGATATCAGCAATTACAGTAAATGTTTTATCAATAAAATTTCCCATAAATTTTCCTTATAAATTAAATATCAAAATTTAGAGTTATTATTTTATATAATAACTCTACCATTTTTTAAACAGAATTAGATGCAACAAATGGAAATAATGATAAAATTCTTGCACGTTTTATCGCTTTTGATAATTTTCGTTGTTGTTGAACCGTCACACCCGTTGCACGGCGAGGTAAGATTTTACCTTGTTCTGTTACAAATAATGTTAAAAGATCAATATCTTTGTAATCAATTTTTTGATTTAAACTAATTGGTGATATTTTTTGCTTTTTTGAGATCATAATATTTTATTTTATTTCTTTATGAATTGTTGGTTTATTGCAATGTGGACAATATTTTTTTAATTCTAATCTTTCGGGATTGTTACGACGATTTTTTTGTGTATTATATCGTGAAACACCCGGTGAACGCTTATTTAAATTTGAACGACATTCAGTACATTCTAATGTGATTAAAATTCGAGTGCCTTTATTTTTTGCCATAGAAATTTGAATATAATAATTTTAATTATTATATTGCCTAAAAATTTTTATCTTATCAAGGGTTAATCGTCATATAAAAAATTTTTCTTTGAAAAACTTTCATTTTTTAGCTAAATATACTATATTACAATAAACATTAATTTATAAAATAATTATCAAAAATTTTTAACAATATGGCTAATAGTAAATCAGCAGAAAAACGTATTGATATTAATAAACGAAATCGATTACGAAATAAATATTACAAAACTTCAGTTCGTACATTAATTAAACTTTTTTTTAAATATTTAGAGCTGTATAAAACTTCTCAAAATCCTGAGGATAAACAAAAATTAAATGAAATTTTAAGTTCTGTTTATAGCATGATGGATAAAGGTACAAAAAAAAATATATTTCATAAAAATACAGCAGCAAGAAAAAAAGCAAAATTAGCTGCTTATTTAAAAGAGGTATAATTGCGTCTTTAAACTATTTGCAAACTTTATTCTTCTTAATTATTATTAACGACTAATTTAAATTAATATTAAAACCTCTTTTAGTAATAGGGGTTACATTCTAAAATAAAATTAAATTAGAAACGTTAGATTTTAATAAGATATCTATTAAGATTTAGTTAAGAAAATTTAAAATTTTCTTAACCTTCTTTAGTAATTATATAGCATGCAATTATAAGATATGAATACAATTTAATTATTTGATCCACTAGCAAAAATTATGAAGCAAAATATGAATTATATTAATGCTCTTCCAGATTTTCTAGCAATGCAAAGAGTCAGTTTTTGTTGGTTTATTACTCAAGGTTTAAATGACGAACTAACTTTATTTTCAAAAATTCATGATTTTAGTCAAAATACTGAGTATATAATGTTTGGAGAGGAATATAGCTTAATTAAACCCCCATATAGTTTATCCATTGCCAGAAAATATAGTGGAAATTATCGTGCACAATTAGTTATTCCGATAGAAGTAAGAAATAAAATAATTAATAGCGTTCGTTACCAAACTCAGTTTCCCATTATTACGTTACCCTTAATGACGACATATGCAACCTTTATTATTAATGGTTGCGAACGAGTTATTGTTAGTCAAATTATCCGAAGTCCTGGAATTTATTTTGAAAAAAATAAAAATCAAAAAACCCAAAAACAATTTCGACGAAAATTATCAACTGATATAAATAAATTACGTAAATTTTTACCTTCAGGGGAAGCGTTTATTTCCGAATTTGATCTCTTTTTTTCAGTTCCTACAACAACCTATGATAAAATAAAACGACGAAAAAAACTTATTCCAAATTGGAACAATAATTCTATCTCGTATTATTCCATTAAATCTTTGAAAGAAACGAATAAAATGTCAGCGGTTTCTTTTTTAGAATGTTTTAAATTTTATCGTTCTATTTCAAAAAATTTAAATGTTAAATCAAAAGAAAAATTAATTAAACTCTTTTTAAAATGGTTAAAATTACAAAATAATAATAAAGATTTTAACAATTCTTTTAACCTTGCGAAAATTAATTATCTATTAGAATATTTTCAATTTTTATCAAACCTTTTACTAAAATATCAATTTTTAAATTCAACTCTTGATCCATCAACGTCTTTTGAAGTTAGTTCAAAAATACAATCGGAAAAATTTTTAACAGATCTTGATATTTCAGCCTTTCAAATTGAAAAAATTTTTAAAACTTATAATCAAATAATTCAAAATTCACAAAGCTCAGTTCAACTTAAATTAAATTATAATTTAGTTGTGCTTACAAAACATGCAAATAATTGGCTTATTGATTTTAATAATTTTTCATTTTTACGGACAAATGTTAATCGAACAGTCGGGAACTTAACAAATTTTAATAAATTAGTTCAATTTTCTAATTTACAACCCACAATATATTTTTCGATTAGTTTAAAAGAACAATTAAAGTATATTTTCGGAAAACAAAAATTTCTTTATAAACCAGAGCGCCATAAATATTTAAAAACTAAAACTCAGTTACTACTATATAGAAAAGATCATGAGATTAAAACTAACTATCATAAAAAATATGATGAAAAAGACTTATATAGTGCAACTTTAATTCCTGAGTACGGTTCATGGATTCGATTCGGTTTTCAAAAAAATACCAAAATTAATCCATATAAATATCCGATAAAAAACCAAGAAGATGAAGTTGTTATTCAGTTAGATAAAATTAATCAAAAATCTATTCTAGCTTTATTAAAAGAAATGGGATTAACAGACTTGGAAATTTATCAAAATTTACAATATGCTGATTTTTTCTATTTTGATAAACCGCTCTTAATTAATTCAAAACTTTTCAACCAACCAATTTCACGCTTTGATTTAAATTTAGAATATTTTAAGAATATTTCAGAATTTTCAAGAATTTTTGATCCTAATTATTATCGATTAGGTCGTGTAGGAAGATTAAAATTGAACAATAGATTAAATTTAAAAATCACTGAACGCCTACAAATTATAACTTATGAAGATATCTTTGCAATTATTGATAAATTAATTAATTTAACTGTATCAAAAGCTGTTCCAGATGATATTGATCATTTAAAAAATCGACGTGTTCGTTCAGTTGGTGAATTATTACAAAATTTATTTAGAATTGGTTTCCAACGATTAGTTAGAAAATTACGAAATCAAACTAATAAAATTGATTCTGGTTATTTATTAAGTTTTAACATTGTTAATGCAACTATTCGAGAATTTTTTGGTTCAAGTCAATTATCACAATATCTTGATCAAACAAATCCTTTATCATCATTAACACATCGTAGACGTATAAGTGGTTTAGGACCTGGTGGATTTGATCGTGATCGAATTAGTTTTGCCGTTCGGGATATTCATCCAAGTCATTATGGTCGAATCTGTCCTATTGAAACCCCAGAGGGACAAAATGTTGGTTTAATCGCTTCATTAACAACCTGTGCTCGTGTTAATAAATTAGGATTTTTAGAAACCCCATTTTGGCGAGTTATAAATGGTAAAGTCATTAAAACTGGAAATCCAATTTATTTAACAGCTGATATTGAAGATTTATATAAAATTGCTCCAGCTGATATTGCTACTGACGACGAAAACTATTTAGAAAAAAATGTTATTCCTGTACGCTACAAACAAGATTTTGTAAATGTACCACCATCTGAAGTTGATTTTATTGCAATTTCAACTATTCAAGTTGTTTCAGTTGCTGCTTCATTAATCCCATTTTTTGAACATGATGATGCCAACAGAGCATTAATGGGTTCAAATATGCAACGACAATCGGTTCCTTTAATCTTTCCTCAAAAACCAATTGTTGGAACAGGATTAGAAAACCAAATTGCACTTGATTCAGGAATGACATTAAATGCACAAGTGTCTGGAATTGTAAATTCAGTAACCGCTAATAAAGTTATTATTAAAGATAAAGTTGGAAAAAAAATAATTTATAAATTACAAAAATACTTACGTTCAAATCAACAAACTTGTATTAATCATCGTCCAATTGTTTGGAAAGGAGAAAAGATTAAATCTGGTCAAATTTTAACTGACGGTCCGGCTATTACAAGTAGTGAATTAGCTTTAGGTCAAAATGTCTTAATAGCATATATGCCATGGCAAGGATATAATTTTGAAGATGCAATTTTAATTAGTGAACGATTAGTTTATGATGATATTTTTACGTCAATTCATATTGAAAGATATAAAATTGAAATTGATCGAAATTCTGAAATGTCTGAACAAACGATGAAAATGATTCCAAATTTAAGTCTTTCTGAAGTGAAGCATTTAAATGATGACGGTATTGTAACCGTTGGAACATTTGTAAAACCTGGAGATATACTAGTAGGAAAAGTAATTTCAAATAATACGTCTGAACAATTACCAGAATCAAAACTTTTACGTGCAATTTTTGGTGCAAAAGCTAAAGGTGTAAAAGATAATTCTTATCGAATGCCCGATGGTGAACATGGTCGAGTAATTGAAACTGTTACATTTAATCGACGAACTAAATTAACATATAAATTTGAAAAAATTTATGTTTTTATTGCTCAAATTCGAAAAATTCAAGTAGGTGATAAAATTGCTGGTCGCCATGGAAATAAAGGAATTATTTCTAGAATTTTACCACGTCAAGATATGCCATTTTTACCTGATGGGACTCCTATTGATATAATTTTAAATCCTCTTGGTGTTCCATCACGAATGAATGTCGGTCAACTTTATGAATGTTTACTCGGTTTAGCAGGTGATAAATTAAATTCACGTTTTAAAATTTTGCCATTTGATGAAATGTATGGCTTAGAAATGTCTCGAATTTTAATTAATAAAAAACTTCGCCAAGCTTCAATTAAACGAAATGAAAGTTGGTTATTTAATCCTTATGCTCCAGGAAAAATGGTTTTAATGGATGGTCGCACTGGAAAAGAATTTGAAAATCCAATTACAGTTGGAAATGCTTATATGTTAAAATTAATTCATTTAGTTGACGATAAAATGCATGCACGAGCAACAGGTCCTTATTCATTAATAACTCAACAACCGTTACGAGGGAAAGCTCAACATGGTGGACAAAGGTTTGGTGAGATGGAAGTCTGGGCATTAGAAGGATTCGGGGCAGCATTTACATTAAAAGAACTTTTAACCATTAAATCTGATGATATGCAAGGTCGAAATGAAACTTTAAATGCAATTGTTAAAGGACAGCAAATTCCGCAATTTGGAATTCCCGAATCTTTTAAAGTTTTATTACAAGAATTACGATCAATTGGCTTAGATATGAGTACGTATAAAATTGAAAGATTTAGTTCTTCAAAAAGATATGAAGTTGAGGTTAATCTAATTGAAAAATATAATGCATTATCAAAAACATTTTCACCAACCTCAAATATAAATGATATTTCATTTTAATAGTTATGATACAATTTGCAAAAGAATTTAATTATATCAAAATTAAATTGGCCTCTCCTTTTCGAATTTTGCAATGGTCAAATCGAAAGTTACCAAATGGTCAATTTGTTGGAGAGGTACAAAAGTCTGAAACAATTAACTATCGAACTTTTAAACCAGAAATGGACGGGTTATTTTGTGAAAGGATTTTTGGGCCCAGTAAGAGTTTAGAGTGTGCTTGTGGAAAATATAAACGAGTTAGGTATGAAGGATTAATTTGTGAACGTTGTGGAGTTGAATTAACGGAATCACGCGTACGAAGACATCGAATGGGTTACATAAATTTGATTTACCCTGTAACTCATGTTTGGTATATTAATAGTCGACCAAATTTTATAGCATTACTTTTAGAAGTTGAAGAATCAGAAAAACAATTAGAAACAACTTATACAGCTCATTCCGAGGCATGTAAAAAATGTAAGGGTTTAAAATTAACACCATCGACTATTGTAGACTTATGGGATGAAAGAATTAAACGTATTAAACTTGCTTCATTAGCATATTTTATTGCTGAAGATGAAATTTCCTTTTATGGGCTACATTGGGATTTACAACAATACCGAAGAAGTCGTGAATTAGGTTATAGTGGTTATCCTTTAAAACCTTATCCTAAACCACAAAATCGTCGTTATAATACTCCAAAATATCTTTTACGCGCTACTCCCAATTTTTTAATTGGTGCTCCGTTGATTAAAAGAGAATTAGAAAAACTTAATTTAAAAGCCGAGATTTTTCGAACACGATGTTTTGTCTTAGTTTGTACAAAAGTTTTAAATAAAGAAAAACCAATTTATGATGAATCAAAATGGTTTCGAAAATGGGAACAACAACGAATTTATAAAATTCGTGAACAAGCGATAAAACGAATTCGAATTCTTGAAAATTTAATTGGAACGGGCTCCCGTCCTTCTTGGATGATTTTATCGATTCTACCTGTAATTCCACCTGCTTTACGACCAATGATTCAATTAGAAGGTGGTCGTTTTGCAACTTCCGATTTAAATGAATTATACCGTCGAATTATTACAAGAAACAATAGATTATTAAGATTATTAGAAATTGATGCACCTCAACTGATTATTAGAAATGAAAAACGATTATTACAAGAAGCGGTTGATACATTAATTGATAATGGAAAACGAGGAAAAATTGCTTTAAGTGCGAATAATCGACCTTTAAAATCATTATCTGACATCATAAAAGGAAAACATGGTCGTTTTCGTCAAAATTTATTAGGGAAACGTGTTGATTATTCAGGTCGATCAGTCATTGTTGTTGGTCCAAGTTTAAAATTAAATCAATGTGGTTTACCATATGAAATGGCAATTGAGTTATTTCAACCATTTGTTATTCGCGAATTAATTAATCAAGGTTTAGCAAATAATATGAAAATCGCTAAAAATTTAATTCAGCAAAATGAACTTATTATTGAACCAGTTTTAGAAAAAATTTTAACTAATCATCCTATCTTTTTAAATCGAGCTCCAACTTTACATCGATTAGGTATTCAAGCTTTTGAACCTATTTTAGTTCGGGGTAGGGCAATTAAATTACATCCATTAGTTTGTTCTGCATTTAATGCTGATTTTGATGGAGATCAAATGGCTGTTCATATTCCTCTATCATTAGAAGCTCAAGCTGAATGTTATATGTTAATGTTAGCACCTTATAATTTTTTGTCACCGGCAAATGGTGAACCCATTATTATGCCAAGTCAAGATATGGTATTAGGATGCTATTATTTAACAGTAAATAATATTAAACAATTACTTGGATCTAGTCATTATTTTATAAATTTAGAAGATGTTATTCTTGCATATAATCAAAATAAACTAGAAATTCATAGTTCGATTTGGGTTCGTTACGAGGGTGACACTGAACCTCTATCTAATCCAATTAAAAAAATTAAATTAGACGATGGAAGTAGTATTGAATATTATGAAAATTTACAAATTCGAAAAACAGACAAAAATGAAATAATTGTTCAATATTTAAAAACGACAACAGGTCGAGTTCTTTTAAATTATACAATTCAGAAAACTTTAAATTTTTTATAAATTAAGAAAGTAAGATACTAAATATATTTTATGAAAAATTATACTTATCAAAATGATTTAATTGGTAAAAAACAATTACGTCAATTATTAGCGTGGAGTTTTACTAATTATGATTCAATGCAAGCTTGTTCATTAGCAGATGAATTAAAATATTTAGGGTTTAAATATGCAAGTCAAGCAGGTATTTCAATTAGTATTGAAGATTTAAAAATTCCTTTTGTAAAAAATGTTATGCTTGAAAAAGCAAATCAAGAAATTAAAAATGCAGAAAAACTTTATTTAAAAGGAAAAATTACAGATGTTGAACGATTTCAAAAAATAATTGATACCTGGAGTTTGACGAGTGAATCGTTAAAAGATCAAATTATCTATTATTTTAAAAATTATGATCCATTAAATTCTGTTTATATTATGGCATTTTCTGGAGCTCGAGGAAATCTATCTCAAGTACGTCAATTAGTTGGAATGCGTGGTTTAATGTCTGATCCCAGTGGTCAAATTATGAATTTACCAATTAAAAAAAATTTTCGAGAAGGATTAACGATTACTGACTATTTAATGTCAGGTTATGGAGCTCGAAAGGGAATTGTAGATACTGCATTAAAAACTGCAAATTCGGGTTATTTAACTAGACGATTAATTGATGTCGCACAAGATATTTTAATCCGAGAGAAAGATTGTGGAACAAACAATTCATTTTTATTTGTAAATGAAAAAACCAATAAAATTGATGATCAAATACTAGGAAGAGTTTTAAGTAAAGCTATTTTTGATCTTAAAACAAATAATCTACTTGCTAATAAAAATACTCAAATAACACCACAATTAATTAAAAAATTAAAAGAAAATGGAATCGAAAAATTTTATGTTCGTTCTCCATTAACTTGTAATTTATACCGTGCTGTTTGTCAAAAATGTTATGGTTGGGATTTAGCAAATGAAAATTTAGTTGATATTGGCGAAGCCGTTGGGATCTTAGCTGGTCAATCCATTGGAGAACCTGGGACACAATTAACAATGCGAACTTTTCATACTGGAGGTATTTTTACATCTGAAGCGCGTCAGCAAATTATTAGTCCATTAAATGGAATTATACAATTCTATAAAATTTTAAAGACAGTTGTTCTACGAACAAATCGTGGAGAAGATGTGTTAGTAACCAAAAATTCAGGATCGTTAATTTTAATTCCGGATGATAAAACAAAAAATTTAATTCAAATTGAGGTTTTACGAAATACAATTTTATTTCCAAAAAATAATCAATATATTTTAAAAGACACTGTTATTGGTGAATTAATTAATACAAATAAACAAGTTACAACTGAAATTAAACCAATTTTAAGTGATACATGTGGAGAAATTTTTATCCCACGTTTAAAACAAAAAATTAATTTATTGAATAATAATAAACTTATTTGGATTTTATCGGGTCAACTTTATAATAGTCCAATTAATTCGTTTTTAAACTTTTATCCGGATTTCAAAATCAATAAATACAGTTATATTTTTAGAACTAAAGTTCTTAATCATTATAGTGGGGTCGTAAAGTTTATTAATACAAAAAATAGTTTATCCCAAAAGTTAGTTAAAATTAAAAATAAAAAATATTCTTTAATTAATTCAAGATTACAAAAATTAGAATCTCCTTATAATTTAGATAATTATTTATTAACGTTAGATAAATTTAAATATTTATTAAAAATTAATGAACGAGAAGCAAAAACTTATTTAAATTTAACTAGAAATGAAAAATTTGCAACTTTAATTACAAATTCGTTCCAAACGTTAACAGGTGGAACTGTATATTATGATTTTAGAAATTTATCAAAAAATCAAAAACAAAATAATAAACTTCAGTATATTCACTCATCTGCTGTAGATCAGAAATATAAACCTTTAATTTCACATAAAACACTTATTTGGTTAGGGGAAGAGATTCATAAGGTAAACTGTGAACAAACAATTTTACTTGTTGAACATGGAGATTTTATTTCAAAGGGCTTTGAACTTATTCCAGGTTTATTTTCAAAAACATCAGGACTTGTTACAATTGTTCAAAAAAATAATGTAGTTAAAACAATTTCGATTAAATCGGGTTTAGTGTATGAAGGAAAAAAATTTAAAAACACTGCTAAAAAAGTTTATTATCCTGGAGAATTAATTTTATCGAATATTAATGTTAAAGGTTTATCATTTTGTGAACATATTGTTGGAAAAAATACTGATCAATTATTAGTTAGGCCAATTGAAATTTATGAATTTTCTTCTCTAACAAATTCAGTTTTAGAAAATGAACCTAATTGGCTATTTAATTTAAAGTCCAAGTCAGTTTATGCCTATAAATCTGGTCAATCAATTAAAGGTATACAAAATTTAAATTTAATTTCAAGAATTTTAACATTTAAAACTAATCAATTATTTAGTAATAATCTTAATATTGAATTAGTAAGTGCTAAAAAAACAAATTCGATTGATTTTAATATAATTGAAAAGCTTTGTTTAAATAATTATATTCCTCCAAATTTAAAATATAAAGATATTAGACCATGTTTTTTAATTCAACAAAACCAGTTTATTAGTAATTATAGTATTTTAGGTTACCTTGAAGCAATAACGCAAAATTCATTAGAAATTGTTAAATTTAAAACAAAAAATCAAATAAGTAAACAAATCTTTTTAATTTCCAATAATGATTGTTTAACTATTAAAAAGAATGAAGTTCCTGATAAAAAATTAAATGATTTTGTTACTTCAAAATCAAATTTAGCTAAAACTGGAAAAATTATTATTGAAAATAAAAAGTTTGTGACAATCCAATGTGGCCGACCATATTTTTTCCCAAATTGTAAAAATGAAAGCTTAATTTCTAAGACAAATTTACAATATAAAATTGTTCCACAAAGTCGTATTCCAGCAAATTTTGATACCAATAAAAATATTTCATTAAATTATTATAATATTTTAAAATTATCTTTAAAAAAACAAATATTATCTTCAAAATCAGCAAATTCATTAATCAGTTTAAAATCAGAATTTTCAAAGCTTTTTTTAAAAAATAATGGAAAACTGTATAGTTGCTTAGTTCCTCAATTTTTTAAAAAATTTACGATTACACAGAATCAAACAAAATTAAAGTTAAAAAAACTTTTACAGTCGCCGACTTCTAAAAAATTATCCAATCAGAAACTTGACCGAACCCTGTTATTACAAAGTTCAGAATTAATGACGAATGAAAATAAATCAAATGGTGTTGATCCGAATAAATATCAATTAACTTTAGTTAAATTTGTTGAACAGCCATTTATAAAATCAACAAAAGCAGTTGGATTATATTCAATCACAGAAGATTATTTTGAACAAGAAGTAAATAGTGTTTTCTGTAAAAATACTGAATTTATCGAAGCAGGAAAAACAATTGGCTTATTAAATTTAGAAAAGGAAATTACAGGAGATATTGTTCAAGGTTTACCACGTATTGAAGAAATCTTAGAAGCTCGGAAGAAAAATATCGTAATTAAACGTATTCCTACGAGTCAAAAAAAAGGATTGTTAATTCAAAAAACGAGTTTAGATACAAATTTTGAATTTAAACAATTAGCAACAACAATTATAGAAAATGATAAGATTAATCCACATAAATTGTTAAAAGTTTACTTTAATTATTATGGATTACCCAAATTATTTTTATGTGATAAAACAAAATCTTTTAAATCAACAAGATTAATTAATAATTATGAAGGTAGTTACAAAAGTTTTAAAAAAGTTCAATTATTTATCTTAAATGCCGTTCAAGCCGTTTATCAATCACAAGGGGTGACGATTAATGATAAACATTTAGAAGTTATTATTAAACAAATGACAACAAAGGTTTTAATAACCTATGAAGGCGATACACCACTTTCACGTCGAGAAGTCATCGATTTATATCATATTCAATATATTAATCAAATTATAAATCTTGAGAAAAAGCAACAAGCCTATTATATTCCGTTATTACTTGGTATTACAAAAGCCGCTCTAAATAATCCAAGTTTTATTTCTGCCGCTAGTTTCCAAGAAACAACGCGAGTTTTAACAAAAGCAGCAATTGAAGGTAGAATTGATTGGTTAAGAGGGTTAAAAGAAAATATTATTATCGGTCATTTAATTCCCGCTGGAACTGGATCGCAAAATTATCGAAATTGTTTTAAACGTTCGACAACTGCAAAAACAACTTCTTATGTAACGGTGTATTAATTTTTAGAGTGAAATGACATTTTTTATAAGAATAATCCCTTTTTAGGTTAATTAATATAACAAATATTAAACGAAGTAATTAATCTAATTTAATTGTTATTTGATAAGTCCAATTATCAAATAACAATTAATATTTAGTTCTTATAATATGTCAAATCAGTAAGCGAAATTGATACAATAGAACTATTCAAATTTTTTTTAGTTTTAACAATTAAATAATTTAAACATCTTATTTTTTAATTATTTTTAGAAAGAGTTGGTTTCAAAAGATTCTCTATGTTATGATGGTTATTAACTATATTTATATAAAATTAAAAAAAATGGATCGTAATACAATACAAAAAATACTTATTGGATTATTTATTTCTGCATGTATTTTTATTGGTCTTCGTGTTTCAAATGTAACCGATATGATTGATAATTCAAATTCAAACATGCCAAAACAAGAACTAAATACAAATTCAAGTAGTTCAAGAATGACATATGGACGATTTTTAGAATATTTAGAATTAGGTTGGGTTAAACAAGTTGATTTATATGACAATAGTCGAAATGCAATGGTTTTAGCTTCTAGTCCAGAATTAGGCAACCGACCTCAATCTATTCGAGTTGAAATTCCAGTAGGAGCGTCACAACTTATTCAAAAATTAAAAGAATATAATATTGATTTTGATGCTCATCCAATTCCAAGAAAAAGTTTATTTATCACAATCGCTAGTAACTTAATTTTACCATTAATTTTTATTGCGGGTTTAATATTCTTCTTTCAAAATTCAGATAATTTCTCGCAAAATTCAGGAAATTCTCCAATGAATTTAGGTAAATCACCAGCTCGATTTGATCAAAGACCAGATACTGGGATCTCTTTTGATGATATTGCAGGTATTGATGAAGCAAAGGCAGAATTCGAAGAAATTGTTTCATTTTTAAAAGAACCAGAACGTTATACTTTAGTTGGTGCAAAAATTCCGAAAGGTGTTTTATTAGTTGGACCTCCTGGTACTGGTAAAACTTTGTTAGCAAAAGCAATTGCCAATGAAGCAAGTGTACCATTTTATAGTGTTGCAGGTTCTGAATTCGTTGAAATGTTTATTGGTATTGGTGCTGCTCGTATTCGAGATTTATTTAAAAAAGCATCTGAAAATACACCTTGTATCGTTTTTATTGATGAAATTGATGCTGTTGGTCGTGAACGTGGTGCTGGTATTGGTGGTGGAAATGATGAGCGTGAACAAACATTGAATCAGTTATTAACTGAAATGGATGGCTTTAAAGAAAATAAAGGTGTCATTGTTGTAGGTGCAACAAACCGAGTAGACATTTTAGATGCAGCATTATTACGACCTGGTCGATTTGATCGACAAATTACTGTTGGTTTACCTGATCGATTAGGTCGACTTGGAATTTTAAAAGTTCATGCTCGAAATAAACCATTAAATGAAGATGTTTCTTTAGTTCAATTAGCCAATAGAACACCAGGGTTTTCTGGTGCAGATTTAGCGAATTTACTAAATGAATCAGCTATTTTAGCAACTCGGTATAAAAAACAAACTATATCAAAAAATGAAGTAAATGCAGCAGCAGATCGAATTATTGGTGGTATTGCTGGTTCTGCTATGGAAGATACGAAAAATAAAAAACTAATTGCTTATCATGAGGTTGGTCATGCCATTGTTGGTTCTTTATTAGAAAATCATGATGAAGTTGAAAAAGTAACGTTAATTCCACGAGGTGGCGCTAAAGGTTTAACATGGTTTGCTCCAGAAGAAGATGCGACTTTAGTTTCACGTTCACAATTATTAGCTAGAATCATTACAACATTAGGCGGTCGTGTAGCTGAACAAGTTGTTTTTGGTGATCAAGAAATTACGACTGGGGCAAGTAATGATTTACAACAAGTCACAAGTGTAGCGAGACAAATGGTCACACGATATGGTATGTCAAGTATTGGCCCAATTGCCTTAGAAGATAATAATAATGAACAAATCTTCTTAGGTGGTGATAATGAAGCCATTACTGATCGAATCGATGCAGAAGTTTGTAAAATTGTAAATCATTGTGAAAAAGTTGCCACAAAAATTATTTTAGATAATCGTGTTGTTATTGATCTTATTGTTGAAAAGTTATTAGATTCTGAAACTATTACAGGAGAAGAGTTTAGAGATCTTGTTCAACAATATACAATTCCACCAGTTAAAAAGTAAACATAATATGAAAAATTCTAGACAAGTTAACTAATATTTGCTACTATATTAATTTACAATATAACTTTATTTATTTTATTAAGTAATTTAAAATTTTTATGTCTAATATTAGTTTATCACAATTATTAGAAGCAGGTGTTCATTTTGGTCATAAAGCACATCGTTGGAATCCAAAAATGTTCCCTTATATTTATAGCGAAGTAAATAATATTCACATTTTAGATTTAATCCAATCAGCAACATTGTTAAAAGAAGCGAATAATTATTTAACTTCAAATGCTAGTGAGGGTAAAACATTTTTATTTGTTGGGACAAAACGACAAGCAAGTACTTTAATAGCACAAGAAGCAAAACGTTGTGATTCATATTATGTAAATCACCGATGGTTAGGCGGCATGTTAACAAATTGGTCTACAGTTACTCAACGTATTAATCGCTTAAAAGATTTAGAAAAGCAAGAAGCAGATGGAACTTTTGATTTATTAACGAAAAAAGAAGTTGCGTTACGACGAAAAGAATTAGACAAGTTGCGTAAACATTTAGATGGTATTAAAACTATGAAACAATTACCAGATGTTGCAATTATTATTGATCAAAAGCGTGAAATGACTGCAATTGCTGAATGTCGAAAATTAGGAATTCCTGTTGTTTCAATTTTAGATACAAATTGTGATCCGGATTTAATTGATATTCCAATTCCTGGTAATGATGATGCTGTTCGATCAATCAAGTTAATTTTAAATTCTTTAACAGATAGTATTATTCAAGGTCAATTAAACAAAAAATAAATTTTTGAATGTTGTATATTTATTATAGATTTATCAAAATTTATATACAACATTCAAAAATCTACTACCCATTCAATAAAAATGTAAAGATGAAAAATGGTTTCATTTTAAAATATTTTTTATTAAAGTTTTAACTTTAAATTAATTAAATTGAATTGTTAAGAAATTCAAAATTTATTGATCTTCACTCTGATTATTATTTGAAAATACTTTTTTTTATTATAAATTTAAAAATTTTGTAACTTATTAATAAATATAAGTTACAAAATTTTCTGTTATTAAATGTGTGCCTTAAACTTAACTATTAGCAAATACTTCTTTTGAAGCAGCAATTGCATCTTTTAATGCAGCTTCCGCTTCAGGAGTAAATTGATTAGTTGATGTAACTGTATCAATATATGAATTATTTGATGTTGATAAGTATGAAAGTAAACTTGCACAATATTTTTTCACATCAGCAACAGCTAAATCATCTAAGAAACCATTAATTCCTGTATAAATTAATGCAACTTGTTGAGCTACTGATAATGGTGAATTTTGTGGTTGTTTTAATACTTCACGTAATCGTGTTCCACGTGCTAGTTGTTTTTGTGTCGCTTCATCTAAATCTGAAGCAAATTGAGAAAACGCTTCTAATTCAGCAAATTGAGCTAATTCTAATTTTAACTTACCTGCTACTTGTTTCATAGCTTTAGTTTGTGCAGCAGATCCTACACGTGATACTGAAATACCAACGTTAATAGCTGGACGAATTCCTGAATTAAATAAATCATTCGATAAGAAAATTTGTCCATCAGTAATTGAAATTACATTTGTTGGAATATAAGCTGATACATCACTCGCTTGTGTTTCAATAACTGGAAGTGCTGTCATACTTCCGCCACCTAATGCATCACTTAATTTTGCCGCACGTTCTAATAAACGTGAGTGTAAATAGAATACATCACCTGGGTAAGCTTCACGTCCTGGAGGACGACGTAATAATAATGACATTTGACGGTATGCCATTGCTTGTTTAGTTAAATCATCATAAATAACTAATGTTGCTTTACCTTTGTACATAAAGTATTCTGCAAAAGCAGCACCTGCATAAGGAGCAATATATTGTAATGTTGCTGGATCATTAGCACTTGCCGATACAATAATTGTATAAGACATTGCACCTTTTTCTTCAAGTACATTTACAACTTGAGCGATTGTTGAAGCTTTTTGACCAACACCAACATAAACACAAACAACGTCTTCTGTTTTTTGGTTAATGATTGTATCAACTGCAATTGAAGTTTTACCTGTTTGACGGTCACCAATAATTAATTCTCGTTGACCACGGCCAATTGGAATCATTGCATCAATTGACGTAATACCAGTTTGTAATGGCTCACAAACAGATTTACGACTAATAATACCTGGTGCCATTGCTTCTAATAATTGACTATCTGAAGATTCAATTTCACCTTTCCCATCAATTGGTGCTCCTAATGCGTTTACAACACGTCCTAAGAAGCCTTCACCTGTAGGAATTTGAGCGATTCGGCCTGTTGATTTTACTGTACTACCTTCTAAAATTTGACGGCCAGTACCCATTAATACAACACCAACGTTATCATTTTCTAAGTTTAAAGCAATACCAATTGTTTTGTCTTCAAACTCTAGAAGTTCACCACTCATTGCTTGGTCAAGACCATAAACTCGAGCAATACCATCACCAACTTGTAAGACAGTACCAATATTATCTACTTTAACATCTTGATCATATTGTTCAATTTGTTCACGGATAATACTACTAATTTCGTCTGGACGAATGTTTATCATTGTATTATTTTTTAAGATATAAAAAGTTAATAAAGTTTTTTATCGTTAAATTTCTAAAACAGTATCTAAATGCTTAGCTAATTGTTGCAATTGATTTTTAATAGTAAAATCAATTACTTTTGATTCTGTTTTAATTAAAAATCCACCAATTAAAGTAGGATCGACAGTAATCACTAATCGAATTTCTCTTGCATTTGTTAATTCTTTTAATTTTTGAATTAAAGTATCTTTCTGAGAATTAGTAAATGATGATGCTGTTACAACTTCAATCATTTTAATTGACGCAGTTTGATAAACTAATTCTAAATAATTATTAATAACTGAATTTAATATATTAATTCGATCACGATCTACTAAAACCATTAAAAATTTAAATGTTTCAGTATTAATTTGTGATTTTAATGTTTTTGCTAAAACTTCACGTTTTGCTTTTTGACTTACAACAGGATTATTTAAATATTCTGTTAATTCTGAATTTTCGTTAAAGAAAATATCTAAATTTTGGAAATCTGCTGTAATTTGATGCATAATATTTTTCTCAATTGAGACATCAAATAAAGCACGTGCATATGGAACTGCAACTTTGTCTGTTAATGGATTTCCACTCATAATAAATCTCCTTCTAATTTATTAATAGTTTCATTAATTAATGCAGCAGCACGTTCTTTTGATTTAAATGTTTCTTGTACACGACTTACTGTTCGTTGTAATACAAGAGAAACAATTTGTTGTTTAATCTCTAAAAAGATTTGGCGCTCTTTTGATCTAAAGGTTGCTAATGCACGTTCAAAACGAACAGCTAGATCTTTTTTAGCTTGAAAAGCATCTGATTCAAGTAAAACTTTTTTTGTTGAAATCGTTTCATTTTTGATTTCACTAATAACAAGATTAGCTTGATTTAATTGTTTTTCTGCTTCAGTTAAACGTTTTTGTGCTTCGTTTAAACGATCTTCTGCATCTTGAACACCTTTTACAATCGTAGTTTTTCGCTCTTCTAATAATGATCCTAAAAAGTCTCGACCGGTATAAATTAAAATTGCAAGTAACGCAAGAATATTAATTAAGCCTGTTTCTAGAATATCTGTATTTAAACTAATACCTTCGTGTTCGGCAAGTAATGTAAAAATTTGATCAAAATTTTCCATGTTTTCGAGTTTTTATCTAAACTGTTCACTTATAAAAAGGAAAATTACGTCTAACAAAAAATTTAAATTGCTAATCGAGTTTCAATATTATCACATAATGATTGAACAATTTCATCTAAACTATTAAGTGCAATATCTTTTTTAGCAAGAAGATCTTTTGTAATAGTATCTAATAAATTATCAATATATTTTTGAGAAATATTTAATTCAACTTCTAAGATTTCTTTATGAATTTTTTGTGAGTTTGTAATTTCTAATTGGGCTTCTTTGCGGACGCTATCTAATTCTTGTTCATATTGCGTTGTTAATTTGTTGGCTTCCGCTAAAGTCTCTGATGCCTTACTTAAATTTGTTAGAATGTATTCTTTACGCTCTTCAATAATTGTTAATAATGGGTTATATAAAATAATATTTAAGATAACCATTAATAATAAAAACTGAATCGCAACTAACGGTAAAGTTGCATCAATATCAAATAGTCCACCAGGTCCACTAACTTCTGAACTTGAAATTAATATTGAAAGATTAATCATATAAAATCTATATGTTGTACTATAGAATTAAAATTGTTTGAATAAAAACCCATTAAAAATTTTATATTTAATGAGTCTTTATTTTTTAAGCAATAACTTTCTTAAAAAGACAGTCTATGTCTTTTATTATTAACCGTTGAATGGGTTAGCAAATAATAATGCTAAAGCTACAACAAGACCATAGATAGTTAATGCTTCCATGAAAGCTAAACTTAATAATAATGTACCACGAATTTTGTTTTCTGCTTCTGGTTGACGAGCAATACCTTCAACAGCTTGACCTGCAGCATTACCTTGACCAATACCAGGTCCAATAGCAGCTAAACCAATTGCTAAACCAGCAGCAATAACAGAAGCAGCAGAAATAATAGAATCCATAATAAAGTTTAAGTTATAAATATATATAATTTTTAAAAAATCTAATTGAGATTAGTAAATAAAACGTTATTCAAGAGCTTCTGCAATATATGCAGCCGCTAATGTTGAGAAAATTAAAGCCTGTACAGAACCAGCAAAAATTCCTAATAACATAATTGGTAATGGAATTACCAATGGAACTAATGAAGTTAATACTGTAATTGTTAATTCATCAGCTAATACATTTCCGAATAATCGGAAACTTAATGATAATGGTTTTGTAAAATCTTCTAAAATATTAATTGGTAGAAGAAGTGGGATTGGTTGAATATAGCGTTTAAAATAGCCAAATCCTTTTTTACTTAACCCTGCATAGAAATAGGCAGCTGAAGTTAATAAAGCTAAGGCAACTGTGGTATTAATATCATTTGTTGGAGCTGCAAATTCTCCTTCTGGTAATTCAATTAATTTCCAAGGAATAATCGCACCTGCCCAGTTAGAGCCAAAAATAAAGAAGAATAATGTACCAATAAATGGAATCCATTCTTTATAAAAACTTTCGCCTAATTGATCTTTAGCAATGTCCGTTACAAAATCTACAGCAGCTTCCATAAAATTTTGAAAACCATGTGGAATTCGTTCAGCATTAGCAGTACCTAGGAATGAAAATACTAATAAAATTAATAAAACAAACCAAATAACTACAAGAACTTGTCCATGTACTAAAAACCCTGCAAGATCCCAGTAAAAATGTTTTCCAACTTCTGCTTCCGCTAATAGTGTAAACGTATTTGAATAAAAAATTTCTGGGTACATAAAATCTAACTAATTTAGTAAATTACCCAATATTAAAAAATATACAGGAACAATTATTATTATAATAATTTTTCACACGTTTTAGGGTTATTTTTATAAAAAAGCTCTAATTATAATTAAGGTAATGAATTATTTTAGCCATTCATAACCCTTATTTTCTAGTTCTTTTGCTAATTCAGCAGAACCTGTTTTTATAATTTTTCCATCTTGCATAACATGAACGTAAGTTGGTTTAATATAATCTAATAATCTTTGATAATGAGTAATTAATAAAATTGATTTGGATGGATTCATAAAACTATTAATACCCATTGAAATTGTTTTTAAAGCATCAATATCTAATCCTGAATCGGTTTCATCTAAAATGGCTAATTCAGAATCTAAGAGAATCATTTGAAGAATTTCATTTCGTTTTTTTTCCCCACCTGAAAAACCTTCATTCACATTTCGACTTAAAAATACCGTTGACATATTAACAAGTTTTAATTTTTCATCAATAATTGTTAAAAATTGGATTGGATCAACTTCTGGTTTATTATAAAATTTTTGTTTCGAATTATAAGCTAAACGTAGAAAATCTTCATTACTTACACCTGGAATTTCAATAGGATATTGAAATGCTAAAAAAATACCTAAGTGTGATCGCTGTTCTGGTTCTAATTCGAGAATACTTGAACCTTTAAAAATAATATCTCCGTTTAAAACTGAGTAAGCTGGATGACCAGCTAAAACTTTTGAAAATGTACTTTTTCCTGATCCATTTGGACCCATGATTGCGTGAATCTCACCTTTATTTATTTTTAAATTCAAATTTTTTAAAATTTGATTCTCATTAATTGAAACTTGTAAATCTTTGACTTCTAAAAGAGGAGAATTTAAATTCATTATCCAACGCTTCCTTCTAATTTTAATGTTAATAATTTATCTGCTTCTGCAGCAAACTCTAATGGTAATTTAGTAAAAATATCTTGACAAAATCCACTTATCATTAATTCGATAGCTTTTTCTAAGCAAATTCCTCGTTGTAAAAAGTAAAAAATTTGTTCTTCACCAATTTTTGATGTTGAAGCTTCATGTTCAAGTTTTGTCGTAGAATTTTGAACAGATATAAAAGGGAAAGTATTTGCATTCGATGAATTCCCAATTAGTAATGAATCACATTGGGAATAATTTCTTGCACCAATAGCTTTATTAGTTACTGTTACCATTCCCCGATAACTATTTTTTGATTTACCAGCAGAAATTCCTTTTGAAATAATTTGACTTCGCGAATTTTTGCCAATATGAATCATTTTAGTTCCAGTATCTGCTTGCTGATAATTATTAGTAAGTGCTACTGAATAAAATTCACCTTGAGATTGATCACCCATTAAGATACAACTTGGATATTTCCAAGTAATGGAAGATCCAGTTTCAACTTGTGTCCAGGAAATCTTAGAATTTGCACCAGCACATAAACCTCTCTTGGTTACAAAATTATAAATACCACCACTTCCAAATTCATTCCCAGCATACCAATTTTGAACCGTTGAATATTTAATATTAGCTTCTTCAAGAGCAATTAATTCAACAATTGCCGCATGTAATTGATTTGTATCATATTGCGGTGCAGTACAACCTTCTAAATAATTTACTTTACTATTTTTTTCTGCAATAATAAGAGTTCGTTCAAATTGTCCAGCACTTTGATCATTAATTCGAAAATATGTTGAAAGATCTAATGGACAAATTGTATTTGGCGGAATGTAACAAAAGGATCCATCTGTAAAAACAGCTGAGTTTAGTGCAGAAAAATAATTATCACCAATTGGAACTACCGATCCTAAATATTTTTCAATTAACTCAGAATATTCAACTATAGCTTCAGAAATTGAACAAAAAATAACACCAGATTTACTTAATTCTTCTTGAAAGGTGGTTCCAATAGAAACACTATCGAATACCGCATCAATCGCAACATTTGCTAATCGCTTTTGTTCAGTTAATGAAATACCTAATTTTTCAAAAGTTTGTAACAATTCAGGATCAACTTCATCCAAATTTTTTAACTTTTTTTGAGATTTTGGAGCTGAATAATAAACAATATCTTGATAATTAATTTGGGGAAATTTTAAATATGCCCATTCTGGTTCATTTAATTGTTTCCATTTTTTATAAGCTTTTAAACGAAACTCTAATAAAAAATTTGGTTCTTGTTTTTTCTTTGAAATTAGTCGAACAGTTTGTTCATTTAATCCTTTTTCAATAATATCTTTTTCAATATTTGTTGAAAATCCATATTGATAAGTTTTATTTACTAATTTTGTTATATTTGTGTTCAAAACTTTATTTGATTGATTAATCATATATTTTTAAAAATCTAATGTATAGATGATTTATATAAAAGTTAGTTTATAAATTGTAATAAATTCTATTTACTATTATAAAAAAGTTAATATGAAGATTATCTTTCTACAAAAAAATTTTATAATTTATATTCTAAAAAGTTATTTACTTTATAAAGTATAAATATATTTAGACTAGATTGAAAACAGATTATAATTATGATTAAGGTTGTCAATTATTCAATTTAAAAATTCAACCGACAGAACTAATTTAAAATATTAAATTAGTTAAATATCTATTATATATTGCCTTTTTATTCTAAGGAGAAATCAATGTCTCAATCTGTATCAGAACGGACTCGAATCAAAAGTGACCGTTACGAATCTGGTGTAATCCCTTACGCTAAAATGGGTTACTGGGATGCTGCATACGCAGTAAAAACTACTGATGTTTTAGCTTTATTCCGTATTACACCACAACCAGGTGTAGATCCAGTAGAAGCTGCTGCTGCAGTAGCTGGTGAATCTTCTACAGCGACTTGGACAGTTGTATGGACTGATTTATTAACAGCTTGTGACCGTTACCGTGCTAAAGCTTACCGTGTAGATCCAGTTCCAAATACACCTGACCAATACTTCGCTTTTATCGCATACGAATGTGATTTATTTGAAGAAGGTTCTTTAGCTAACATTACAGCATCTATTATTGGTAACGTTTTCGGATTTAAAGCTGTAGCAGCTTTACGTTTAGAAGATATGCGTATTCCTCACACATATTTAAAAACATTCCAAGGTCCTGCTACAGGTATCGTAGTAGAACGTGAGCGTTTAAACAAATACGGTACTCCATTATTAGGTGCAACAGTAAAACCAAAATTAGGTTTATCTGGTAAAAACTATGGTCGTGTAGTATACGAAGGTTTAAAAGGTGGTTTAGACTTCTTAAAAGATGATGAAAACATTAACTCTCAACCATTCATGCGTTGGAGAGAACGTTTCTTAAACTGTTTAGAAGGTATTAACCGTGCTTCTGCTGCAACTGGTGAAGTTAAAGGTTCTTACTTAAACGTTACTGCAGCTACTATGGAAGAAATCTACAAACGTTCTGAGTATGCTAAAGAAATCGGTTCTATCATTATCATGATCGATTTAGTTATGGGTTACACAGCAATCCAAAGTATTGCTTACTGGGCTCGTGAAAATGACATGCTTTTACACTTACACCGTGCTGGTAACTCTACTTACGCTCGTCAAAAAAATCACGGTATTAACTTCCGTGTAATTTGTAAATGGATGCGTATGTCTGGTGTGGATCATATTCACGCTGGTACAGTTGTAGGTAAATTAGAAGGTGATCCTTTAATGATTAAAGGTTTCTACGATATTTTACGTGAAACATCAAATGATGTTAACTTACCATATGGTATCTTCTTCGAGATGACATGGGCTAGTTTACGTCGTTGTATGCCTGTTGCTTCTGGTGGTATTCACTGTGGTCAAATGCACCAATTAATTCATTACTTAGGTGATGATGTAGTATTACAATTTGGTGGTGGTACAATCGGTCACCCTGATGGTATCCAAGCTGGTGCTACAGCTAACCGTGTTGCTTTAGAATCAATGGTATTAGCTCGTAACGAAGGTCACGACTACTTCAACCAAGAAGTTGGTCCACAAATTTTACGTAACGCTGCTAAAACATGTGGTCCTTTACAAACAGCTTTAGATTTATGGAAAGATATTAGTTTTAACTATACTTCTACAGATACAGCTGATTTCGCTGAAACACCAACAGCAAACGTATAATAAGTTACTTTTAAAAAAATTAAAGGAGTATTTGAATAGTGAGACTTACACAAGGTTGTTTCTCGTTCTTACCAGATTTAACTGATGAACAAATTGAAAAGCAAATTACGTACGCAATCTCTAAAGGTTGGGCAATGAACGTTGAATGGACAGATGATCCGCACCCACGTAATAACTACTGGGAATTATGGGGTTTACCTTTATTCGATATTAAAGATCCTGCATCTGTAATGTTCGAATTAAAAGAAGCTCGTAAAGCGTGTGCAGCTGGTTACATCCGTGTTAATGCATTTGATGCAAGTTACGGTGTAGAAAGTTGTGTTATGTCATTCATCGCAAACCGTCCAGCTAACGAACCTGGTTTCTACTTAGAGCGTACTGAAGCTGCTGGTCGTATGATTCGCTACACAATTAAATCATACAGTGTACAAGCTAATCCAGAAGGCGGCCGTTACTAATTTTAAAACTATTTAAAATTAAGTAAAAAAATTATAGACATTAATTATGTCTATAATTTTTAAACATTAACCAACGGCAATTTATTTTTTTATTTTAGTACTTTAAGAAAGATCAAAATGATCTTAAAAATTGATATAATCAATTTAAAAAAAATTATTATCATAGTTTTGCTTACTTCAATATTTTTAATAGTATTTTCATTAATTAAGATTAAATATAAAAAATTTGGTTGTATTATTAAATGCAAAAATTAATTCTCGAAAATTATTTTGTTTAACAGTATAAAACCATAATTGTGAAATTATACTGTTAATTTTAGATATCGTTTTTTATTTATCAGTTACTTCAACTAACTCATCTAATGCAAAATTATTTGTGTTTGTACCACTATAATTTACACTTTCAAATCGAACGACAACAGGATAGCGAATTCCGCTTTGATCGACTGTTGCAACTGTACCAGTTTGATTAAACCAGTAAGACTCTTTTCTTAAAATACGAACTGTTGATCCACGATCTATCATAAAATTTTAAAGTTAAACTTATTTATTTATACATTATATTTATTTAATATATTTTTTGTTAATAAAATTTTAATAAATTAATTTATTTTTAATAAGATTATGGAGAATATTCAAAAACTTAAAAAAGTTTTTAATCAATAAAAGATTTATTTTTTCGTTATATATTAATAATTGGTTAATTTATTTCTATTATTGACAAGGAACAAATTATTCAATACTATACGGTCAATAACTTATTATCCGATTAAATTTATAAATATTATCAAAACTTTATAGACTATTGTAAACAGGTTTTTAGTTTATTACTTACTTCTATTTAAGAGATTGAATAGATATCATTTAAAAAATTTTAATCTATACTGTTTATCGTGAAATCGGCTAAAATCAAAAGTTTATTTTAAAATACTATATTCTAAAACCTAAGAATAAAAAACTTATGCCAAAATTAAAAACTCGTAAAGCAGCGGCGAAACGATATAAAATTACTGGTAATAATAATTTTTTGCGTCGTCATGCTTTTAAAGGTCATTTATTAATGAAAAAGTCAAATAAACAAAAACGTAAATTATCTCAAGTACTTTGTGTAAAAAAAAGTGACACAACAGCAATTAAATTAATGTTACCTTATTAATAATAATTAATTAAATTAATCTAATAAATCAAAATGGTAAGAATCAAACGTGGAAATGTAGCCCGTAAACGTCGTAAAAAAATTTTATCGATGGCTAGTGGATACCGTGGAGCTCATTCTGTTCTATTTCGAGTAGCCAATCAACAAGTTATGAAAGCCTTACGATATTCATACATCGGTCGAAAACAGAAAAAAAGAATTTTTCGAAGAATTTGGATTAGTCGAATCAATGCAGCCTCACGCTTAAATGGTATTACATACAGTCAATTGATTAACAAATTTAAAAAATCAAATATTGATTTAAATCGAAAAATGTTATCTCAAATTGCTATTTTAGACGCATCAACATTTAAATCTTTAATCGATATTACTAATTAAGAAATTCAATCTAATTTAAATTATTCTGAATAGTTTCGAATAGTTTAAATTAGACGTTATTTTATACTATGAATATAAATTCAAATGATGATTTAGAAGAATTAATTGAAAATTTACCATTTTTTCTTCAACATCAATTAAATAACCATAAATTACGTGATCAATTAATTGAAATTGTTTTAGATTTAGGACGTCGACCAGAAGCCCGTTTTATTCACGGGCCTGAATATCTCTCGCAAAAAATTATTTCATGGCAAGATATTGATTACGTCATAAAACGTGTTGGTAAGTTTAACAATGAAAATCGAGCAGGAATTGATCGAACTTTACATCGAATAAGTTGTATTCGAAATCGTCAATTTTTAATTAATGGTTTAACATGTCGAGTTGGACGAGCAATTTTTGGAACAATTTCCGTAATTCGAGATTTATTAGAAGCGGAAAAATCAATATTAATTTTAGGAAAACCTGGGACTGGTAAAACTACTATTATTCGTGAAATTGCTAGAGTATTATCCGATGAATTAGAAAAACGAGTTATAATTATTGATACATCAAACGAAATTGCAGGAGATAGCGACATTTCACATTCTGGAATTGGACGCGCGAGACGTATGCAAGTTCCTCAAACTGAGTTTCAACATCAAGTTATGATTGAAGCTGTTGAAAATCATATGCCTCAAATTATTATTATTGATGAAATTGGCACTGAATTAGAGGTTTTAGCAGCTCGAACTATTGCTGAAAAAGGTGTACAATTAGTTGGAACAACACACGGTAATTGTTTAGAAAATTTAATAAAAAATCCACCTTTAGCTGATTTAATTGGTGGAATTCAATATGTGACACTAAGTGATGATGAAGCAAAACGTCGTGGAACACAAAAAAGTATTTTAGAACGAAAAGCTTATCCTTCATTTGAGGTTATTATTGAGATTAATGCGCCAAATGCTTGGAAAATTCATGAAGATGTAAAAACTTCAGTGGATGCCTTATTACGTGGAACTTTTATTATTGAACAAATACGACAATTTCAGTTAACTGAAAAAATTCAAATAAAACATCAAAACGCTTCAAACCTTTTATTAAAAATGCAAACAGGTGTTTATGAATCAGCAAATATAAAAAAAAATTATTGGTTCTCTATTAATAAAGAGAATTCGCAAGGCTTAATCCGTTCAACATCTTCTACACCTTTAATAATTTATTCCTATTCAATTTCAAATAATTTTTTAAAAGAAGCATTTACAAAGCTTGGTTTTAAATTTAGTCTGACTAATAATTTAGAAAATGCAACTTTGATTATTGGTTTAAAAAAATATTTACGGCAAAATTTTAAATTAAAAGAGTTAGCGAAACAAAAAAAAATTCCAATTTATTCTTTTAATCAAATAAGTATTTATCAATTAACAAAATTTATTAAAATGATTAACGAAAAATAAATTTTATAGTAGAAAACTGTAGTTAATTTAAGGTAAGTAATTAAAACTATTAACTTTATTTATAATTAATTTATGTCCGATACTCTGAAACGTTTACAAGAAATTGTTGGAGAACAATTATCAATTTTACCAGAAAAAGTAACTCCAAATGCAGATTTTGGAAAACAATTAGGTGCTGACTCATTAGATGTAATTGAATTAGTTATGGCAATTGAATATGAATTTGATATTGATATTGAAGATGAGTATGCTAGTAAAATTACCACTGTTCAAGATGCATTAGACTATATTGAAAACAAAATTAAACAAAATTAATTTTGTTTAATTTTGCGTTGGTTTCGGACATTTCTTATCTCCAAAACTACCCCTTGCATAATTTAGTGAAATTCAGTAGAATAACTTATAATCAGAATAATACGTTGTAACACAACTAAAAAATAAGACAAGT
>Ga0213867_1000096_pt1 | contig 38787 bp, 36 predicted proteins | sample PICome_12_FD_160120 | JGI IMG/M metagenome (GOLD analysis project Ga0213867, IMG submission 160120) | Coastal seawater microbial communities near Pivers Island, North Carolina, United States - PICO540 | ecosystem: Environmental > Aquatic > Marine > Coastal | place: USA: North Carolina... | reverse complement strand
GATCGCCTTTTTTCTGTTGGCCAACATGCTGTACCAACCCATCGCCCAGCTCCACGGCATCAACCATTTGATCGCTGCGGGACGCGCCTCCGGTGAACGTGTATTTGAATTACTCGATGCTAAAATCGAGGTGGCTGAATCTGCGCAGGCCGTTCCGATGCCCAAAGGCCCCATTCACGTCCAATTCCACGCTGCCAGTTTTCAATATCCTGGCAGGCCCAGTGTCATTGAAAACCTTGATCTTGAACTGCCCCCCAAACAAATTACCGCCATTGTCGGGCAAACGGGTGCCGGAAAATCAACTATCGCCAATTTAGCCATGCGGGCTCACGACGTCACCGCAGGTAGAATTGATATCTGCGGCACCGATATCCGCTCGATACAACTGGAATCACTACACCAACAAATTGGACAAGTAGCCCAAGAGCCTTTTTTATTTGAAGGCAGTGTCCGCGCAAACTTGCAACTGGCTAAACTTGATGCCACAGAAGACGAGATGATCGAGGCTCTGAAATCTGCGAGTGCCTGGGACTTCGTTAACGCACTTCCCCAAAAACTGGATACCAACATTGGAGAAAAGGGCGTCCGCATTAGCGTGGGAGAAAAACAGCGTATCACCATTGCGCGCGTACTACTGAAAAACCCGCCCTTTATTATTTTAGATGAGGCCACCGCCAGCGTTGATACCATTACCGAATTAAAAATCCAAAAAGCACTGGACCAACTCATGCATGATCGAACGGTTTTGATCATCGCACACCGATTATCGACTGTAAAACGGGCAGATCGTATAGTCGTCCTCGACAAGGGAACCATCGTTGAAATGGGACAACATGATGCCCTCATCGCCCAAAAAGGCTATTATTATTCGCTATGGGAACATCAGAATAATTATATCCACTGAACATCTAGATTGCTCCCGCTGTCGAGCCCCCAAACAGACAATGCTTTCGCGGCTTGACAATGCACAAGCGTTCACCTAAACATATTAGCACCATGAAATCGCTTACGGTTCGGCAAAATGAAATCTTAAACTATATTGAAGATTACGAGTGGCGCTTGGGGCACTGGCCGAGCATTCGTGACATTCAGGAAAAATTCTGCTTCAAAAGCACCAACGCCGTCATGGGGCACTTACGCGCCCTCGAGAAGAAGGCTATGATTGAACGTATCCCGGGGCAAGCGCGCACATTTCGGATAACTCGTAATGAGCCGCATCCATCGGTGACACTGCCTGAATCAGCAATCCCACTGGTCACCCTACCGGTCGTCGGTGCGATTGCTGCGGGCTATCCCGACCGCGTCGAATCCGCAGGGGACTTTAATCAATTACAAGTCGATCTAGGAACTGCAGGCGGATCCAGTTTTACCCGAAGATTTGCACTGGAAGTCCGAGGAGACAGTATGATCGATGCGGATATTATGGATGGAGACGTTGTCATCATCGAACCTCGTTCGGCTGTGGATGGGGATATTGTAGCTGCTTTAATCGATCAAGAAACTACGCTTAAGCGCTACATTCAAAAAGGCAACGAGCCCCCTTACTTAAAAGCTGAAAACGTTGACTACCCTGAGCTTTATCCTGTCGCGGAACTGGAAATCCAAGGTGTGGCCAAAGCCGTCGTGAAAAGCCTTTGACCTTCTTATTGAATTTCCAATAAAAAGAGCTTCATGAGTTCACAAAATCACGCTGTTCGCTTTGATCACACGCGCCTACGCGTATCCGACCTTGATCGCTCAGTCGACTGGTACTGCAAATGCTGCCATTTTGAGGTGCTGCGCCGCACAGATCGCTCCCCCAGTGGAAATCAATTGGTTCACCTACACTTACCCGGCAGCGAGCACAAACTTGAATTAACTTACTCACCAGACTACAGCATCGCTGTCCCCGAAGACCTCCTACACACTTGCATTCGTGTCGCCAATATAGAAGCATATTGTGCCTATTTAGAATCACTGCCACTAAGCATTGATTTGTGGCCCAGCAACTGGCGTGAAAAATTCAAATCTGGCAAAAGAATGGCCTTCATTACCGACCCAGATGGCTACGAAGTAGAAATATTGGAACATCCCAGTTGAGGGCACCTCTGCTCCCCCCGAATCAAAATAGCGTTGTGTACACTTTAGGGCAGGCCTGATAATCTAGCGCCGCAATGCGCGAATAGGGTCCAAGTGGGCCGCCTTCCATGCTGGATAGAGCCCAAATGCGAGCCCCACTAAAATCGAAATTATTAGCGAAAACACGACACTCAAGAGTGAAATTTGAGTCGGCATATCCGTAAAATGCTCAACCACGGAGGGTACGCCCACGCCAAATGCGACTCCCAACAAACCGCCTGTTACCGTCAACAGCACCGCTTCAATCAAAAATTGACGAATAATCATCCCTTTGGTGGCCCCAATTGCACGTCGGATACCGATCTCCTGCGTACGTTCAGTCACGGATGCCAGCATGATATTCATAATTCCAATACCGCCAACGATCAGACTGATTCCCGCGATTGAGCCCAATACAATACTAAAAGTCCGCTTCGTTCGCTCCGTCTGCTGCAACAACTCCAATGGAACATCGATTGCATAATCTTTTTGATCATGAAAGCGCTCCAAAGTCGTGGCTATTGAGCGAGCAGCTGAGCGCACTAAAGCCGGCTCCACTAGTTGCAGGATTATTTGATGTAACTCAATAAGGCTCCGCTCCCGATTGCCCGCCGAATATTTCACATGAATATCGCCATAACTAGCACGTGCTGTCGAAAGTGGCACATAGGCATCCATTACCTGATCGGGTGTCTGCATAGATGTGCCCCCCGCAACCGTATCTGCTGAGTCCACAATCCCGACGACTTCAAATAATTGAGAATCGATTCGTATTAGCTGGCCCAGAGTGGCTTGATTGGCGAGTAATTTAGAAGCTGTGTAACGTGTCAAAACGCACACTTTGCGCTGCATTCGCTCATCTTCTGCTGTGAATAGACGTCCCGCAAGCAAAGGTTGCTCGACGACATCAAACCAATTGGCAGTGGTCCCCACCAATCGTAAATCCATGTGATTGCCTCCTAAGCGAGCGCGTTTTTCCAGGATTTTCATGGCAACCACCTGCTCAATCCCCGAAAACGCACCCTCAAAACGTTCAACATCAGCATACTTTAAGCCATAGATGGGAAAGCGGACACGCGTGTCCGCTTTGCCTGCGGCCTCCAATTTAACCGAGCGAATCAGAATATTCCGACTGCCCAAGCGCTCAATCTGTTCGAGCGTTTGTTGGCTGGCGCCCGCACCGATCGCGAGCATAGCGACCACACTCCCCACACCAAAAACGACGCCCAATATAGTCAAAAAAGAACGCAATTTATGCAACCACAGAGTTTTAAAACCTGTCAAAATCTCTTCTCGTAGACGACTATTCATGGCGACTCTCGATCGATGACACCATCCAGCATGTGAATAGCAGAACTGGCTTGTGCCGCAATTTCTGGGGTATGAGTCACCATCAAAATCGTCTTGCCCGCCTGATTTAGCTGTAGCAGCACATCCATGACCTGTTTCCCCGTAGCACTATCAAGGTTACCGGTCGGTTCGTCCGCCAGTATCAGCTCCGGATCATTCGCCAAAGCACGAGCGATCGCGACTCGCTGTTGTTGCCCCCCCGAGAGTTGCAGTGGCCGATGATCCATTCTAGACGCTAAATCAACTAAAGCCCCCAGCTCTTGCGCGCGAGCCTCGGCCTGCTCACTCGACCAACCAAGATATGTCAAGGGCAGCTGAATGTTCTGCCGGACCGTTAGCTGGGGGATCAAATGAAAGCTTTGGAAGATAAATCCAATCTGGGACAGCCTGACCGCGCTCAATTGGTGATCGTCCATTTGACTCACATCCTGTCCGTTCAAGAGATAGCGCCCACTTGTAGGGCGATCCAAACAACCCAAAAGATGCAGTAAAGTACTTTTACCAGATCCACTTTGCCCCTGAATGGCGCAAAAACTTCCAGCGTAAAAACTATAGCTGACCTCACTTAGGGCCTGCACCCACTGATCGCCCACTGAGTACTGCTTACTGACTGCCTGTAGCTCAACAACTGGTCGGGACATATTCACAATGATGGGTAGCCCTGGAAAACTCCCATGAAACAAGATTCTTTATGCGTAGTGATGCCAGCATGGTTCTCCTGCCAAGCATTGAGTGGAAAGCCCGCCCCTGGCGCGAGCAAAGCAGCCTGAATTTCAGAGCTAGACACTTTTATTTTTGAGCTGCGCTGATCTGCGCAGCCAGGGTTGACAGGCCCCCGGCGCGCTAAGTCGTCTGCTTCAAAAATAAAAAGTAATCTCGCCTTAGTCATAATCAGGTCTCAGAACTGCCATGCTCTATGATTGGCGATTAATTCCGTACGCCCCACTCAATCTGTTATTCGCCTCACGCAGTCCAGATTCGATATTTGATGGATCCCCAGATTTCTCCGCCGCAGTAGAGGGCTGGATCACTGGCGGCAATGCCCCTGACTCTAGTGGGGGATTCATCAAAATCCACTCGCCTGCTTCAAGGCCCGAATAAACTGGCAGCATACGATTATTGGAAATCCCTGGCTCCAAACGCCGAGTTTCTATTCGCTGATCATTTTGAACAAAAACAGTGGGAGCTCCATCGACATGAATGACGGCTTGTATCGGGACATATACAATATCTTCATACTGCTTCACAACGATCTCGACATTACAATTCATCCCGGAACGTAAACCCTCGACAGCTTCATCGAGATACACCTCAGTCGCATAGACCTTTAGATCGGGGTTCATCCACGCACTACTCTGATCAGGCAGCGGCGCGATCTTTCTCACTTGCCCCGATAGCTGCCGTCCTCCAAGCGCATCGATCCGGACCCTGGCCTGCATGCCTAAGCGAATGCGCTCCAGATCGACCTCATCAATCTTTAGCTGTACCTTCATCCCAGAATTGGTCGGTAGGAAAATTAAGTCTTGGCGTTCACGCACTTCCTGCCCCACCTCTAAGGGCGCTTGGTTCCCCCAAGGGCGTTTATTGACAGAAGTGGCATAAATCACCATCCCATCACGAGGTGCCCGTATGGTACAGTTTTTGATTTGCTGCTCAATATCACGCATTTTTTTACTCTGACGCTGCCACTCAGATTCTTTGGCTCGCAGGCTAGCCTCCGCGCGAATACGATCGGCAAGTGCATTTTTTTCGGCACGCACTAGCGCTTGCTCGGCTTGGTAAAGCTCGCTCTCCAACTTTTCAACTTGCCGCTTGTAAGTAAATGCCTCCAAAAGCTGAAGCTTGGAACGAGCCAGTTCAAGGTTTAAGCGCTTACGCTTCACTTCTAAACGATCCCCCTCCAGTTCTGAGCGAGTTAAAAAGCCCTCCTCTGCAAGTTTTTTAGACCAATTCAACTTATCTTCAGCGCGCTTAAGCTCTTCTTCAGCCAATATGATTGTATTGTTTGCGACCTGCAAATCTTGCGGATATTGACCCATTTTGTAATTCTCAAAATCCATTTTTGAGAATTTGACCGTTTGTTTGCAGAGCTCGACTTCGCTCAAACTTTTATTATTGGAAATGGCTAACTGTTCCCGCTCCCGTATGAAAGCAGCTTCTGCGTTATCGACTCTAATTTTTGCCTCTGCTAAGGCATCATTTAAGGCCGAGCGATCCAACTCGACCAAAATCATCCCTTTCTCTACGCGTTTACCTTCCTCTATTAGGAATAAGATCGTTTTACGACCATTTACCTGACTTTTTATCTTGAGTTCCTCTTGACTGGAGAGCGTGCCAGTTTCTGCGACTGTAATACTGAGCGGCCCTCGTTGCACACAATGCATAACTTGTTTTTCATCAGAATATTTCGAAGACCCCACCCGTAGCCACAAAAGAATGACGCAAAGGATTATACACCCCAAAAGTACTTTTTTTGCAATTTTCATATAAATTGGTTTATATTCAAAATACCGAGGTCACGCTCAAAAGCCCACACATGAATGCGATAATCCACGATCGTCTTAGTCAGCGCATTTTGTGAATCCAACAATGCCTCTTGCGCTTCCAGTAAATCGCGAACTTCAATGCGTCCTGCCTCAAGAAAGAGATTGGCACGCTCCACCCGGCGATTGGCTAAGGCTAAGGAATTCACTTGAGTCTTATAATTCTCAAGATCACTTTTGATACGGCGCACATTTGTCCGGATCGATCGCTTCAAAGCATCTTCATGCTTCTGACAGCTGCGAATCGCTTGTTCCAGATCCATGACCCGTTTGCGCAAATGGTGAGACTCTGCGACCCGATCTAGCGCAAAATCTACATGCAACAAAGCTTGATAGCGACCTCGATCAAATTCTGGGTAGATGTCCTCCGAATCGGCTGAGCTCAGGGAACGGCTTCCCCCCAAAGATGCTTCGCCTCCGATCGTTAGTTCCGGCCGTAAAGCATCTTGCGCCAACACCACCGCTCGTTGAGCATCTTCAACCTTACGAAAGAAAGTTTGCACATCATTACGGTTCTTAAATGCAAGTTCAAATAGGGCCGCCTCCGCTTGCTCCCATAGGGAAGTCTCTGGAATCGAAAAATCGGTCGCTAAACGTGTTAACTCAGACTGCTCGAGCCTTAAGCTAGCATCGACTGGATAGCCGATCGATTCTTTGAGCGTATCCAAACGATCTGCATAGCGGGCCTGGGCATCGACTAGCCGTAAGCTTGACCGATAGGCATCTTGTCGAGATTGATCAACGTGCGAGGCAGGCAATCGCCCACTTTGGGCAATCGCCGCAACTCGCTTTGTAGCTTTTTTCAAATTTTCATAATTCGCTTGGGCATTTTGAACTTGGTCCATTGCTTGCAAAACTTCGTAATACTGTCGCGCAATTTTGACCACAAACTCCCGCCGATAAAAGTCAAATTCTGCGATTGCATAGTCCACCTCCCGTTCGGCACTGGTCAGAGGCTCTGCCGCAATGTGCGCTCCACGACCGCGTAATAGAGGAATTGAAACTGAATGATCACTCATCAATCCCAAGGACGAAGCGGAACGCGCCCGTAATAAGTGCACCACATCCATGGCCAAAGAAGTGCGTACCATGCTACCAGAAAGAAACTGACGACTCAGCCCAATCGAGGCCCCCTGCGATAGTCCACGGGATGCGCTTTCCCCACTCAGGTCTTGCTCGACAACGCTGTCCCACTTAAAGTCATCTATTTGTATGCCAAAGTCATAGGCCGCTAAATTCAGATCAAGCGCGGATGCAAAGACCTTTTCCTTCTGGGAGTGATAGTCTCGACTATTTTCAGCAGCTAACTCTAAAACCTGCTGCAATGTGAGTGGTTGTGAAAAATCAATCGCTACCGAAAGTCGATCCGCAATGAGCGCTTTACGATAATCGACCTCCTCGCCGACGACAGGCGGCAGATCCGCCAATCCCAATGTAGCTGGACTACCCAAATAAAGCCCCTGCTCTTGATAAATTTTTCGTCGCAATTGATCTGAAAAATTCATGACGGTAAACACTTCACTGTCTTCGCCTTCCCCCAGACCTCGATCTTTCAAAATTTGATAACTGCGAGCATCGATCTCATCTAGAGATTGGATGGAACGGCAACTGACCAGGACGAACAGAATAACTAAAGCCGATAGGGATTTAATCCAATCACTGCAAGTCATTTCGGTACCTATCATCTTTAATGAAACTCTTACCGGCACCATTTAAATAAATGCTAGCAGTAAGATCTAACACTTAGTGATACCAAAGCTAAAGTCAATGCACTGTCAATAAGCGGATTCAAATGACGACTTCAATTTTCGTTACGAATCCAAAAAACGCTGACATAGCTGTTTTAAGTGAGCGATCAGTTTGCGTGTAGATTTGGAGACATAACGATCCTGATGTTGCACCAGCGTAATTTCACGCGTGAGCTCAAGCCCCTCTATCGGCATGACACCCAATCCATAATCCTCAGCAACTGACATTTTCGGCAAAATCGTCACTCCTTTCCCAATGCAGACCAACTTGCGAATCGTTTCGATTTGTGAACTGCGAAAAACCGTATTGCGATGGCGACTGGTAAACTGACAAATTTCTTGGATTTGCCGGCCCGCACAATGCAGACTGCTCAACTCCAAAAAAGGCTCCTGCAACAAGTGCTCCAAGCTCACAGCCTCTCCCGCCGTATACAGCTGATGGCTTCGTGGAACGACAGCCACAAAATGTTCGTGCCCCAAAACCTGAACAAGTAGATCCGAGGCCTCGATTGGTGATGACATAATCGCAAAATCTAAAAGCCCCTGGCGTACATTTTCGATCAGCGCTTCGGTAAAATTCTCCTCAATTAATAAGGCTGCGCGCTCAGTTTGATTCAAATCCGCCAACAACTCGGGAATCAAATAGGGAGCCATGGACATGATCGCCCCAAAGCTAATAGAATGACTATTCTGGAAGGAATCCGTAAGTTGCTGGACTGCGTTTTCATGCTCAAGGAGAATGCGCCGCGCCTTTTTTTCAAGTAATACCCCCTGCTCCGTCAACACAACACGGCGGCCCATACGATGAAATAAAGGTCCCCCTAAGGCTTGCTCTAACTTTTTTATCTGCTGGCTGAGCGATGGCTGCGCAACATGACAACGCTCCGCAGCACGAGTAAAATTTCGCAAGTCCGCAACTGCTAAAAAATAACGAATCTGTTGTATTTCCATAGCTAAATCCTATCAAAATAATAGCATTTATATCTTTCAACTATTAATACATTTCTGCTATGTTGCCAATGTTCAAAACTCAACTGACGAACAATTATGGCTAAAATAAACGAACTTATTCCACAGTTTAACGCACAGGCTTATCACAATGGTGAATTTAAGGCTGTTTCCAGTGAAGATATTAAAGGACAGTGGTCCGTATTCTTCTTTTACCCAGCGGATTTTACTTTTGTATGCCCTACAGAATTGGGTGACTTGGCAGATCATTACACAGCACTCCAAGACTTGGGTGTCGAAGTCTACTCGGTATCCACCGATACACATTTTACGCACAAGGCTTGGCACGATGCTTCCGACACCATTAAGAAAATCAACTTCCCCATGATTGGTGATCCCACAGGCGCCATCACGCGCGGCTTTGACGTGATGATCGAGGAAGAAGGTTTGGCGCTTAGGGGGACATTTGTGATCGATCCAGAGGGCAAAATTAAAGTGGTTGAAGTGCATGACCTGGGAATTGGACGCTCTGCGTCAGACTTGGTACGCAAAGTTCAAGCCGCGCAATATGTCGCCAACAACGATGGTCAAGTCTGCCCAGCTAAGTGGCAGCCGGGCGAAGAAACGCTCAAACCATCACTGGATTTGGTCGGAAAACTGTAAACAAATCTCGAAGCTTTACGTAGGGCCCAGTTGAACTGGGCCCTACTTTTATCTGCCCAGAAAAGTCTCGATCACCTCAGCTAGATCAAAAACTGCCACAACTCTTGAGCATTGAAATCTTTTCATTACGACAAAAAATTGGAAACTCCTCAGATCGTATCCAAGCGCCATCTTAAAGTAAGCCCTCACGATGCTAGATAAAAAAATCCTTCAAACACTCGCTGAGTACACCCAGCAAATGACACGCAGTGTAGAACTACGCTTGTATGCCGGAAGTCATCACAAGCGAGCAGAGCTCATAAAAATGTTGGAAGGAGTCGCTTCGGTATCACCCAAAATTGAATTTCGTACCTATGAAGACAGTACCATCGCCGTACGTGAAGGACTCAGCTTTGAACTCGTTGTTGACCAACAAACTTCGGGCGTCATCTTCTCGGGGGTCCCCGGCGGGCATGAATTCAATAGCTTTGTGCTAGCGCTGCTGCAAGCCGGGGGATCTGCTATCAAACTAGATGCCAGCCTACAAGCTCAAATTAAATCCATCAATGAGGATTTAATGTTTGAAAGCTTTATTTCTCTCGACTGCCACGTCTGCCCAGACGTGGTGCAAACGCTCAATCAGATTGCCTTACTCAATCCCCGCATAAGCCATGAAATGATTGATGGAGGCCTCCACCAGGGCTTGGTCGAAGAACGCAAAATTCAGGGCGTACCGACGGTATTTCTTAACAAAAAGCCTTTTTCTAGCGGACAAATCAATGCCGCTCAAATTATTGAAAAACTTGTTGAGCAATTTCACACCAGCACCAGTGCACAGGTGCATGACCATACAATCTATGATAGTGTGGTCGTCGGCGGAGGGCCGGCGGCGGCCTCGGCTGCTATTTATCTTGCACGCAAGGGATTAGTGGTGGCCACTATCGCCGAAAAATTTGGCGGTCAAGTCAGCGATACGGTAGGCATTGAAAACGTTACCTCCATAAGCGAAATCACCGGCACCCAGCTAACGCACAATATTCGCAAGCATTTGGGGGATTATCCAATCGCAGTACGTGACAGCATTCGCGTAAAAGCGATTACATGTCCGTCTGATACCACTCTCAAACAGCTAGAGCTTACTACTGGAGAAGTTTTGCAAGCTCGATCGGTCGTCATTGCAACGGGTGCCCAATGGCGGCAGCTAAATGTCCCCGGCGAAAAAGAAAATTTAGGCAAAGGGGTGGCCTACTGTCCTCACTGCGATGGCCCCTACTTCAAAGGCAAAGATGTGGTGGTCGTCGGCGGTGGTAATTCTGGAGTCGAGGCTGCCTTGGATCTTGCTGCCATCACAAAATCCGTCACTGTGATTGAGTATATGGACGCTCTGAAGGCTGATCAAATATTGATCGACCAATTATCCGCTCGCGAAAACATTAATGTGATCCTCTCAACAGCGGTCAAAGAAGTGATTGCCGATCAACAAGGCGTCACTGGACTCCAACTAGAAAAGCGAGCAAACGGTGAGCTGGTAGCGCTAGACTGTGAGGGGATCTTTGTGCAAATTGGTTTAGAGCCAAATAGTCAGTTTGTCGCCGACCTGCTACAACTCAATGCAAAGAGAGAAATCGTCATTTCGCCCAAATGCGAAACTAACGTCGCCGGAATTTTTGCATGCGGGGATGTGACCGATACCCCTTACAAGCAGATCATCATTTCCATGGGCGAAGGTGCCAAGGCCGGCTTAGCCAGCTTTGAATATTTGTTACAAAACAAACAAACGACTCGCTAGCGAATACAGAAAAATTCAGCCAGGCTACTCTGCCCTTACAGGATTAGCATCGCATCACCGTAACTGTAAAAACGATACTTTAAGTCGATCGCTTCAGCATATAGCTCCTGTAACCACTCAATACCATCCTGCGAACCTGGCGATAAAAACGAAGCGACCAAGCATAAAAGTGTCGATTTGGGTAAGTGAAAATTTGTGATCAAAGCATCCACTCCGCGGAAATGTGCTGGTGGATAGATAAATAAATCGGCCTCTTGTTGGATCATTTGCTCACAGCTATAGGCTGCCGAATCTGTAGCAGCACGCGCCAATACATCCTCAATGGTACGCACTGCGGTCGTTCCTACGGCAACCCTTGGCCCCATTTCGGGTGCTTTAAGCTGATCAAAGACTCCTCTGGACAACTCATACCATTCCTTATGCATGGCATGATCCTCAAGCTGTGCAACCTGAATCGGGTGGAAAGTCCCCACCCCGATGCGTAAGGTCAAATCATAGAAATTGGCACCGCGACTTTTTAGGTTTTCTATCAACTCCGGAGTAAAATGAAGTCCAGCCGTCGGTGCTGCGACGGCTATTTGCTTTTCATAATTGGCATAAACAGTCTGGTAGCGAGCGCTGGCTTCGATTTGTTGCAATTCGGCATCTGTATGTTGAATATAAGGAGGCAGTGGCAATCGCCCAATACGTTCCGCTAATGCAGTCACAGAAGGATCTTTTTGTAACTCAAAGCGGACCCGATAGGCTGCTTGTTGACCAACTTCTAAAACTCGTGCAGAATATTCACCTTCCAAGCCAAAATACTGACTCGCCATAGTTTTTTTACCTGGTTTGAGCAAACACCACCAAGTCAATGCATCTTCTGCAGGATTGAGCAATAAACACTCCACTCGGCCACCAGATGGTCGCGTACCGAATAGACGCGCTTTAATGACGGCAGCGTTATTTCGAAAATAACGAGCATTTGCGGGCAGATAGTCTGCAAGATCCGCAAAGTGGACATGCGAGACATGGCGAGTCGCGCGATCAACCACCATCAATCGAGACGCATCACGCTGTTCTGAAGGCTGTTGCGCAATAGACGCCTTTGGCAAATGATAATCAAAAAGTGCACTATCCATACTCTTCTATTTCGATTTCCCTGAGCAAGGTAAACTATTTTTTCAACAAGTCGCTGGCAAAAATATCATGGGCACATTCTACGAATTCAGTATGGCATAAAAAAATCATCGTAATTTCACAAAAAAGCCTCAAATCCTGAGACACGAATAGAAATCTGATACCAATGAATACCAAATGGACGATTAAGGAAGCCACCAAGTACTATGGACTCGACAGCTGGGGACGCGATCATTTTTCGATCGACTCAGAAGGCTTCATTTGTGTCCATCCACAAGGAGATCAACGCAGCATTCGTATCTATGAAATCTTAACTGAAGCGATTGGAAAAGGCATCCAACCGCCCCTCACGATTCGGATCCAAGACCTGCTGCAGACTCGGGTTAAACAGCTCAATAATATTTTTAATGCTGCCATCAAAAACGAACACTATTCAGGCTCCTATCGCGGTGTTTTCCCCATCAAAGTAAATCAACTGAGAGAAGTCGTTGAAGAGATTCGGGACGCTGGCCGTGACCATAATTTTGGGCTCGAATGCGGGAGTAAGCCAGAATTAATGATTGCATTGGCGATGCATAAAGATCCGAAGTCACTTATAATCTGCAATGGTTACAAAGATGATGCCTTCATTCGCCAAGCACTCTATGGACGAAAATTGGGCAAAGAGATTTATCTTGTTGTCGAACAATTGAGTGAAATTCCCAAAATTATACGCATCTCTAAACAACTGAAAATTGAGCCTCTTATCGGGCTACGTATAAAATTATCGACCCATGGTGAAGGGAAATGGGCCAGTTCGAGTGGTGAAGATGCAAAATTTGGTCTAACCAGTCCAGAGGTTTTGCATGCTGCAGAATCTATTCGCGAAGCGGGTCTCCAAAACTGCCTAAAATTGATCCACTTTCATATTGGTTCGCAGGTCCCAAATATTCAAACGATTAAGAAGGCCACCATCGAGGCGTCTCGTTATTTCTGCGAACTCGTAAAATTAGGTTTCCCCATGAGCCTGATGGATGTTGGCGGTGGCCTAGGCATTGATTATGATGGTTCATGTACAAACTACGAAAGCTCCATGAACTACAGCGTGCGAGAATATGCGCGCGAGATCATTTCCAACATTCAAACTACCTGCCAAAGCGCTGAGGTTGCAGTCCCAGATATCATTAGTGAGAGTGGCCGATCAATCGTTGCTCCACATTCCATTTTGATCACAGAGGTCTGCGACCGTATTTCAAAATGTTCTGTGCCCCAAAAAAGCGAATCGCCTCCCGATTGTCACAATTTGGTGCTAGAGCTTAGAGCAATACTAGAAAATTCTGATCAACAAAAACACCTTGAGCGCTTTCACCAAGCACAACAAAAAAAAGAAGCAATCCATCAATTGTTTGATCTTGGCTATTTAAGCCTACAGGAACGCGCGCAAGCCGACGCGATCTATTGGCAAATATGCCAACAAATTGTAAACCAAACAAATCGTAACGCATATTTACCCCAAGAATTAGAAGATTTGCCTCGCATGATGGCAGAACAGTATGTTTGCAACTTTTCAGTTTTCCAATCATTGATCGACCACTGGGCGTGTAATCAATTGTTTCCAGTTGCGCCGATCCATCGACTTCATGAAGCCCCGGATATTCCAGCGATTTTGGTGGACATTACATGCGATAGTGAAGGTAAAATTAGCGAATTCACCAACGCTGCAGATATTCGCCAAACTTTGAATCTGCATCCACTCAAAGCCTCCCAACCGTATTATCTCGGTTTTTTTCTGGTAGGGGCCTACCAAGATATCATGGGAGATTTGCACAATCTATTTGGACGCGTTAATGAAGTACACGTCTTTTTGGAAGATGACGAAGAAAATGGTTTTTATATCGAGGACCACATACAAGGTTTCACCACCAACGACGTCCTCGACCTGACTCAATACAGTGGGCACATACTTATACGCCAAATGAAAAAACAGATCGATCAAGCGACCAAGGAAGATCGCATTCGTCCCAGAGAAGGTACGCGTATGTTAGATCAATACGCACAAGTCATCAAAAGCTATACTTACTTGGCATCTAATTGTAGTTGATCACAAGCCTGATCAAACAGACTTTGGCAGCCATCTACAATCAGTTCCATCACATAATCAAAGCCCTGATGGCCGCCATAATAAGGATCTGGGACTTCTTGATCTTGATGGTGGCGACAATATTCGCAAAAAAGCTTAAACTTTTCCCCGTAAATATTCTGCGTATCCATAGCCTTTAAATAGGCTAAATTATCTTTGTCCATCGCCAAAATTAAATCGTAAAACTCTAAGTCGAAACGATCTATTTGCTTAGCGCGCCCCAAGACAGGAATGCCACGGATCATTAATTGCTGCTGGATACGCGCGTCTGGAGAACTTCCCGCATGAAAATGGGTGGTCCCGGCTGAATCCACCACAAATTGATCGGCCCACTCGGAATCATTCACTAGTTTCTGAAATACACAATGAGCAGCAGGCGAACGACATATATTCCCCATACATAAAAACAAAATTCGCATAATCTAATAGCAGATATTAAGCAAACTTATGAATATGTAAACATTTTTTTCACTCCTGACTTGATCCCATCGGAAGACACCTTCCTATTGATGCATTATGATTGGAACTAAAGATGGCCCTACTGGTGAAATTTGCTTCGACCTCCCTTCTCCTTATGAACCGCACAGCAACGGCTTACTTCATTTGCCACGCTTTATCGCGAAATGCCAAAAGCACTTAAAAGACAGTTTACCCAAATCATATCAAAAAAACTTCTGTCGCGGCTTTGATCGCTTCCTATGCCTGCATTTAGGCATTGATCCGCAAACTGTACTTTCATGTGTTCAAACGGCCATCGAAAATTCTGTGGATTTGGGACCAATTCTCAGTCAACAACTACCAGACAATTTGCGAGTTGCTGACTGGAATCGTGAACTGGTCCACAAGGGCCAAACCGAGGCTGGGCAAGCCTTTCTCGCTGAATCGCTGACAAAAATGGGAGCACCCGAAAAAATTGGTGAAATAAAAAATGTTATGGATATGATGGATTTTGACGAAGGAAGAATTCCTGGATTCTCGGACCATCTGCGAGCAGCTTGGACAGCATCCCAAAAAGCTGGCTAAGTATAATTCCCAGCGCAGCCAATAGAGGACGACTAAGCTTTCAAAGTAAAGCCGTCAGGAATAACCGTATCCTTGCAAACAACCAGCACACCGTCTCGAATAGCAATATCGACACCTGGCCCAAAATGATCCGGCAAGCCGGTGGGATCGAGTGTCACGTGATTGCCAATTCGCACATTTTTATCGAGTATTGCATTTTTAATATGACAATGTTGTCCCACACCTAAGTCGGGACGATCCAGCTGTCGATTTTCTTCAAATTCGCTGTCCCCCTCGAAGCTATCCGCCCCCATCATCACCACATTATCTAAATGCGTTGCCGGGCGAACGACGGATCGGACTCCCAGCAGAACGCGCGTCAATTTTGCTTGTGTCAAAATGCAACCGTCGGAAACGATGGATCGCGTCATCGTGCCAGAATTAATTTTTGCAGCTGGCAGATAGCGTGCTCGTGTATAAATACGGGCTGCTTCATCAAAAAAGTTAAACGGAGGCACCGGATCCGTGAGTCGCAAATTCGCATCAAAAAAGGCGCGAACCGTTCCGATATCTTCCCAGTAATCATCAAAGACGTAAGCATTTAATTGTGCTTTCCCCAAAAGGCTGGGGATGATTTCCTTGCCAAAATCTGTTGCGTCTGTCTTGAGCGCATCTGCCAATACGGAGGCATTGAAAACATAAATCCCCATTGAAGCCAAACAATAGGGCTGATCCCCAGGTGACTTCATCCGCTGCAATACATTTTGTCCCACGGATAAGCCAGCAATCACCTCAGGATCGCTGGGTTTTTCAACGAATTCCTGAATATTGAGTGCATCATCAACACGCATTAAGCCCAAGCCTTCCGCTTCGGTCGATGGCAAGGGTTTAGCCGTCACCGTCACAGAAGCCCCAGAGGCATCGTGCTCGCGAATCAGGTCCTGCAAATCCATGCGATACAGTTGGTCACCCGACAAAATCACATATAAATCATCATCACCGCCATGAAAGTGGTGCATATTTTGACGCACCGCATCAGCAGTACCTTGATACCAGTGACTACTGGTATCGGTTTGTTCCGCTGACAAAATATCCACAAATCCACCACCAAAAGGATCAAATTTGTAGGATTCTTGAATATGTCTATGCAATGATGCCGTATTAAACTGCGACAATACAAAGATCTGGTTTAGGCCCGAATTGAGACAGTTACTTATCGGAATGTCAACGAGACGATATTTACCCGCCAATGGAACTGCTGGCTTGCAACGCTCTTTGGTGAGTGGATTTAAACGCGAACCACGTCCGCCTCCCATAATAATGCAGATAACATTTCTTTTTTTCATAAGCTTTAGATTCAGGAAAACAAGCTGTCTTCATTATGCTTGCCATAATTTGATAAACTTAGAAGCCTAAACTTCATATGTGTGGAATTGTTGGTTACATTGGTAAAAATAGAGCCGAGCGTGTGATGATTGATGGCCTGAAAAGGCTCGAATATCGAGGCTATGATTCTTCGGGCTTAGCCATCTATCGTACGAACAAAATAGATCAGACTAAGCGAATCGGTCGGGTTGCCAATCTGGAGCGTGCCATCGAGCAAACTTCGAAGCCAGATGGAAATTTAGGCATTAGCCACACCCGCTGGGCTACCCATGGGAGCGTCACACAAGCAAACGCCCATCCACATACCAGTTCAGATAGTAAAATCGCATTGGTTCACAACGGAGTACTGGATAATTATCAAAGTCTAAAAAAATCCTTAATAAAAAAGGGTTATGCATTTGAATCGGAAACAGACTCCGAAGTTCTCTGCAACTTAATTGCCTACCACTACAGCCAATCCAGTACAAAAAACCATCGAGAGAATTTTTTAGCGGCCGTCCGCAAAAGTTTAACTCTAATAGAAGGGACTTACGGCATTGCTGCGCTCTGTGTCGATTGCCCAGACCTATTGATTGGCGCAAGAAAGGGATCACCACTGATTATTGGCGTGGGACGGAATGAACATTTGCTAGCAAGTGATGTCAACGCCATCACCCATTGCACTCAAAATGTTGTCTATCTAAATGACAATGAGATCGTTACAATCGACAGGGAGGATTTTTCTATTTCGACGCTGACTTCCAAAGATGTGACTGCGGTCGTCGAGCAAGTCTCTTGGGACACCAGTGCCGCTGAAAAAGGCGACTACCCGCACTTTATGCTCAAAGAGATTTTTGAACAAGCTTCCGCCTTGAAAGACGGCATGCGAGGACGTTTCTCCGATGATGATAGCTCTGCATTTTTTGGGGGCCTCAACCTCACTCCGCGACAACTCAGACAAGTTGATCGTATACTTTTTATTGCCTGTGGGACAGCATGGCATGCCTGTTTAGTTGCAGAATATTTAATTGAGCGTTTCGCGCGCATTCCAGTAGAAGTGGAATATGCATCAGAGTTTCGATACCGCAACTCTCCATTAGATAAGAATACGCTCGTCATCGCGCTGAGCCAATCTGGCGAAACCATCGATACCCTAGCTGCACTCCGTGAAGCCAAACGCAAAGGTTATCGCACTTTGGCCATCAATAATAGTGTCGGCTCCACCATTGCACGTGAAGCTGATGGGGGCATTTACCAACACGCTGGACCCGAGGTGGGGGTCGCATCGACCAAGGCCTTTACCTCTCAGTTAATGTTATGTGCCATGCTAGCGCTTTATTTTGGTCGTTTACGGCATTTGAGCTATACAGATGGAGTCGAAATCGTGCAGGCTCTCAAATCGTTGCCACAAGCCATTGAGGAAACACTCCAACTAAATGAGTCGATACAAAGTCTCGCAAAAAAATATGCCCATTTTGAAAACTGCTTATTTTTGGGACGGCAATTAATGTTTCCCATTGCATTGGAGGGTGCGCTAAAACTAAAGGAGATCTCCTACATACACGCTGAGGGCTATCCCGCGGCAGAGATGAAACATGGACCGATCGCGTTGATCAATGCCCAGTGCCCAAGCGTATTCTTAGCGACTTCTGGAGAAATTTTCAAAAAAAGCCTTGCCAATGTACAAGAGGTCAAAGCGCGGGGTGGTCCCGTCATCTGTATTGCTTCAAAAGATTGCGAAATCCCAGAAGGCCTTGTCGATGAATGTATCCTGATCCCGAGCTGCCACGAAATCATCAAACCCATCCTGATGACAATTCCCGTTCAGTTACTCAGCTATTACATTGCACTTGAGCGCGGCTGCGATGTGGATAAACCAAGAAACTTAGCTAAGTCGGTTACGGTTGAATAGGGAATACCCGCACGATGATAGGAGACGCCAGCTCCCAGTTCGGCCAATTAACGATTGTGGACTGGGGTCCAACAAACTATGCACAGGCACTAGAGCGACAACTCGCTTTAGTGGAACAACGCAAAGTTGACGCGATTAGCGACCATTTAATTTTTACCGAGCACCCACCGACATTCACGATTGGCAAACGATCCAATGCTCAAAGCAATTTAATCTGGGACCATGCAAAGTGCGCCTTAGAAGGAATTTCAGTTCTGCAAACGAATCGTGGCGGTGACATTACATACCATGGTCCCGGGCAGCTGGTATGCTACTCGATCTTGTCGCTGAAAGCGCAACCCGACTTGCATCGATACCTCAGAAACTTGGAAGCAGTCGTGATTCAAACCTTGTCACAATTCGGGCTTCAAACTAAACGCCGAGAGGGCAAGACAGGCATCTGGATAGACTCGCGCAAAATTTGTGCCATCGGCGTGGCCGTACGTTCATGGGTAAGCTATCATGGGTTTGCCATCAATATTGATCCGGACCTACAACACTTTGCTGGTATCGTGCCCTGCGGAATTACCGATGGCACGGTGACCTCATTGGCCAAAGAATGCCAGCAGCCGATCCTGCCTGATGACTTAAAAACAACTTTAGCGGTTGAGTTCCAACGTAGATTTATGCTTACTTCGACTAATGAATAATCGCAAACCGGATTGGCTTCGAGCGAAACTGCCCACAAGCCCAGAGTACAAAGCTGTTAGAAAGATCGTCGATACCCACGATTTAAACACAGTTTGTAAAAGTGCTCAATGCCCGAACATGGGAGAATGTTGGTCGCGCGGCACCGCTACTGTGATGATATTGGGTAATATCTGTACCCGTTCCTGCCGTTTTTGTGCCGTCAATACCGGACGCCCGACGGAACTAGATCTCGGTGAGCCAGCCCGCGTGGCGGCCTCGATCGAACGCATGCAGTTAAAGCATGCCGTCGTGACCTCCGTGGCGCGTGATGATTTAAAAGATGGAGGCGCCTCCGTATGGGCCGCCACCATCCGAGCCATCCATAACCGTACTCCCGAATGCGCTGTCGAAGTGCTCACAGCTGATTTTCGCGGACAACAGGAATACCTAGATCTGGTTTTGGATGCCTGCCCCGATATCTTCAATCACAATTTAGAGACAGTTGAACGCTTACAACGCCCAATTCGTAAAACGGCTCGCTATGATCGCTCCCTATGGGTGCTCGAACATGCTAAATCACGCGGATTCATTACCAAGTCTGGCATTATGCTGGGCATAGGCGAAGAAGCGCACGAGATCGAGCAAGTGCTTCTGGATATGCAAAAAGTCGGCGTCAATATTTTGACAATTGGTCAGTACCTACAACCATCTCCCGAGCATCAAGCCATCGACCGTTGGGTCACGCCAGAGGAATTTGACCACTGGAAACAATTTGCACTCGACATTGGCTTTGGTGTTTGCGAATCAGGTCCGCTCATCCGTTCATCCTATCACGCGGATAAACAATCTGAAAAATATGATGTACGGGCACGCAGAGCCAGTTTATTGGCCAATTCAAGCCCTAGCTAAACAACATAGCTTTTGAGTGGCTCGGGGTTCACAAGTTTTGAAGCGGGCAATTGCTGACTCAACTGCTGATAAAACCACCTACGCGCTTCATCTTCCCCGTGCGTCAGCACGATCGATTTCGCTTGAGAATTGACCGCATAATCGAGCAGTTGCTCACGGTTGGCGTGCCCACTCAAATCAAATTGATCGATAGAAGCCTTGAGCGGGGCAGCATAGTCGAGCGTCTCAAAAAAATATGTTGCTTCTTGAGTTTTGAGTAAGCGACCACCGGGTGTATCCGGATCGCAATAGCCCACAAAACAAATACCATTCTGCTCATGCGGCAGCAACGATGCCGCAACCTTGTAAGAAGGCGTATGTTCCACTAGCATGCCACTACTGACAATATAAATGCCTTTATGCTTCAAATCCCGTCCCGGACGCAAATTAAAATCCAACAACCGGACCTTCAAGTCTTCGATAACGTGCACATCAAAATCGACAAAGCTACGATGAATCTTGTCAAAATAATTACACAAATCCATCCCCAGACCTGCAGCAAAAATAGGAACCGCACGCAAATGACCCTTTTTTTGAGCTCCATGAATGCATTTAAAGAGCTCTTGCATGCGTCCGAGCGCAAAGACTGGAATCAAACAAGACCCCCCGCGGGCTAAAATGGTCTCGATTTGCAGGAGAAGCCTCTCAAGCTCATTTTCTCGACTGCGATTAGCATCCGTTGGATGCCCGCCCCGCGTGGTCTCTAAAATTAGTAAATCTAGCGGAGACTTTGGCAACTCCGCGCCTTTGATAGTGAGCTGATCATCAAACAAAACATCCCCAGAAAAAAGAACGCGCTGATCTTGGTAAATAAACTCGACGGCCGCCGCTCCGATCACATGCCCAGCCGGATGTAAAATCACTTCGATTTGCTCGCCATCTTTATAGTAAATTTCACCTCTATGAAAGCGCTGAGCCACCATTTGTTTGCCTAGATTTTGAACTGCACGGTGGTTGAATAGTGGATATTCACGAATCCCGAGTTCTTCTCTTTGGCGTCGCATGACATTAATTGAGTTCCGCAACATTCTGGGCGCCAGCACCTGATTGGGAATACTCGTGATTACAGGTGCCTCAGGATTCAGGGCAGCCACCACGGGCAAAGACCCTAAATGATCCAAATGGCAATGCGTCAGTACAATCAGATCCAGATCATGCACTTCTCGGGGCCGAAAATCGGGCATCGCTTGCGAACCCACCTCTTTCGGATGTAAGCCCGCATCCACTAGCAACTTGAAAGGCCCTAACTCCAAATAATGACAGCTAGCGCCAATTTCGCCATGCCGATTGAGATCGATGTAGTGCATGCTAAATTAAGATCTCACTCACGGGTCGTATGCAAACCTCAATATTTAAAGTATGCAAATTCAAGGTAGATAACATCCCAAACAATCAAATACTTAAGGGCACCTCTGGAAACCTCCCATGTGCCGAGATTGCCGATTTGCTGTGATGCAGGCAAGGCTCTCTCGCCAACGTTTGGCTAAGAAGCCCTGCCTTGGCGAGAACAACGCCGCCAGCGAACAGCAAGCGACAAGTCTTTCAGAACGAATCACTTTTGATTCTGAGCTGCGTTGATCCGTGCACCAAGGGCTTACAGTCCTCCTGTGCGCAGAATCGCCATTCGAGCCATTTAGCTACCCATGGGCTTACCCTGAACATGCGCTCTTCGCCGCAATCGCAAAGCATTCAAATGTATAAAACCCGTTGCATCATCGGGATTATAATCACTATCCACGCCCTCCATTGAAGCAATATTTTCATCATAAAGCGACAGGTCCGAACGACGCCCAACCGTCGTTACATTGCCCTTATACAATTTGAGTCTGACTGTGCCCGTAACACTTTTTTGCGAATGATCAATTAGAGCCTGCAGCGCCTCGCGCTCTGGTGCATACCAAAAGCCATTGTAAATTAATTGAGCATATCGGGGAATCAAACTATCCCGCAACTGCATTAAATCGCGATCCATCGTTAAGGTTTCAATATTACGGTGGGCCATTTGTAAAATAGTGCCGCCTGGCGTTTCATACACGCCGCGACTCTTCATACCAACAAAGCGATTCTCGACGATATCGACGCGGCCGATACCATGTTGCCCTGCTAGTGCATTTAAATGTTTGAGTACCTGAGAAGGCTTCATCGTCACCCCATCAATGGCAACACAATCTCCATGCACATAATCTAACTCAATATAGACCGCCTCATCTGGAGCGTCCTCAGGAGCTGTCGTTAGTTTGTACATCGACTTATTCGCCTCGACTGTCGGATCAAACCAAGGATCTTCCAAGATGCCAGCTTCGTAAGAAATGTGCAAAAGATTGCGATCCATCGAATAAGGCTTGGAAGCACTCGCCTCAACATTGATCCCCTGCTCCTTACAATAGTCAATCATCTCCGAACGCCCCGGAAATGCCTTGCGAAATACTTCCATCCGCCAAGGAGCCACAATTTTGAGTTGCGGTGCCAAGGCTGCATAAGCTAGCTCGAAACGGACCTGATCATTCCCCTTGCCCGTAGCGCCATGCGCAACCGCATCAGCCCCCTCTCGCTCCGCAATGGCAACTTGTGCTTTCGCAATCAATGGACGAGCAATCGACGTGCCTAAAAAATACTGTCCTTCATAGATCGCATTCGCGCGCAACATTGGATAGATAAAATCTTGACTAAATTCATCCACCAAATCCAGCGTATAGTGCCGAATAGCTCCGGTTGCTAAAGCTTTATCCTCGAGACCTTCTAACTCCTCCTCTTGCCCAACATCTGCTGCATAGGTAATCACATCAGCATTATAGTGCTGCTTGAGCCAACTGACTAAGACGGAGGTGTCAAGGCCTCCAGAATAAGCGAGTACAATCTTCATATGGCTCAAACAGACTCAAAAAGTAGAGCGCGTAAAGTCTATTTTTAATAGAAGGCCCTTTGGAAAGCTGCCCCAAGTAGCTACACATCCCCCCAAATAAGGATCCTACCAGAAAATAGCCCGAAAGGGTACAATTAGCGAAGGTATCAGCTCTCGATCAAAAATTAGACACCCTTTCAGCAAAAGTTGGGCAACTTGGAAACTACTTAAGCATCCGCCTCCGCTTGCTTGGAGTAGAAGGCATCAATCTTATCAGCCACATCCCGATAAGCAATATCGACGCCATAAAGCAATTTGTACTCTCCGATTGCAAAATCCATTTTACCCTGTTGCTCATAAGCAAGGCCTAGCTGATAGAGAATCGCCTTCTTTTGATCCGTCATACCAGGTACTTCGTCTTTCACGATCACCAACTGTTCGATCGCTAAATCTAAGAACCCTTTCTTCTGATAAGCTTCTCCGAGTAAGACCAAGGCATCAATGCGTACTTTGGGGCTACGTTGCGCAAGTTGTAGTTCTTTGATCGCGGCATCAGTCTCCCCATTGGCAAACAGCAATTGACCCAACTCATAGCGATAGCTGAACTCGTTTGGATAACGTTGAACCAAAGCTTGTATTTGCTCGAGTCGAAAGGCTGCGCATTTTTCGCGCAAAGCGTCTACAGCATTAGACAACTCGATATTTTGAGAATCTTGAGCCAATTCACCTGATTTTTGCTCGATAGCCAGTTCCATCTGTTCAATCGTCAATTCAGCCTCTAAGCGCTCCAGATTCACATCTGCCTGCCCCGCATCCAGTTGGCGTGCCTTAGCGAGCCAACTGAGCGCATTGTCCAACTCTCCGAGCTCGCGGTAATAACCGACCAGGTCACGATAATGGGTGATATTTTCTGGACTGGCAGTAATAGATTCCAAGCAAGTTTCCACCAAAGAACGCAAGCCTGCTTCTCCGGTCTTTGCACGACCTGCCTGCTCCAACTTCTGCGCCTGCTCTTCGTCTTTGAGCTTTTCGCGAAAGCTTTGATCCGAATCCCACTGCCCCTTATGAATCGACTGCTCTACTGCAGCTTTTTTAGCCAAACTCTGCAACTCCTCATCCATCACATGGGCTTTTTGCGCACGATCCGCTACGCGCAACGCATCTTGGCTTTGCCCCAAATCAATATACAGACGAATCAGATTTTTAGCATCCTCAACACTCTTGGGAGCCACGGCAACCAACTGCTCCAGAGCAAAAGCTTGCGTTTGCTTTAATCCCAGCGCACTCGCCGCCTCCGCCAGGAAGCGATGCCCCTCTGGCTGGTAAACATCCTTGGCAATTAATGCCTCAATAGGTTTCAAGGCGGCTGCAGGATCTTTCTTGATTTTGCCAGTAAGACTCATCCCAGCCAAAGAGTATCCGATCTTTGAAAAAAAACCGCTTCCTTGGGAGGAAGGAACACCTGCTAACTTGTATTGAGCTTCTCGCAATAACTGACGAATTTCTAAGCATGCAGGCTGTGTTTCGGTAAGATGCCCAAGTATGTTAATCGCAAAACTAGGATTTTTGCTGATAGATTTACGCGCGTTCTCGATTTGCTTTTGCAAACGTCGATCAATATTTTTGAGGGGTATTTCGTCCATAATTAAGGTAATTCGTTATACGATACTTGAGTCGAGGGTGTCTGGCAATTCATTTAGTTAACAACATTTAGATCACTTCTTGCAGCCTGTACAAGCGCATCCATGACAGCCTTTAATTCATTCACATTATTCTGCTCCACCAATAGGCGTAATTTTGGCTCTGTACCAGAATAGCGCATCAAAATGCGCCCCTCGGATCCGAAGCGTTTTTCAAATGCCTGAACCTCTGCGTTCAAATTTAGTAGATCTTGCAGTGGTTTTTTTTCGGCTATCGTTAAATTTCGAGTCATTTGCGGAAAGAGCGTAATCGCTGAACGTAACTCAGACAAAGATCGCTGTCGCCTACGCATCACATTAACTAACTGGCAGGCTGCCAACAAACCATCACCTGTAGTCGAAAAATCAGAAAACACTACATGACCGGAATTCTCACCCCCCAAATTTGCACCTAGCTCCCGCATTTTATGAGCGACATGCCGATCGCCAACTGGCACACGTTCAACCCGTCCACCGGCGGCCTTAACCGCACAATCCAAACCTAAATTACTTTGAATGGTGCTTATGAGCACACGCTCTGCTAGTCGATTCTGCCTCAAGGCATCCAGCGCAAATATACCCAGAAGTTGATCGCCATCCACCACCTGCCCCAGTTCATCACAGACCACAAGACGATCACCGTCACCATCAAAGGCAACTCCAAGATGGGCTTTATTTTCACGAACTTTAAGCCCCATTGCTGCGGGAAATTCACTACCAACAGCGTCGTTGATGTTTTCTCCGTTTGGGCAATCTCCAATTAAAAAGACGGTCGCTCCCAGTCGTTTAAAAACTTCCGGAGCCGCCATAGCCATCGAGCCATTTGCGGTATCCACAACAATTTTCATTCCCCGCAAACTATATTCATCCATTAATGCACACTTTGCATTGATATAACGATCCAGGGCATTAAGGGGATAGCACTTTGGTTTGGGAATTACCTTACATGGATTTGACTCGTCATCGATAAACAGCTCAATCGTTTTCTCTTCTTCAAGCGTCAACTTTGAGCCCTGAGCATCAAATAGCTTAAAGCCATTATCACGCGCGGGGTTGTGGGATGCCGTAATCATCAGGCCCATGTCGGCCGAAAGCTCGACGACTGCTTGCGCAATCGCGGGGGTGGGCACCACCCCGGCGTCGTGTACAAATATCCGACTCGAGCTCAGTGCACTCGCTAGAGCATTCGAAAGCAACTCCCCCCCCTTGCGCGGATCTCGGCCAACAACGACGTTGAGCGGAACTCCTGGTTTTTTGCTGGCTAAAAATTTTGCTAATGCTTGGCCAAGACGCCAGGCAAAAGCCACGTGAATTGGGCTCTCCCCATAACGGCCTCGGATTCCATCCGTACCAAAATACTTCAAATCCATAAGGCTCAAATAATTGATTTGTAAAAAGTCCTAATATTATGAAGCCAATCGCTCACCTGCCCACTCGCGATCGCCGCTTTAGCCAACTCAATCCCCTCCTGATGGCTCTGCACTTTACCCGCGACCAACAAAGCCGCCCCGGCATTGAGCCAGACACTGGCCCGCAAACCTTGAGTGGCCAACTTAGAATTTGGGCTCAGTAGATCCAATAATAACTTGCCATTGTGGCCGGCATCTCCACCCAGTAACTGGCTTAAGCCACTGGGCTCTAGGTCCAGTTCAAGCAGTTGGATATCGACAGGTCCCATCCCCTGCTCGCCATAAGCGTAGGCATAATTGCGTCCAGCACAACTCAACTCATCCAAAACGCGTTCGGGCTCGGGTTGTCCATGCACAATCCAACCGCCTCGTGATCCCATCGCGTCCATACTGGCGGCCAATGGCTGCAGCCATTGGCGATCAAATACCCCCATCAACTGAAATGCAGGCTTCCCTGGATTGATCATGGGCCCCAGCAAATTAAAAACTGTGCGCTTTCCCGCCTCAGCTAAAGCACGCCGCACTGGCATGACCTCTTTAAAAGCGGGATGAAAGTCAGGCGCAAAAAAGAAAGCATAGTTAAATTGCGCTAAAGTCGCTTGGATAACCTCTCTGGAAACCGTCAAAGGGAATCCCAGTGTTTGCAAAAGATCCGCACTTCCGCATTTGGAGGTAATGGATCGGTTCCCATGCTTAAATACCGGCACGCCACAAGCAGCCACAACAAAAGATACCGCGGTTGAAATATTGAAGGTTCCGGCATTGTCACCACCAGTTCCGCACACATCAATCGCGCGCTCTGCCCACGCATCCACTCCGGGATCAATCGCACAGCTGCGAAAGTAGGTGGCAATCGCAGCAAGCTCTTCCACTGAGACGCCTTTTTCAGCTAAACGTAATAAAAATTCATATTTGTCGTCAAAATCGACCTCTGCCTGAGCAAGAAGTGCGGCCGCCATCTGCGCATGCTCGGCAGATAAATTGCGTTTGTCCGCTAATTGTGAAATTAATTGAGCTAAGCTGATCGAATGCATTGACAAATATAGGACAGGTGTAGGACAACAACTAGCCTCATGCAAAGCCAAGTTGAATACGAATCAACCCTAATTTATTATCTTATTTCGCAATTTTAAAGATTCTATGCCTATCGGAACGCTTTTTTTTGCCGGCGCTCGGCGAATTATCCTGCTAATAATGAGCATCACCCAAGTTCTGACTGCTGAAACAAGGTCGCAGGATGCATCGTTCGCGGAGTCTCCGAAAAATGAGATTGCGTATAGCGATGCCACGATCCTTGGACTGGTCGAAGGCCTAACTGAATATGTGCCCGTCTCCTCCACTGGACACCTCATTATTTGCAATGCACTGTTGGGCTTGAACAGCGATGCTCCACTGCAAGCTGAAAACGACGGCACTATTCACTCACAGGAACAGCCCCCTTATACTCTCGCTGATGCAGCTTATGCCTATAGTATCGTTATCCAAATTGGGGCAATCGCTGCCGTCGTTGTACTCTACTGGAAGGATTTATGGCAAATGGCACTCGCATGCTGCGGCAAAAGCGCCCGCGGCCGCAGCCTAATTAGCAAATTATTGATCGCGTTCATTCCAGCAGCCGTACTCGGACTACTCCTCGACAAGCATATAGAATCCTACCTAGGAAACAACCTCAATGCAATCTGTGGGGCCCTCATAGTTGGCGCACTTGTCATGTTATGGGTGGAGCGTAGCCGCAAGTTGAAGCGATCCAAGAACAAAGGTGCTGGCACCCTTTCGATCGAATCCCTTAGCCTTAAAAAAGCTTTCTATATCGGTTGCCTACAGTGCCTGGCCATGTGGCCAGGCACCAGCCGCTCGATGACAACCATAACAGGCGGTTACTTAGTCGGCCTAGCACCTGCGGCAGCCGCAAAGTTTAGTTTCCTATTAGGCTTCGTTACTTTATCGGCTGCAGCTGGCTACAAAATACTCACCGACGGTGCCGACTTACTCTCAAGTTTGAAACTCGGCCCTATGATTACTGGAATCCTGGTAGCTTTGATCACCTCACTGATTGCGATCAAATGGCTGGTGAGCTTCATTAGCCAACACGGGATGGCTCTCTTCGCCTGGTATCGAATAGCTTTAGCTTGTGCCATTTTGATTTACTTCAACTAAGGGGCACACTAAATTATCCAAATCACTTTTTCAGATAGCACACGGACAGGGCCTTAGGTGTCACTCTGAAACCTCACATAAACGAAACGCGAACAATTTTTATTTGTGAGTAAAGGGCACTGTCTACAGGAAAGTCGGCAGTCCTTCGTGCGTAGATCAACAAAACTCAAAAAAAGTCCCTTGCCCTAGCCCGCGCATACTGAGCGCGGGCTTCGTTGCGTATAGCACAGCAGGGCTTCCAGCCTTAGCGTTAGCGCGAAAGGCTAACCGGCATCACAGCCAATCAAACATCTCGTCTCATGAGAGATTTCTAGAGTTGCCCTAAAAAGGATTCGATTTGATTTCTTCGATTCAAGGCTTGACGCAGAAAACACTTTCGATTTGATCACGCGCTTATTTCATAACTTTCAAAATTTAGATCGCTTCTCATGGGACAACCAAAACGCAAACAATCCAAACAACGTAGCCGTAAACGCCGTGGTGCCGTAACATTTGCACTGCCTCAATTGGCCAAAGACCCTCAAGACGGAACGCGTTTTCGTCCACACCGAGTGAATCCTGCCAACGGCATGTACCGCGGCCGTCAGGTCCTTGACATCGAAGTCTAAGACGCCTTCGTCAACACTCGCCAATCAGTCTTATTATGACCGTGAGTTCGTGTAACTGCACTGTCGCAGTCGACATGATGGGGAGTGACCTCGGTCCTGCGGAGTTTGTTCGTGGTATCGACTACGCGCTCAATAAATTAGAGCTCGACAGTCATTTTATTCTTGTCGGCAATGGGCGTTTAATTGAGCGCCTCATAAAGGCTGCCAAGTTAGATGCTTTTGCATCTAAACTGTCAATTCACCATGCTTCAGAGGTGATTGCGATGGACGAAAAACCCATCCAAGCACTCAAACGCAAAAAAGATTCCTCCATGGCCCAGGCGCTAAAACTGCTCAAGCAGGAACAAGCGCAAGCCTTAGTCAGTTGCGGTAACACTGGAGCCTTGATGGCTGGCGGCACTTTACGTTTGCGTCCGCTTAAGGGCGTTGAAAGACCAGCGCTCGCCACGATCATTCCAACAAAAAAAACTCCCTTTGTGCTGGTGGATGTAGGGGCAAATCCAGAATGCACCCCAGAGAACCTAGTCCACAACGCCGTGTTAGGCTCCAATTATGCCAAAGCAGCCCTCAAAATTGAACGCCCTAGGGTCGCCCTACTCACAATCGGTACAGAGGAAGGAAAAGGGAATAACCTAGTCAATCAAACGCATCCACTCTTGCAGAAAATGGAGGGCATCATACACTACATTGGCCCGATTGAAGGCTTTCAACTATTTGAAGGAGCGGTCGATGTTGTGGTGTGCGATGGATTCGTAGGCAATATTGTTTTAAAAACAAGCGAAGCCTTATTTAAATTTGTAGGGGGGACCATCAAAGAAGAACTACTCCGCAATCCGAAACGCAAGATTGGAGCCGCCCTATCAGCAGCGGCCTACCGCGACATGAAGGCGCGTCTGAGCCCAGACAACTACTCTGGTGCACCGCTCTTAGGATTGGCGGGTAACATTTTAAAATCACATGGTGCCTCCAATTCAGTGGCGATTGGCAATGCTTTAAGAATTTCGCAAGAAATTGTTGCCCATGATATGCTCGAATCGATTGCCTCTGACATCCAAGCTGCCAATAAGGTGCTTGAAGCAGCCAACCAGCTGGCCTCCACAGCTTGCTAATATATCGAACTATGCCGCAAAAACCGGATTCTGTCATCATTTTAGGCACGGGTGCTTATGTCCCCGAAAATCGAGTCACCAATGACGACATGGCTCAACGGGTCGAAACCTCCGATGAATGGATCCGCACCCGCACCGGCATACAAGCTCGTCATTTTGCAGATGACGGCCAAGCCAGCAGTGATCTGGCATGCGAGGCTGCGCGGCAGGCGCTCGCTGCTGCAGACACAAGCACAGACAGTATTGATTTACTGATCGTCGCTACCATGACGCCAGATATGCCCTTCCCATCCACAGCTTGCTTAGTCCAAAGCAAATTAGGCTTGGGTAAGATTTGTGCCTTTGACCTACAAGCAGCCTGCTCTGGATTTGTGTATGCATTGAGTGTTGCGCAGTCCATGTTACTATCCGGAAACTTCAAGCGCGCACTCATCATTGGCGCAGAAAAGACCAGCTCGATACTTGATTTTGAAGACCGAACAACCTGCGTGCTATTTGGAGACGGCGCCAGTGCCGCCGTGCTGGCGCCGTCAGATCAACAAGGCGTGGGCATATTAGGCGCTATCACCGGATCTGATGGCGCCAACCCGTCGCTCTTACAACAGCCAGCTGGCGGCTCTCGTATTCCAGCTTGCAAGGAATCTGTGGCCGCTCGGCAACACTACTTAAAAATGAACGGCAAGGAGATTTTCAAACAAGCCGTGAGAGTCATGGGGCAAGCTTGTCTGGATATCCTTGATCAACATGAGCATACACTCGATCAAGTGAATTTAGTGATTCCCCATCAAGCCAATATGCGCATCATCGAAAGTCTGTCTAAGCGCCTAGCAATCCCCATGAGCCAATTCCATAACAACCTAGACGAATATGGAAACACCTCGGCCGCGTCCGTTGGGATCGCCTTAGATGAAGCCTACCGCTCCAACAGAATCCAATCGGGTGACTTAATTTTGCTAGTTGCCTTCGGAGCAGGCTTGACCTGGGGCGCCAGCCTTATCAAATGGCCTTAATCTTATGTACCGTTTCATCACTTCTGCTCTGCTGCTTATCTTACTGTCAGCCAACTCATTAAACGCTATCTGGTTGGACAAAACACTGCGTTACCTGACGGAGCAAGAGGACGGGTCACAGCCCAGTTGGGCTAATTCCATACTCGGGGAATCGACACCTGCTGATATGCTAGAAAGAGCGCATGCGCTCAATCGTGCGGGAAAAATAAGTTCCGCCAAACGGCTCTACAAGAAATTAATAAAACGCTTCCCACTCGCAAGCGAAAGTGGCCAGGCTTACTTTGCTTGGGCTCAAATAGAGAGTAGTCGCGAGCACTGGATCCGCGCTTTTAATCACTTGCAAGCAGTCGTTGATGAACATCCTGACTTTGATCAGTTTAACAAATTGATTCAGTTACAATTTGAATGTGCTACCGCACTACAAGACGGCGCACGTAGCCGCTTGTTATGGGTATTCCCAGGATTTAAACAATACGGCAAAGCCATCGAACAGTACGAATCGATTGTTAAAAATGCTCCCTACAGTCAGTACGCACCCTTAGCACTGATGAATGTTGCGCTCATTGCCGAACAACGCAACGATTCAGACTTAGCTATCGATGCCTTGGATCGATTGATTAACGACTACCCCCAAAGTATGTTAGCTCCGGATGCTTATTTTAATTTAGCCGAGACCTACGCCAGTCTAGTAAAAGGCAGTGAATACGATCAGGGGGCCACTCGCGAAGCGATCCGCTACTTTGAAGATTTTTTAATACTCTTTCCTCAGAGTGACTTCGCTCCAAAAGTTGAGCAACGTATCGATGAGATGCAAACCCTAGAAGCGGAAAGCCGCTTTCAACTTGGAGAATTCTTCTACTTGTATCGCAGCAATCCGACCGCTGCCCTCGTTTTTTACAATGAGACCCTCTCCTTAGCACCCAAATCAGAACTCGCGAAACAAGCTGAAGCTAGAATCACCGCGATCAATGACGGCATTCGTGCAGAAACTGCTGCCAGCTTTGTTCGGCGCCTACTTTTCATCCAGTAATTGATCGTGAGACCCACTTTGCTATGCTCGATATTCAGCCTTACTTTGGCTGGTCTAACATTCGTCGGTTGCCATAACTATCGTCTAGGAAGTCCGACGCAAGTATCATTTGATAGCCTATATATTGAGCCCGTCCAGAACAGCAGTTTTGCGGCTCAAGCACAACAAGTGCTCAGTACTCAAGTTCGTAAATCAATCATCCGCGACGGACGCGTTCGTCTGTCAGCAAACCCGAATACAGCCGCGGCACGCCTAGAAATTGAGCTCACGGACTACCAGCGAAATAGTTCAGCCTACAGTCATGATGATATCGACCTAGCTCGCAGTTATTCGCTTCTGCTGACAGCAAAAGTTTCACTCTGGGATGCCCGGCAAAATGGCTATCTGTTTAAGGATCGAATCGTTCAGGCATCTGAACAATCTTACGTAGGCAATCCCTTTGACAATAGTGTCATCAGTGCCAATAACTTTAACGCAGCAGAATACAATTCTATCCCACTACTGACACGGAGCTTGGCTGAAAAAATTAGCCACCAAGTTCTCAGTCCTTGGTAAAATTTACCTGATCACCTGCTGGTGATCAGCTGAAAAAATCGCCTTTGAGTTTTAACAAGCGATGAGACATCACCCGATACATGCCATTATCAACATTTGATTAGCAAGCTACCGTGGCCTGATGGATTAATTTTTAGCCTTTGCCCCCTAAATGCCCTAGCATTTTAACACCGAATAATTGGAGTTATTAAAGGTAGCCCGTAAGCATTCCGATTCCGAACAAAACAAAAGCAATTCCAGCCAGATAAGGTGCGTAACTCCACCTATTAATACCTGGCAAAAGAACGCTTCTCTTAGGTTTTTGAGGATCATAGTAAACATCCACCAAGGAATCCAAGGGATACTTTTTCACAAGTTCTCTAGCCCCTCTAGATTTGGCGGCATTATAAGTCACCTTGTATGAATACAAGTCATTCGTGTAGGATTCCTCGTCCACTATATAGTCATACTCTACGACAAACGCGTAACTGTTGCTGTATCCACTACCGCGGCCTGTCCTAGATTCCCTCACTTCAGAAACTTTAATGATACCTATTACTTTTGGCCACATAAGTGATCTCTTTCCATTTCGGGAGTATTCAAATCCACAGTAGAAACAAATACCACCAATTCCAATCAAAATGTAAGCCCAAGTATTCTCTCCGACATGGCCAGCAAAGAATACCATTCCAATTAAGACAGCAATCGCTAATGGAGCAATTAGTTTAGTTTGGTTATCCACTTTTATTGCAAAAAACTTTTATTAATCAAAGGCTGGCACGCTTAAGGGGGAACAATATGGCAAGACTAAAAGGGGGTAGTTAAGAATTTTATAGTGTTGATGCTCTATGTTTTCATGACGATTTTTGGCGCTAAACGAATCTTCTTCGACTCGCTCCAAGTTTCCATCTATCTGAGAAAATTCCAATCGCTAAAAATATTGATCCAACTAGCGTGAAAACAAAACCAATACAGGGCACAAAAAAAGTCGATATGTGTATACCCGGCTCCAAAACTGATTCGTAAAGATCATTAGGGTCGTAATAGACATTAATTTTGTTCCCTACTTTGTATTTATTCAAATATTTTCGGGCGTCTCCAGGGTCGCTGGTTTTTATTTCTCCAAATTTAACCCGACTGCCACTAATCAATTGGTCTTCAAATTGAAATTCGTATTCTATTTCAGCACCGTAGGTGGTACCAGAGTCACTGCTAGTGTAGCGCTCCATCTCCGATGAAACGACGACGCCTTCTGCATTTGGCCACGAATTGCTTTCATTTGCTCTGAATATAGAGCGAAGCCCCAAAATCAAAACAACAATACCGATGACAACAAATAGTGATGAGAACCCAATCCAAATTTTTTTCATTATTATTAGTGATTCAGAATTTAGCTATCGTGTGACAAGCATAGTCTAAGATAGGTCGGTTAAAAGATACTTCACTAAAGCAGCCTGTCCGTGGATATTTTTCACATTGTAAGTTGCATTGATATCTTTAAATTTTAACGATAGCAGTGCACAAGGATTTAATTTTTGGCCTGTCCTTAAAAATGCCTATTCAAAGTTAATCAGAATGTGCAATTTATTTCTGCTTCCCAGCAGATTCCTTGATTTTGGCCTTAGCTTCTTTTTCCAAGTAAACCGCCATTTGCTCTGCAATCGCCTGCTCAATAGCCTGCTTTGCAAATGGCTGATCCAACATCATACGCATATCACTTGACCGCCTCATTGAAAAGAAGTGAGACCGAGGGTCCACTACTTGTGGTTTCTCCGAAATTCGCTGCTGGTCGGCGATAAGCTCATCAGCTCTTTCGCCTAGCAAGGAAACAATGGCCAATTGCGCCGCTTCATATGGACCGTAGACGCCTGTTTTTTTCAGCACAGAGTTATAACTCGACAATGCAGAATTTAGCTGCCCGGTTTCCTCTAATCGTGTAGCATGAATATATGACTCAATAGCAGAAATATCATTATCCATGGACGGAAAGCCGGAGCGCAGATTCGTATGGGAGTAACAATCCTTTGCGACTTTCAACAATTCCCAGAGCTCGATCCACGCCCCCTCGGCTACCATATGCTCGGAAGTCTGCTTTATTAAGGACTCCAGAGGACTATTTTTAGCTTCAACTAGATACTCTTCGGGAATTAATTGATACAAGGCATACTGACGCAACTTCATGCGCATTGGATCAACCCAAAAACTCTCTGCCTGATGCCCCATGCCCCTAGCATTCATCAACGCACTAATTCCTAACAGGGCATCCCCACCGTCTATCAGTTTCTTAGCATCTAATAATTTACGAATATTACCCTGTTGCGCTTCTGTACTAGATCGCAGATTGCGGAATATCAGCAGCGCATCTAACTTCTCCAAGGCCGGCTCAAGGTGCTGGAGTTCTTGAATTTGCTCCACCACCGAGAGTACTGTGTAGGGGGGAGAATCAACTACCGGCCCGCCATTCTCCAAAGCGCGCTTTTTAGCCTCAGCGCCGAGCTTAAGCTCGTTTAATATTATCAGTACCTTTGAGCGCGGAACGACTGGGGTTGATGTCAAACTATGATTGAGGTTACGCATCGCTGATTCAGCTTGTCGTTGATCCCCAAGATAGAGAGCATTCAAATAGTCCTGCCAACCCGAAACAATTCGGGATAAATTGTTGATTGTATCGTGAAATTGAGAATTGAAAGAGCGGAACTTTAAAGCGCGTTTTTTAAGATCCTCTAAACGCACAAACAAAGTATCCAATACAGCTGCGGACTTGGCGGTTAATAGCATTTCTCCAACTTCGTCACGAAACGCATTTAGCTCGACTTGAAATGCTTCAACCTGAGCCACCCGCTCCAGTTCAATCGCTTTCATTAGATCAGTATATAATTCAGAGCAATCACTGGGCAAAGCCTGGCGATTAAGACTCATTCGGCTTATATAATTCGAAATTTCGTCAAGAGATTGACTTCCGCTGCTTAATTTTAGGTGAAGGCTGCGGATTGAATTTAAGCCGCTCATAAAGTTGTTAACCAACCTTTGAGCTGTATGAATATTAGCTGAATCCTCTGGATCAACCTTCAGCAAAGCGGCTTGAGCATTCTTTTCTCCTGTCTCTAAACAAGTAATGAGCTCACTTGCGAGCTGCACTGCGCTTTTCTGCTCCGCTGTGAGCAAAGTTATAAAAAAACAAGACAGCAACATGAAAGGGATTTTTTTCATATTCCGAAAAATGTTGTACCCCGGTAAAATGTCAACTATATGCACGGCAAACACACATCTGTAACACTTTCAGATTAAGGATTTATTTTTAGCCTGTTTCCTTCAAAACCGCGAATTTACACATTAAACTCATAGACATTTGATTGCCGGTCTAATCCGGAGCATAACTAGCTTTGCTATTTGAGGACTTCCATACGCTTTCGGGTAGTTTCATAATTCTGCTATAATTATTAGCGCTTCTACAGGTTTCGAATATGTGGCGATGACTTTAATTTCCTCCTAATATTTGAAGGTGCACGCAGTAGAGGATGCGGATCAAAAGACTCAATGCGTATAGACGCCAACATTTTGTATTCGGCATGAAAGGTCACGACTTCCCCCTGCATCAACGCTATCGGCATCAATCTTGGTGATAGACTTCACGCATCGTGGCCCACCATTCACCCGGCTTTCGGTTATTGAGTGGCTGTTGACAGGGCTCGCACAAGGTCCACCATTCCTGAGTGGTCGGATCGGCGGCCATTTTCGCCATATCAGCGGCGTAATCCGTACCGACATACTCAAAGTAACTAAACAAAAAGTGCCCACTCCCATCCAAGTCATGCATATAAATCGAATAGTTTTGAATATTACACTCCGAAATGATCGCCTGCACCTTAGGCCACACAGCAGCATGCAAGCGTTCGTAATCTTGCAATTTTTCATCGTTTAAGCGAATGACGGAACCGTAACGTTGCATAAAATATGAACTATAGCTGACCGCAGATCTCCGCAACCAGAAAAATACGCTTGAGCGCCCTGCGATTACATTAAGCGCAAAAAGACGAAGACTAACACACCGGTGACCGATACATACAGCCAGATCGGATAGGTGATGCGCGCAAACTTCATGTGCACATCAAAGCGCTTTACGGCCGCCGCAAACAAGGTGATTAGCAACAATGGAACTACCACAACAGAGCAGATGATGTGGGTAATTAAGATGGTAAAGTACAGCGGGCGCACCCATCCCTGCCCGGTAAAAATGCTATCGCCGTTCAGCGTATGATGGGCAATGTAACCCACCAAAAACAGGGCTGAAGCCACGGTCGCCAGCGCCATCAGACTGCCATGGACGCGGCGACTCCAGGAACGCCGTGCCTTAATCGCCACCAAACCCATTACCACAAAGGTGGCGGATAAAGCGTTCAGCACCGCATTCATCGCTGGCAAAAAGGCGTATGCCCCCACATTCAGGGATTCCGGGGCCTCTTGGAAATAAATTAACCAAAAGAGAAATAATATGATGACGGCGCTGATAGCACAAATAATGGAGATCGCTGTTTTCATAAAAATGGGCTCGGTGGAAATAAATTAACTGTGGATGGAGAGATCAAATGGCACAAAGACTGGCTGTCCATCGATTTGAACTTGGGCCCAAATACGGTAGTGTCCGGCAACAATCGCATTAAAAGCGAAGGGTATCCGATCAGGCTGAGCTTGCTCCGGCAAATACGGTTGCAAGGGGTGCATATGCGCAAAGCCATTGCGCTGCGAATCAAAGGCCACTAAATGTGCCAAAGCTCCCATCACTTCTTGCAACTCAACCTGCGCTCCCGTTTGCCGATGGGTGACCACTAGATCAAAATAAACTGTCTCATTGGCTCGAAATTTAGAGCGGTCGGCTTGCAGCTCAAAAGCATACTGCTCTGTTTGCGCCTGTAAATTAACTGCGCGTGCCTGAGCAGCTGGGTACGATTGAGGGCGCCCCGCAACCGTGACCTGCGTATCGACCAGTGCCCGGCGTAGACTGGCCTGCACAATAAAATCGAAGTACAGACGATAGTCGCCCGCACGCAGTGGCTGCCAATCAAAGCGATACTCCCCAGGCACGCCGGTCGCTTGTGGGTGCAAGTGCTGATAATCACTCAAATCCTCACTAACGGCCAGAAGGTGCAGACGCTCGGTGTGGGAGACAATCAAATCCTCTGGGCGTACGGGCTGGCCATCGGGCCCTGTGAACTGCATCCGTAAAGACTGTTTAGTCCCTGCCGTCAAAGAGACGTCCTGCTGCAAGTGCACGCTAAAAGGATATTGTAGCTGATCTAGGTCAAAAAAATGGACCTCCTCATCTCCGCAAAAGCCCAGCGAACCATCCGGGTTTAAATAATCCCCGTAGTAGGCCAACTCGCAAGACTGCGTCGGCAGGCTACGCACAAAGGCGTACAGGCCCACAAAGAAAAGGGTGATCAGAATGAAATTACGAGTCGGCTTTTGCATCTTGAGCGGTGGCTGCTTGTTGTTGAATATGCTCGAAAACGGCCTCGGGAGACCAAGCACTCCCTGGCACTTGGTAACTAATTTTACCCAGCGGATCAGCCACGATCACCATCATGGTGTGGTTGATAATCAGTTTTTCGTCCGCCTTCGCGAGCACACCTAACTGAGCCTTCAAGTCGCTAACTGCTTGCTCGGGTCCCGTCAAAAAGTCGATACTGCCCGCGGGAAATTCGTAAGCACGCGCATACTCTTCAAAGACCCCGGGCGTATCGTATTCTGGATCCAAAGTCACACTGAGCAAGCGCACCGGCAGATTGGAGGCTTCCGACAGCAGCCCCGCCAGTGTGCGCATCTTTTGGGTGGATAACGGACACATGCGCGCCACCATACAGCGGGTAAAGATGAAGTTCATCACTACATAATCGCCCTGTAAGTTGCTGGATTGCGTCACCAGTCCCCGCTGATTGTACAGTGCAAACACTGGCAGATACTCGCCGATCGCCCGAAATGGGTAATGGCCGCGCGCAGTGGTGTCCATTCGTAATTGATGATTCACACTGTGCACAATCCCTCGCGCATTGGTGCCGTTGGGCCAAACAGCGCTCAACGAAAATGCATCCCCCTTTGCTTGCAACTGCCCCTGTACCTTGGCGCCCAGCGGGTAAATGGCAAAGTCGCCCGAGCGAACA
>Ga0213867_1000095_pt1 | contig 39044 bp, 20 predicted proteins | sample PICome_12_FD_160120 | JGI IMG/M metagenome (GOLD analysis project Ga0213867, IMG submission 160120) | Coastal seawater microbial communities near Pivers Island, North Carolina, United States - PICO540 | ecosystem: Environmental > Aquatic > Marine > Coastal | place: USA: North Carolina... | reverse complement strand
AATATTCCCATTATAGACCTCCGTGAGCGTTGGAGCAGGCAGAACCCAAATATCTAACATTACTTAAGTCTCCAAAATCTACCGCATTTCCTTCTGTAGATATTGAGACATATTGAATAACATTAACTTCAACAACTGGTGATGCATATCCACCTCCCCATACCCCACGAGTTGATGAAGAACACGCTGCTGCTAATGAAACTGAATTGATCAAATCACCAAAGTTTTGTGCATTCCCTGTTGTTGCTATTGTAATAAACTCAATTGTATTTGTTATTGGATTAGAACCACCATAAAGACCTCTGGTTGCATTAGAGCACCCACCAGAAGAAAATTTAGCAGCAGTTAAATCTCCAAAGTCTTGTGCATCTCCAAGTGTTGATATTGTTATAAATTCTATAGTATTTGTAGATGCTGGATTTTGTCCTCCCATTATCACACCTCTTGTTGGAGATGCACATCCTGTACACAAATTAGTTGGATTTGATAAATCTCCAAAGTCTTTTGCATTTCCTAATGATGCTATAGTTACATAATCAATTATATTAACTCTTGCTGCCGCTGGAGAATCCCTACCCCCCATAAAAATTCCTCTTGTTGCACCAGCAAGTGCTCCCAATTGATTATTATTTGGTTGATTTAAGTCTCCAAAATCTTTAGAATCTCCAGTAGAAGAAATTGTAAAATATTCAATTGTATTTGTTGCTGTTTGTCCACCTGTAAACAAACCACGAGTTGCTGAAGAGCAAGATGCACCATCACCTTTTGCAGCACTCAAATCTCCAAAATCTGTTACATCACCAGTTGAAGAAATTGTAATATATTCTATGGTATTAATATAAAGTTGTGGACTATATTCTTGCCTTCCGCCTACAAAAACACCACGAGCACCACCATTCAGGTTTGGTGAGAATGTATGAACCTGAACCCACTGCGAACCATCCCAATACTCCAACTTCTGTGAGTCAGAGTTGAATCTCATTGCACCTAATGGTATTTCGGATGGAGGTAAACTCATAGTCTTATATGTCCTTTAAGTATTTATCCGAGGCCGCCGTGACCATTAGAAAGACCATTTGCTGCGTGTCTTCCTATAGTCAAATTGCCAAAGTCTATGGAATTGGAGTTTGTTGGAATAGTAACATACTCAATATTATTAAATGTACCCACACCTCCACTAAATACTGCTCTGGTTGAATTTGCAGCAGATCCTAATAGTCTTGATGAGTAAGATAAATCACCAAAATCAATAGAATTGCCTATGGTAGCGATATTTATATACTCTATTACATTTCCTGAAGTTGATGGTTGATCGTAACCACCGCCAAAAACTCCTTTAATTGTATTTGAAGATCCTCCTCTACCACGACTTTGATTTCTAATACAATCTCCAAAGTCTTGTGCATTTCCAGTTGATGCAATAGTTATATAATTGATTGCATTTCCATTTCCATTACCACTAAAGAATACTCCTCTTGTAGGTGAAGAACAAGCAGCACCTTCAGAAAGACCTCCACGTAAATCTCCAAAGTCTTGAGCACTTCCAGTTGATGCAATTGTTACATATTCTAAAATATTTGATATTACTGGATTAGACCCTGCTGCCCATACCCCCCGAGTCCCATTAGAACATCCTGTCCCAGAAAATCCCTCTGGTTGGGTAGTATCACCAAAATCAACCGCATTTCCAGTAGAACTTATAGTCACATAATCAATTATATTTCTAAGTGTTGGGGTTCCATATCCACCCGCATAGACCCCTCTAGTTGCTGATGAAAATGAAGATGCATCCGTTCTTTCTGTAGTCAAATCTCCAAAGTCTTGTGCATCACCTGTAGAGGATATTGTAATATAATCAATAACATTAACTTCTCCAGGTGCTCTTCCTCCACCAAATACCCCACGAGTTCCTGCATTATAATTTCCAACTGGTGCTCTTTGTTCCGTTGGTCCTGTTGGAAGATAGAAATAATTTTCTGTGTTTATCGTTGTTGGTCCTGCAAATTCTACTGAATCATCACTACCTACTGATGGTGTGAAGTCTGATGCTCTGTTTCCTGGATCTAATTTGGTTACTGAGACATTATCAACAATAATTGAAGTTCCATTAGCATCTACAGCAAACGCCAAAGTTGTTGTGGTAGTAGTAGCAGTAAAATGTCCAGATAGTATGCGTGTTTGTCCACTAGTTCCTGCTAGATATAAAAGCGGGTTGTCTATATTAGTCCACCCAGTTCCATACATTATATAAATATCTCCTCTACTTCCAACAGAATTTACTTCAGAATTGATAGTATAAACATATCCAGGCACTGTCGTAAATGTTTGATATGTTGACCTACCACCACCACCAGTTCTAGTAATCTGCATCTTACCAGAAGACCAAGTATTTGTGGATTCGTATGTAGTCCATCCACTTACATCAGTATCAAAAGTTCCATTTGTAACTAACTCAACACCATCTGCTTTTTGTAAATCTCCATAACCCGTAATAGTCTTACCAGTTGCTTCTGTTGTTGGGTCATTAGAATCCTGGCAACATAAGAGAACAGTGCCTGGAAGTTTTGTGAGATTTCTTGTGGGTGGTATGAAGTTTGATGTGTAGAGTGCAGTACCTTTGATGATACGGAGGTTGGAGATGAAACCTTTATATTCGTACTGTCCAGGATAATCTGTTCTATCTACAATACCAATGACAATTGAATTATTGTTATGTCCCCAATCAATAGAAGAACTATAAGTTGTTGATATTTCTTGTATACCATCAACAAATCCTCTTAAAGTAGAACCACTTCTACACATTACAATATGATGCCATCCACCATCTCGTAAATTAGTTGTTCCTGTTATGTCAATAGCACCTGGATTTACGAAACGTAGAACTCCAGTATTTGATATTTGAAACAATACCATCGCACTATCATAGTCATATGATCCAAAAATTCCTTGATAATCGCTATTGTCAGAAGAATTTACCCAACACTCAAGAGTAAAATCTCCAGTTCCCATATTAAAACCTTCATTGTCTGGAATATTCAAATAATCCCCAGTCCCATCAAACTCAACAGACCCAGTAATCGCACTGCTTCCACCAGACTTCACAACATTTATAAGAAGACCAGGAGTGAGTTCATTTGCAACTGCATTTCCATTGACTGTGATAGTCTTGCCAGTCTTCTCTTCGTCTGCTTTGGTTGTTGACTGACACGCTAAAAGAACCGTGTTTGGTATGACTTCCAGTTCTCTTGTAGGTGGTGTGAAGTTTTCTGTGTAGAGTGCTTGACCTTTTAGGACTCGTAAGTTGGAAATGTGACCATTAAAATAATTATCTAATGTTCCAGGTAAAACACTACCAACATATGTTGTTTGACTTGAAGTATGCAGTGTTGAATTTACTGTTCCAGTATAAACTGTACCATCTACTGATATATAAGAATTGATACCAGATTTTGAGATTGCTATATGTATCCACTTATTTGTAGTGATAAGTCCAGGTAAAGTTTGATGAGTAGTATAATTTATTCCATCTGGTGAAGTTCTATGTGCAATTGATCCATCATTTCCAATTACAACATAAAGTTCTCTTGCCGATGAAGTATTATATCTGCCGAATAATGCTGGAATTGATGATAAACTCTTCAAATATATCCACGATTCAATTGTATAATCATTACTTCCGAATTGAAAGTCACTGTTACTTGCAAGACTCAAATAATCACCACTACCATCAAACTGAACGGACCCAGTGGTCTCAAAGACTTCTGTGCTTGTAATTCTGTTTGCTCTTAAGTTTGCCATATTAGAAACCTCCTAGTCCACCGTGAGAGTCTGATAATGCACCAAGAACAGATCTTGCTAATGTTAAATCTCCAAAGTCAACAGAATTACCAGTTGTTGCAATTTCAACATATTCGATAACATTAATTCTTGTAGTTGGTGCTATTTGTGATCCAACTGCAACTATTGCCCTTGTCTGCGTTGCACAACCTTGTGTTCCGTAAGAGTATTGACTAGTTTCTCCAAAATCAATAGCATTTCCTGTTGTTGCAATAGTTAAATAATCAATTGTTCTTGAAAAAGTTGGTGTTGTGTATCCATTAGCGCAGATTCCTCTAACTGAATTTGAAGATGCATTTATATATCCTCTAAATTGAGTCAAGTTTCCAAAATCAACAGTATCACCTGTGGATGATATGGTTATAAATTGCATTCTATCGGTAGTTCCAGAAGCGTGGAATGGTTGAGCAGTATTACCACCACAAAAAACACCCCTTACTCCATTTGAAACGCCTGATGGTGCGTGATTTGGTTCCATCAGATTTCCAAAATCTAATGCATTACCAAGAGTTGAAATTTCAACATAATCAATTATATCTACATTAGCAGGTCCCACTCCCCCTGCCCATATCCCTCTCGTGGAAGATGAAAGAGACCCTACGTGAACATCAGAATGAGTTAAATCGCCAAAGTCTATAGCATTGCCCTCAGCAGCAATAGTAATATAGTCAATTGTATTTCCTGTTGGGTCATCCCCACCACCAAAAAGACCTCTTATTGATGAAGAACAACCACCGATTCCTCTTCTTGCTACTGTTAAATTTCCAAAATTAACTGCATTTCCTAAATTTTGAATATTGATAAAATCAATAACAGAAGTATTACCAGGAACACTACCACCACCAAAAACACCTCTCCCCCTACCACCCCCATCAGCATAAGAATTCACAGTTCTCCATTCATAACCAGTATAAAACTCAAGTTGTCCTAAATCCTGGTTAAATCTTGTGCTTCCTTTCTCTGGTGTATCTTCTCTATCTTCTGAGCCACCGTGTGGTAAATCAAACTTACCAGTCACAGTCAGACTATCTAATCGTCCTCCTGTGAGTGGAGTATCATCAGAAACTGTAACTTCTCCATTAATTACAATCTCACCTGATAAAGAATTTAGATTGCCTTTTGAATCTTGTGATACTGATAAGTTATGATATAGAGTCTGTGTCTCATTTAGAAAACCATCATATCTTGTGATAGTTGAAATGTTATCACCACCAACAGAATTATCAGCTAAAATATTGCCACGAACATCCAGACGAGCAGTTGGATCATTTGTCCCGATTCCAACCTGTTCGTTTTTTAAACTTAATTCATCTGGAAAATTAATTCTAATCTTTGGCATTTTACGATGCTTTTAAGTATTTATCTATGATCATTAGAAACCACCAAGACCACCGTGAGAGTCTGATAAACTACCAGATTGAATCCAATAATTTGCAGATAAATCTCCAAAATCTTGTGCATTCCCTGTTGTAGTTATTGTAATGTAATCTATGATATTGGAATATGTTGGAGTATCGCCTCCTGCAAATATTCCTCTTATCTGTGTTGATGTAGAACCACTATTTCCTCCACCACGATTACTAGTCAAATCACCAAAATAAATTGCATTACCTGTGCTTGCGATAGTTATATAATCAATAGTATTAACTCTTGTTGGACCACCACCAAAAAATACTCCACGAGTTGAATTGGAGCATCCTCCTAAACTTCTTCTACTTTTGGTTAAATCGCCAAATGATATTCCATTTCCTTGTGATGCAATAGTAATAAATTCAATCTCACTCAAAACTGCTGGGTCACTAATACCACCGCCATTAATTCCTCTGGTTGAAGATGCAAATGTTCCACAATCTCTTCTTGCAGTTTTTGCATCGCCAAAATCTAACGCATTTCCCAGTGTTGCTATTTCTACATAATCAATTTGATTGCTAGCAACATCACCATGTCCATAACTAATACCCCTAGTAGAACTTGATAATCCTCCAGCAGTTTGTTTTGATGATTGCAAATTGCCAAAATCTTGCGAATTTCCTTCACTTGCAATTGTTATATAATCAATATCACTTATGTTTGGTCCAGGTCCTTGACCTCCCATAAAAAGACCACGAGTTGATGAGGAACATCCAGTACTTTGTCTTCTCGCAGTTCCTGTTAAATCTCCAAAACTTATAGAGTTTCCAAGGGTCATTATATTGATATAATCCATTCTCCTCGATTCTCCTGGAGTGGGAGTATCTATAGTTCCTCCACCAAAAACACCCCTTCCTCTCTGTGTCGTATTATCAACCTGTCTCCATACATTACCATCCCAGAACTCAATAGTCTTAAAGTCTACATTATAATATAATTGTCCTGGTTTTACCTTACTTGGTCTATCTTCTGTTCCACCAGTTGGGATAGTGAAAGTATTGAAGACTTTCAGACTATCAATATTACCTTGAGAACTTGTTACTCCATCTTCTATAGTTGCAGTTACACCATCACCAATAATAATTTCGTCAGATAAAGACGAACTGGTAGAAGTAGATACATTTAAAGTCTCATCAACATTTTGATTTGAACTTAAAAATCCTTCAAAAGTTGTTAGAGAAGAATCTCCAGTAACTCTTAAGTTATGTGATTTTATATCACCAACAACTTCTAACTCTTCTTGTGGTTCTGAAGTATTGATACCAACTTTTTTATTCTTTAATACAAAGTCGTCAGAATGACCGAAACGATTAGTTGCCATTTTAGAAACCTCCTAAACCACCGTGAGAGTCTGATGTTCCTCTCATTCTTGTTTGAGACTCTATATGGTCCCCGAAGTCTTGTGCATTTCCTGTGGATGATATGTTTATATAATCTATTGTATTTACATTTGTTGGATTTACCCCACCAAATATTATACCTCTTGTTTGAGATGCTGTTCCTCCAGGATATGTTCTTCCTTGAGTCAAATCTCCAAAGTCAATTCCATTTCCATTTGAAGACATTGTTACATATTCACTATTAATACTATTAAAATTAGGTGTATTATATCCTCCACCAAAAACACCTCTAACACTATTTGATAATCCAAACATTCCTATTCTTCTTTCGGTAACATCACCAAATTCAATTGCATCACCTTTAGAAGAAATAGTAACAACATCAATTGTTGATATTAAACCAGCACCAAAAGTTCCGTTATATCCACCGATAGAAAATCCACGAGTTGGAGAAGAAAAACAAGTTTTTACTGCACTAGAATTAGTTTGGTCTCCAAAATCAAGTGAATTGCCGAGTGTATTTATTTCAACATATTCAATAACATTATAATATGCAGGAAGACCACCACCATAAAATAAACCTCTTGTTGAACTTGAACATCCACCAGTATTTCTAAAATAATTTCCAGTAAGATTTCCAAATTCAATTGCATTTCCTGCAGATGCAAGCGTCACATATTCAATTCCAGTTACACTATATCCGCCGCCCCAAATTCCACGAGTTGATGAACCAAATGCTGCTCTAATTTCAGCACCAGCAGAAACTGCATCTCCAAAATATTCTGCATTACCAAGAGTATGAATATTCACATAACCATAAGTTCCATTGGAACCAAAAACACCACGACCACTTGCACCAGAGACTGTAAATTGTCTCCACTCAATTCCATTATAAAACTCAAGTGTATTCAGGTCATCATTAAATCTTACCATTCCTTCTACTGGTTGGTCTGGTCTTTCATTTGTTCCACCATCAGGAACACTAAAGTGTGATTGAATACTTACACTTTCTAATGTTCCAACACTAACTAAGGAATCATCTGAAACTTCAAATATTCTATCCTCATCTACTATGATGTCTTCGGATAGTGTATTATATTCTCCCTCTAACTTTAAGTAATCTGTTTCTCTTTCGTTTACTCTTGTGAATGTTCCTACATTATCGGAAGTATAACTTAGTACAGAGGGAACATTAATATTATAATTTTGTACAATAAAACCACTATAAACTGACAGGGTGGTTTCATCCTTTACATTGAAGTCTCCCTTTATAGTTCCGACGACTCTTAATTTTACTTCTTGTTGATTTGTGCCAATACCGACTAGTTGATTTTTTAGGGAGAAATCCTCTGCAAACCCAATACGAGTACTAGTCATTATTTTTCACCTTATACTGAAATTTTTGTCATTAATGAAGTTACGGTTGCCGAACTTGAGTTATTCATATTAACTTGAAATAATAAATTACCACCACTAATAGTTACACTAAATGAACCTAACATATCACCAGTAGCAACAGCAGCTTGTTCAATTATACTTGCAGTAGTTCCATCATGAATTACCAAATATCTACCGATCTGATAGTCAGTTCCTTGTGTAATTTGAGTTGTAATAGTTGCTGATCTATGAGTAGTAATATCAAATTGTTCACAAGTTGTAGCAGCAGTTGTTGCAACAGTAGTGTCTTTTTCTGCGGCACCACCAAGTCCGCCCCATTCATTTCCGTTATAACCTTCATAAGTTACTAATTCACTATTGAATCTGATATCTCCAGCAACTGGAGAATCACTTCTTTCTGCTGTTGTTCCAACAGGAACTTTTAGTGATCCAGTTCCACTAATATCAGCACCATCTGTGGTTGTTTCAAATCTTATATTATTATCATAATAAAGTTTTACTGCTCCATCAACTTCAAATACAGCAAGATTTTCCGTTGCTCCTTTTGTGAAGGAAATATTTCCATCACTTTGAACTTTAAATCCACCACTTGAATCGTCTATGATGGTTCTATTTGTTGGACCATCATGATAAATCTGTAAGTCATTACTATTACCAAAGTTAGCAACTTCGTTATCACCCAAAGAAAGATGATCTAAATCTAATGTAGTAGAATTGATAGTTGTTGTAGTGCCCTGAACTACAAGATTACCTTTAATTTCTACAGTACCAGTATCATCACCTACTGTTGAAGGATCAATAATAAAGTTTGATGGACCATATAATGCTCCAGTTGTTCTAATGTTTCCAGCAACAACTAATTTTTGATCTGGATTTGTATCGGCAATACCAACATTGCCAGAGCTGTGGATTCGTGCTTTTTCGCTACTACCAATAAAAAATGAATGATATGAAGCACGAGTTTCATTGCCTACATAAACACTTGAACTTCTATTAAAATGAAGACTTAGGTTAACATTACCAGACTCTCCAGGCCCAAATTCAATACCTTCTGCTCCCCCATTGGATATATGTAGTGGGCGAGCAGGGCTCGTTGTACCAATCCCAACTTTAGAAAGTCTGTAGATATCTGAACCAGTTAGAGTCCATCGTGAAGCAACATGTTCTGCTCCATTTTTATACAGAGTTCCAGTGAAGTTAATGTCTCCACTAACATCTAAAGTATATGCAGGAGATCCCTGACCTATGCCAACTTTATCATTAACTTGATCTACAAAAAGAGTATTTCCTGTAGATGTGCCAGTTCTATCTGTTTGGAGACCATAGTTAATTACAAAGTCTCTTTTTGTTGCTACTGCCATTAACCTTTTACCTCATTAGACGATGATGGAGGTTCTGCTGACTTTTACTGAAGCTGATGCTGCGTTTGCCATAGTAACAAGAAGTCTCGCATTACCACCAGTAATATCAACATCTAATGTACCTAAAGTAGATCCAGATAGAAGAGTGCCGTATTCGGTAATGTAAGGAGTAGTTCCATCGTGAACAAGAAGAATCTTACTTACTTGATATGAAGAACCTTGAGTGATTTGAACTAAGTATTCTGCGCTTCTAAACTCAGATGTGCTGAATTGATCTGTTACTGTCTCAGAAGTTGTTGCAACTGTAGTTGTAGTGCCAGTAACAGCAGTCTGAGTACCAACGTATAGTTCAGATCCAACACCACCAATTTGAAGTTTGCCAGTTACAGATGTGAATAGATTTGCAATTCCAGTTGTTACATCCGTGGTCAAGTTAATTTGACCAGAAGCAGTACCTTGAATCTTGAGTGTGTTGCCAGTTACACCGCCACCAAATGTTAATGTAGATGCTCCACCTGTGGCGGCAGTAGCAATATTAATTGTTCTTGCACCAGTTCCAACATGAGAAACATTTAGTGTTGTTGAAGCACCACCAAGATTTAATGTTGTTGCTGTGGTATTTGCGAGGTTAAATGTTGTGGTTGAAACTGTAAGGTCACCACCATCAATATTTACATCACCATCAACATCCAAGTTATCTTGTACATTAACAGTACCAGCAGCAGAATCAAGAATTAAGTTTCCTGATGCTGTGGTAATATCATTATCTTCTGCACCAGGAGCAATTTGAATTTCTCCAAAGTGACCTTCGCTAAATGGTCTTGAAGTAGTACCAATATATGCACCTTCATCTGCATCTGGGATAATACCAGTATTAACAGTAACCTCTCCAGTTAATAGTGAAGTTCCAGTTACAGATAAATCGTTACCAACTCCAATATCATTTACATTAATATTACCTGATCCATCACGAAGAACCAGTTTGTTTGCAGTAGCAGAAGTATCAGCATCATTTGTTACATAGATGCTGTAATAGTTAGTACCGTTATTTGTTAGTTGCCAACGAGGAGTTCCAAAGAATGCATCATTAGACTCTAGCCATTTGAGAGCAACATCAGTGCCGCTCGTTCCTCTTGCAACTGTGATGAATGCGTCCGTTGCTGCAGCACCAGCAGTTACTGTTGTTACTGGAACAGAGAAGTTAGTTCCGTTGTCATCAGAATCAATATCTGCTGCTGCTACTGTAAATACAGTATGGGTTGCGTAACCAGAACCAGCATTGGCAATAGTTACTGATGTTACTGCACCACCTGTGCTAACAACAATATCAGCAGTTGCTCCGTAACCAGCAGTTCCACTTGAAACGACAAGAGGGACATTTCTGTATGTACCTTGAGTATAACCACTACCACCAGTGACAGAACCCAAAGTACTTACAGCACCTGCTTCAATTCCAGAGTTTAGCAGAATGTTGTTATCCTTTAGATAACTATCTGTTGTATTAACAGCAGTTAAAGTACCAGTAACGCTTAGGTTCTCAATACTGGCATTTTTTACCGCAAGATTCTGCTCACGATCTAATACTACTGTCCCGTTTAGACTTAAACCATATTGAATGTCTAATGGTTTTTGCATTGCCATTTCTTATTGCTCCTATGCTGTTAATGAATTTCTAGAAATTTTGGTGGTAGTGTTTGAAACTGAAGGGGTTATCAATAAACGAACATTTCCAGAATCAATATCAGCTTCAATGGAAGTTACTGGTGAACTATCAGTATTTAGCGTTCCATATTGAGTCATGTAGACTTCGGAACCATCATGCATAATAAAAACTTCGGTACTATAGAAATTGGAAGATCCTGTTTCTTGTACTTGTACTAAGTATTTAGTCGTTCTGTAATTAGAAGAAGCAAAAAAATCAGCAACAAACTGTCCAACAGAAGTTCTAATTATTTCTTTTTGAATTGATCCACTTCCAACAGAACCAATATACCTATATCCAACAATATAAACTGGATCTCCATTTGCAACTAAAGATGGAACTTGAGATCCGTTAAAATTTAAAACACCAGAAGAATAATCAAAGAACCAAGTATCATCGCTACCAGAACCAGATGCAGAAAGTTTTACTCCACCTGAATTTGGATTTCCTGCATAAACTTGTATAATATAATCTGGACCATATTGAGTATCAATCCAATTTCCGTCATCGGCATACCATGCTCTGGAATTAGCAACAGTTGAATCTTCTGTTAATAAGTATGCAGATGATACAGAATAAACTTGAACGATACTTGTTGAAGATGCTGGAGGAGTAAAAGGAATATCATTTGATTGATTCCAAATACCATTATTAGATACAATTAATGGTGATGGTATTGCTTCAGAAAATGCTGCTTTTTTTGTACCAGATACTGCAGTAACTTCTTCAGCTAATCCTGTTTTAGAAACAGTATAACCAATTTTCTTTAATAGAAAGTCTACTTTTTGTTCTATGGATAATGACATTTTTAGTGGTCCTCCTTATTAAGTTGCCAAAAATGACATTGAGGTTATTGATTGACCAGAATCCAATTTCCACCTGATTAAGATTCTATTATTTGCATCATTAGAAGAGGACTGTGTGCCAAAAACACATTTAAATGTTCCAGTAGAACCATTCATAGAACCGCCAGACGCACAACCTGGATTTGCGTTATTGGGAACACCAGAACCAGAATATTCTTGAAACATATCTGCCCAACCATTTGTGTTAGATAATCCTGATGTCCAAACAGAATTATCTGGCATACAAACCCAACAACCAGAATATGATCCAGTAACACTAATGTTAAATAATGAAACATTAGATCTAATTAATTCTATTTGAAAATATTGTGATCCACTTCTTCCAGAAGAATAGTTTGGACCAACTGGATAATACCCAGAAGAATAATTTGTTTGATCGTGCCTTAGCACACCACCACGAACAACTGCTTCGTAAGAACTTACATTAATGGCAGGATTCCAAGAAGTAAAAACTGGTGTTGGAGTATCTCCAGAACTTCCTGAATTAACACGAATTGCGTTTCCACTACCAATTCCTAAATTAGAAATTAAAATATTATCTTCATCAATAACATTAGTCTTTGAAGTTGTTCCCATAATATTTACATTACCCACAAAATTAACTCTTTTATTTGAATCTGTACCGTAACTTGTTGTTGCTGTAAATGTAGAAAAATGGGTTGAGGATATTGTGGAATGTATATCTCTTGGTTGGTGTGTAATAGTAGTGCTTACTGGAGTTCCGACCCCAAAATTTCTTACTGGAGGATTTGATCCACCAACAAAATCCGTGTAATTTTTAGTTCCTCCAGCAGTAAATCCAGTTGTTTGTGATCCTCCACTAATAACTTGATTCTGTATATACATATCACCAGTAGCATTTTCTAAATTTAAATTATAAGAAAATGTATTTGATGAGTTGTTTTTATAATGAGGAACGCCAGAAGAATATGAAACATCATGTGTTCCAGAATTTGGTACACTAACACTACCAAATGTTATGACTGGACTTCCTACTATGCTTGGATCTTCATACCAATATGGTTTTGTTGTTTCAAAAGAACCTTGTGTAATTTGAACATAATTAAATCCATTTGGACAAGAGACATTATTAATTCTAGTATCAAAAATTTGATAAAAATCCAAAGGTATTCCAGGATTTCTTGATGAATAATACGAATCTACATTATTCGCTATTTGCAAATTTCCATATGTTCCAGAATCATCACCAGTAGTAAATGTATGTGACCCTATTGAAGAACCGTTCAAAATTGCAACTATTTCTTGATTATCTGGATAAACAGTAACATCAAACTCACCACCACCAGGACCATATTCTGTTAAATAATCAGTTGTAATTGTATTGTCTGTATTTCTATTATACTCATCTCCAGCAACAGGAGTCATAACACCAGTAGAATTATTTATTGGAGTAAATCCAGCACACAATCTTCCAGAAGAAACACCAGATAAAGCAAGAGAAACTCCATCAATATTATCTGGTGGATCTGGAATTAAAAGTTGCAATACGTCTCCATTAAAATTAATTTTTTGTCTTTGTATTTCAAACGTATCCGTTTTATTTACTGGGTTAATGATCGACATTTCTTATCAGTTCTTTCAAGAGGCTTTTTATTTCAAAGACTTCATTCTTCAAGTTATTTATGTCATCTACAACAGCGTTGAATTTGTTGGTAAATGATTGTTTATTGGGAGTTTCTGTGTTGATAATAGCACCAGTGAAAGGGTCACGATACAACTTCTCATGACCCTTTACTTTCAAATAATTATTCATTAGTAAGAAGCAACCGCTCTAATATCTTGAATCTTTGGACTGTATGCAGGTTCAGATGTCTTCATGATAACTTTCACTGCGAAAGAGCTAAAGTTTTGCAAACCTGATACACTGTACTTCAATTCTTGATATGATTTTTGATCTTCAAACTCACCAGAGATATTATTTGTTGCTGAAGCAATTTCTTCAATATCTGGATTTCCATCCTGATTGAATGCTTCCCAGTTAATATCTTCAAAATTTTCTTGCGATGAAGATTTTTTAATCTTGTAGAAAACTTTTACATTTTCTATGTCCTTAACATTAACGGTTAATCTAACATCAATACCAGTTGCATCATTGTTTAGTGAGATCTGTTTAGTAACATATTTTGCTAAAGCAGAAGTGTTCTTTGAACTTGTTTCGCTGACATAATCAACTCCATTTTCAAATTCCATTGAGGCAACTTTAATAAACTGAGAATCTGCAGCAACTAAATTATCTCTGAAGATAACATCATTAACTCTAAAGATGTCACTGCTCTGATCGCCAACAGTAGTTTTTCTGGAATAATCACTTCCAACTTTTATCTCAGCACTAAAGTTATTATTGATTGGGTTTTTGTCATTTTCAACAATGAGTTCTCCAAGTTGAGAATCCCAGTAAATAACTTTTCCAGATATCTTATTGTCATACTTTACAGTGTTGTTACTTGGATTTAGAGCAACGATAGTTGATCCAACTTCAAAAGATTGAATAACTTCAGTAGTGCCCAAATTACTAATTGCAATTTCAACACTGTTATCAGTTCCGCCAGTATATTTTGGATTATAAAAGTCTCCACCACTTTGAGATTGTGATGAGAAGAAGAGTTCTTCATTTGCTTCGAACGCATTGATACTGGTTAATCTCACCCAAACAGTATTGCTATCATACTTAATGACTTCACCTTTTGCTTTGGAATTAATTCCCTCGACAGATTGATTTAAATCAACATCATAAACAGTTCCTTCAATAGTATTTCCAGTGATTGGGAATGAATATACTGGGAAGAATTTTAATTTCTGATATCTCTTGCCAAAACGATCTTCTTTTCCAGTGGCATTTTCTACTCTATTGGAAGACAATTTAACAGACGAAGATCTTACATCAATCACTGGCGACAGATAAGAAACATTTGATAATAGATCAATTCTATACGAAAGAGAATTATCAATATTATTGATTGTGCTATTGATATCAGAGGTAACTACTTTTTGATTGGTAAAATATTGTTCTTCATTTAAGAAAGTCTTTTCATAATTTGCAGAAGAATATGTTGCATAATTTAATGTGTTTGAATCAACTGGAATGATATTAGTTGTCTTGACAAAAGAATTAATAGAAGTTCCTTCCGATTGAATGTAATTCACCTGAGCATAAAGTTTTTCATATTTTCTATTATGAGATGCGATTACAAAAGATCCTCCGCCAAGAACACTACTACCAGCTCTATATGGAATTTGAACATTATATGAATCAATGCCAGCATTCATTACTTCAAATAGAGTTCCATTAAAAGTCGCATCTGTGATTCCACCAACATCGTTCACATTGTTAAAAAATACATAGGACTTTCCAGAGTCTTCGAATCCATGATCTCTATGAGAAATCTTCACAGTTGAATTGTTATTCTTGAATAACATTGATGTTGCGGTTGAATTTGATCTTGCTGACGTTTCAATTGGATCTGCTTGGAGTCTCTCATAACCAAGAGAAGAATTCTTTAAGAACAATTGTGCAGTTCTGCTTGTGTCAAATTCTGCTCTGTATAGAGTAAACTTAACATCTTCAAAGAGATCTTCTGTCCAGTTGTCCACATTTTGTGATTTGTAGAGAGATCCTAATCCTGGTTGAGTAGTTACAGTAATGCTTGTTGAAATATCCGACTCACCCAACTTAGATGACCACATATGGTAATCTGTTGAATCGGTTTCAATCACAAGAGCATAATCAGTATTGTTCTGTAAGTAGACTGGGTACTCAAAGTTAAATCTTGTTGGAATTACAGAATTAATAAGACCGAAAGAATCAAAGTCATCTACAGCAACACCCATGATAACTGCTGGATTGGTAATTTCAATTTGAGATTTTACCACAGCACCAGCAGCACCACTTCCTGTTCCTTTAACAACAATGGATGGATTCTCCGTGTAACCACTGCCAGCAAGTGTTAGAGTTGTGTCGTAAATTTTTCCACCCGAAACCTTGCATACAGCAGTAGATGTGCTACCACCTGGAAGTTGTGGACTTTCAATAGTTAGAACAGCGGTTTCGTAATTACTTCCAGTAGATTCAATTATTAGTTTTGAAATTTTTCCTGAATCTTTTGCAATTGTTAATGTGAGGTTAGTAGCATTTTGATTGTTGTATGATGTCAAGAAGTCCGAAGTCAAACCTTCATTTTGAAGGAAAGATATGCCATTATGATTTGACAATACAAATGTATAAACTTGCTCGTTATTGAGATTAATACGACCATCAAGTAAAGGATTAATCTGAATATCATTCTTATCCAGAACTTTAAGGATAGGTCCAGATGCACCAGACTTAGATCCTACTACAAGTTCGCCAACCTTAACTGCAAGGTTTCCACTTGCATAAACTTTTAGTTTTGTTTCTGGATTTAAAACGGATTCTGTTCCTGGAACAATATTTTTAGATGGTTTTCCTAAGTCAACATTGGTTAGATAAACTCTTACTGGAATGTTAGCACTCTTCTTATTGAAGAAGAGATCAATACCAGTAGCAAATACACCACCCTGATAATTTTCTACCTTAAATGTTTGTGCCAGTGGATTTGGTTTAATCTCAACATCAGTGTTACTGTCTACTAACTGGACACCTTCATTTGCTTTGAAGTATGAAGGTCTTGTTGAAATAATAGACTTTGGATTTTCTGGCAGAATACCAGTAGCATAGTACTTAACTTCTGAGTAAGTTTCTACAGTGCTCTTATCTTCATTTGTAGAACTTGAAGTAAATCTAATAGTCTTAATACCTGCAGGGAATCTTAACTCATCTGCTGTAGTATCATATGCAACAGTTTCTATATCATTAGTCCATGATGTTCCTTCAATTGGAGGAACACCAGCAGGAATAATGATAATTCCACTTGCATTACCATTTTCATCTGTCGTAACTGTTGATCCGAATGAGGTTGGTGAATTACTTGCAATGCCAGTAAATTTTTCATCAGGATTAACCCATCTTCCAATATTTTTTCCTTCCATAAACACAAATATTTGTGTTTCTGGTTTCATTCTTCTGATTACAAATCTAACTTCTTGACTTCTTGCAAATAGTTGTAAAGAGTTGATTACAGATTTATTGCCAATATTAGTCTTGCCAACTCCCTGTGCTAACTCATGGTTTTGTGGAGTAATATTTGAACTACTTGCCACTAATGCCATTTCAATATTGGATTCTGAATTTTCGCTGCTAATAGAAGTTAGTGGAGCAATATTATAGAATGTTCTGTTAGTTCCTACCCAGTTAATTATAAAACTATTGTAGATAGAAGAGAATGACTCATAAACATCATTCTTAGCAGAGAAGATAGTAAACAGTCCAGTATTATCATTAACAGAAATTGGAGTTACTGAATCATCATACCATTGATCAACTTCTGGAATTAAATGACCATCACCAGCATATTGAATAACCACAAACGGATTTGGGTTGATCGTCTTTGTAGCAAACTGATTTGATGCTAATGTTAGGTTTGTATATGGCAGTGTAACAATACCATTATTGTTGACATATCCATATAAAGATCTTTCATTTTCATTAGTGAAAATTTCTTCCAGGTTGAGAGAATCTTCTTTAACTTGTGGTCTTAAGACAGATTGTTGTGTATCAATAGAACATCTATAATCAATTGATTTTAAGTTTCCAACTTTGTGTGTTTCAAAATTATCTACGATAAATCCACTCTTGAATCTATCAAAACCAATATCATCCTTGATTTGCATGTTTAATGCTTGTTGCTCAAGGATGCTTAAAGTTGTATAGTGCTCAAGACGCTCAATTCTCTTCTCAAGTTTACCGATGTCTCTCATCGTATAACGCTTGTTGTCTACAGGAATAATCTTTACATCTCTGTAGGAAGTTGTGAATGATGGAACGTAGATGTAATAGAGAGGGATACTATCATCAATTGTTTCTGGTTTTGCTGGGTTCAGTGATGAATTGCCTTCTTTGATAATAAATTCTCCCTTCTTAGTTAAGAAAATACCATCTATTCTGTCAAGGTATTGAGTCTCACTAAATGAAATGGTATACTCTAAGTTTGCATCTATTGCTGGTGTACTTGTTGGAACACCACCAGGACCACTGAAACTATTGAATTCTCCTTGAGTTAGTAGAGATTTATCTTGGAATCCGCTGATAACTGCATTTGAATCTACCTTTGGTCTAAAGTCAATAACACTCTTCAATGAAACATTTCCATAAACAGAAGAATTGAAGTACGGAATGTCATCTTCACCAACACCAGCTTCGTGTAGATATGAATCTACCGTACAGAAATCTCCTTGTGAATGTTCAAAATAATCAAATCCAACAACAAGTTGACCAGTTGGAGCATCAAATCCTGGTTTCAAAACAATTCTTGATACATCATAGAAAGTATCTCTTTGTCCATTATCAAAAGTGAATCTATTTGTTACGTCAGTACCACTGATAAGAATACCATCTGAATCTACAACTGGAGGATTGGAACCACCTTCATAAACATATCTAAGACGATATGCATCAGAATACGTGAAAATTTCAGTATCTTCAGAATCATAGTCATATCCTCTAAGTGGGACAATTCTGTCTCCACCAGCAGTAATAACAATTCTTCTGTTGGCGATAGAAGTTTTAAGTCTTGGTTTTGCTTTCGAAACTTCTAAGGTTGCTGTTAATTTTAGAGTTGGGAAATTTGTCGTTAGATTTCCAAAGAAATCATCTGGAAGAGAGATAGTTACACTTCCTGAAGTGAGTCCGCTTGTAGCATCTGTAGATGTATCAATATTTACATAACTTGGATCGATGTAGATAATGTCTCCATCTTTCACTACATTAGAACTTCCTTTGTCTAAAACTGTAATAATGTAATTCTCTTTAGTGTAACTTACAAATCTTTGTGTTCCGAATGGAAGTTGTGCAGCAAATGTTAGCAATCCGCCACTTGAAGAACCAGTAGTTACAAAATCTCTTCTGAAATAATACTTAAACTTTGAATCAACTGTATCCTTAATAAGAGATCTGATCTGTTTACTTCCAGTTGGGAAAATAAGAGTTGAGAGAGCAGTATTTGATTGTTTTGGTCTTACTCTTGCAATCGAAGCATTTACAACATTATTTTGTAGAGCAGAATCTAAGTAGATCCTGGTTTTTTTAGATCCTTGAGATCTTGTGGTTGTTTGAACAATTCCTCTATTTACAACACCAGATGTATCTGTGAATTGAACAAGATCACCTTGCTTAACATAATTAGCAGCATCATCACCAAATCCATTAGATTCGATGTACTTATATCCTTTTGTTCCAGAGAAGGAATATGGTGTTACTTGAGTAGTCGAAGAATATTGCTCCTTACTCAATTCGGTATCTGCGGTGAATCTGTTTTCACCACCAGATCCAAATACTGAGTAAAATGACTTAACATTTTCAGATGAATAATTTTGAACAGTATCTTTAAATAAAACAGGAACGATTATTGCTGCTGGACTTGGAGCTGTTGCTCCTCCAGATACAGCTGCTTGAGCAGATGGAGGAGATGAATAAGTTTGTAAGAAAGCATTTCTGTTACTTACATCAACTCTGTAAAGTGTTCCTGTAGAATTTAAACCAATAGATACAATAGAAGAATCATACTTGACACCATCAACTTCAATGTTGGTTGTCGAAGCATTATATCCAGTTCCCCTTCTTGTAACAATAAAGTGTGAAATAGTATTTTCTACAGCAATTCTTCTTACATTATTGTCCTCATCGGAAATAGTTTCTCCAGGAACAAAATTGCCATAGAGAGTTTTAACAAACAATTGGTTTCCAGTGGAATATTGTCCACTTGCTGTACCCTCTACAACTCCATACGCACCGCTCTTAGAACCAATAATATATTTTCCTGCACCAAAAGTATCTTGTGCTACAGGACTATCCAGAGTTAACTTCGTAAAGAAGATTGGATTGAAATAACTAAAGGAGAACGTAGCATCGTAAAAATCAGTTCCCTTCGATAGAACTTTATCGATATTTGGGTTGAACCCAGTAGGAAGATCTTTGAAATAGAAGTTTTTTGGTTTTGCAATACCAATTAGTGGAGTTACAATTTCATTGTAGTCCCTGATAACACCAAACTCTTGACCTGTTGAACTTAAAGCTGCATTTTTTGTTCTGAAAAGTTTAGTTTCTTTAGTTGAGTCGCTATCATTAAACTCTTTAAAATAAAGATCCAAATGATCTTTTCTTCCATATACAGTGAGTTCTAAGTAGTCTGCTCCACCAGTGCCATCAAGTTCTGGTCTTTTTACAATAGACCAGGACAATGACTTAACAGAGTCTACTTCATCTGCAGTTTTCTTAAACCAAAGTAAACCAATACCACTACCATCAGTTGCTGCAAAAGTGGTATCATTGATATCTGTAAATGTAAATGTAGTGTCTCTACCTTCAATGTAAATTGTCTTGATACCAATATCTTCGTTATTGAAAGTTACACCTTCCGAAGAAAAAGCATACTCTGCTCCTCTTCTGTCAATAGTTTGTTTATAATATGTGCTGTCCTCAGTTCCATTTAAACCAATACTTCCATCATTGAAAGTTGAATATAAGTAAACATTTGGGTATGCGGTTAATTCTGATCCATCCGCATTTAATGGAACTGATCCATAGACATTAGTAATTTTAAAGTCAGATAACCCCCTACCCTTAATGGTGTTATTATCCCTCTCTAAGGTGTCTCTCGCCTTCTCTACCTCAATGTACTTGGTTTCCTTATTGACTATCTCATAACCCCTTACATACGCCTTTCCAGGTCCAATAGAAGCGACCATCTTCCTTGCCGCTTCAAGAGGAGCAACACCATTAACAGTATTTGATGATCTATCTAAATTATAGAATCCAAGGTTTCCATTTCTTTGATAATACTCTCTAATATCAATAGGGAAATCTTGTACTACATAGTCACCAGACTCATCATAAGTTCTGCGTGCTAAAGTATCTTCAAGTAAAGTATAATCAGCTTTCTTAACTTTCTTTTCTACTACACCAGATTTAACTTTTAAAAGTTGAATAAAGTTTTTGTCTGTTACTTCTGTATATCCATATTTCTTCAGACTAAGAGAGATTTTTAATCTGTTTGCTCCAGGAGAAGAGAAGTTTGAATAACCCTTTGCATTATCATATAAAGAAGGATCTTCATCTGCAGAGATAATTGATTCAATAATATTAAAACCAATTTTTGCTGATGGGCGATTATAATACTTACTTACAATTAATAATTGCTCGTCATTTCTTACAAAAAATCCATTAACAAAATAAATACCTTCTTCAATTTTTACAGCAGAAGCAAGACCCATTGCTGGACTTAACTCCGCCTTCGATTCTCCTGTATCTGGATTAACAATAGTTACGGTTGTTGGTAGAACACTTCCATCTGTTCCAACAACAAGTAAAGGTGTATTAATTCCATCAACTACTTCAAGTGTTTCGCCCTGTCTGAATGTTGATTCATCTGCTGCGTCGCCACTTGTGGTGTACTTAACATAAAGAGTATCTGCTTCTGCATCATTTGCATACTCAGCTGCAATGATAGTAGCAGATACTCCAGATGTAATTCCTCTAATCTTTTCGCCAACTAACTGCTTGATATCATATTTTTGATATATGATATCTCCATCAACATTTACAGCAACTTCAGATACGGAAGATAACTTAACATAATTTAAATTATTGTTAAGACCAATCTCTCCTGGTACGACAAGATCTCCCTGTTTAAACTGGAACTTGCCGTAACTTTCAATTTGGTTCTGTAAAACAGATTGTAGGGAAGTAAGTTCCCTACTTTGAATAGAATACCCTGGTCTAAAAAGTACTTTATAAAAGTTTTTAGATGGGTCATAATCATCAAAGTAGGGATCTACATTGAGGTTCGTCTTTTGTGGCATTTTCTGAAATTATCTACTTCTTTTACTAAAAGCAGACGTAATCAGAACTCGATAACCAGCTTGATATCTTCAATTTGGTCCGCAGCTCTTGTGATTAGTCTTCTATTCTCTATGTATATAAGATCGCCAGAGTTATTGTCGATTTCTGGTAGAGAAATGCCATTTGTGAAATCGCCAAAGAATGGAGCATTTGGATCATTACTTGCAGTGGCATTGTAAGTACCGTCAATAGTTCCAACAGCAAGTGTAGTATCAGCATCAACAGGGTTTGCGTTGTTTTCAAATGCTCTTACAACACCATTGTTCTTGTGATAATCTGGCGACTGGAATACCTTGAGAATTCCACTGAAACTTCCAGGAGCATCAGGAGTCCAAGATACAACCGTACCGATTGCAGTTCCACCAGTAACTGTCTGCCTTACAATATCGTCTGGGACATAATCAGCACCAGCTGAATTAATTTTCAGAGCAGTTAGACCATTTAGAGTATCTGCAGTAGCATAAGTGGTAGTTCCTCTTTCATATGGATCTCTGACAATACCAATTCTACGGAAGTCATTATCAACTGGGAAGTCTCCAAATCCTTCTGCATAAGTAAGGCGAATGTTTGTCATTACGCGCTTACCATTGAGTTCAACTTCCATGTCCGATCCATGACCGCCCTGAGGAGGAAGAACAACTTCAATTTGACCTTTTGCTGAAGCACCAACAGTTGCAGCTGATGTTAGGGCAGAATCTGTAAATAGTCCATACGCAGTTATTCCAGAACCAGTTCCAGATTTTAAAGCAATTGATCCATATGAATAACCTGATCCACGACCACCAACTGCAACAGATGAAATTGCGCCACTGGCAATAACAATTTCTGCATAAGCAGCAGTACCATCTCCAAGAACTGGAGCGTAGTAAGTGCCATCAGCAGGAAGACCACTACCAGCATCTTCTACAACATAAGCATCAATAGCACCAGCAACAACCTGATTTGCGATAACACCAGCTCTTGATGGTTCTGTTGGAAGAACGATTGGCATAAAATCGCTCGATAGGAACCTTAGTACATCGTCTGTAGGAATGGTGTACATATATTTCCATACATAAGCACCACCAGGCTCTGTATAAAGACCTGTAGCACTATCATATGAACCAGAAGATGGAACAAGTGCTGGTTCTGCTGTTGATGGTTGTCCATTTGGATTTGATGGATCCTGACCATTGTAGATACACTTCCAAACTTCATATGTTGAGTTCATTACATAGAACTTTGCATTCGAAATTGAAGATTGCCCAGTAGCGGTTAACTTACCAGTTCTACCAGTTTCCGTTGAGAAATAATCTGGTTTCCACATATCATATGTGGTGTTTGTCTGCCAGTTGTACCTTCTAATTACTGTTCTTACAAACTCTGAAGTAATTCTCTTTGCTGCAATAATATCATCATATACTGCATACTTTTCTGTTTGGTTGTCAACTGGAAGAGGTGGGATTTCATCAATTGAATATCTGTAGATTCCTGTTAGTGCTGTAGCACCAGTGTCAGATCCACCAGAGTAACCTTTTAGAGTTGCTCCTGTTGCTGGAGCAGTTTGAAGGCCTGCAGAACCAGTTACATTATAAAGAAGTAGTGACTCTTCGAATACTTCTCTAACAACTCCTTTAAAAGTTGCTGCGCCATATGAAGCACCGACGTATACTTCATCACCAACTGCAAAAGCGGTAGCGTTTTGACTAAAAATCTCTAAGTAAGCATCCCACCTTTGGGGACGACCAACAAAGAAATACATTCTTGTTCTTTCATCTCCAGTATCACTACTGCCTTCGGTGAAAGATTCAATGAATTGCTTCGCATTAAAAATTCTAAATTTATCTGAAATGATCGCAGGCATTTAAAGATCTCGTCTACAATTGCTGATTTATTTATAATGATTAAATTTAAAAAGTTCTGAGATAATCTCCAGCAGTATGTGACTGTGCCACTGTACCAGAAACTCCTCTTGTAACTCCTAAGAAACGATCACTGAACTTTGATGTGTAAGATACAATTTCGTCTCCAATTAATAACAATCCTTCATTTGGGAATACTGATGTGTCAGAAATGTAAATTATATCGTCAGTTTCATTAATGGAGATATCAAGTAGTGCTCCGTAATTTTGGATTGATGGATATCCAAGATTAAACTTGTTATCAATAGTTGTTGTGACTTTTACTGTATCTGTAGTTTCAAAATCTTCAATTGTACATTCCGAATATATCAAACCAAACTCTTCAATAGTAAGTCTTGAGACATCGGAATATCCTGTATCAATAAACTTAGAAGATTCAAAACAAACCAATCTATTTCCTAAAATATTTTGAGAGTAGAATGAATCGTTATATCCAGAATATACTTTATCAACTGTTCCAGTAAAGACTTTATCAGTGATATTAGTCTTTGTATGAGAAACTTTTATTTCTTTGACTTCACTTTCAACAATTGTTGTACTTAAAGTCTCTACCTTAGATAATGTGAATGCCTCTGCAGCAACATTTATGGTAGATAGAATAGCAATTTTTCTTTGTGAAGAGAGACTAATATTTTTTTCTTCTGGTGTAATTATCTCTACAATAGATCTTTCAACTGATACAGGAGAATTTAATATTTCAAAAGAAGTAAGTACTGATGGAGAAATAGTGCCAAGTATAGAAACACTGCTGATTACAGATACTGCTTTTACTTCAAGTTTTGGTACAATGTCAAGTTTAGTTACATAATCAACTTTTCTGTTGTTCTTTACTGTTGTGTATCCACGAGAAATAACAACTCTTGGTGGTTGTGTATATCCAGACCCAGGATTTGTAATAACAATATCAACAATGCTCTTGTTGACAACAAGAACTTCTGCACTTGCTCCACCACCATTTCCATCTACTGGAATAAACTGAACAAATGGAGCAGCATAATAACCGATTGCAGTTTCTTTATCTCTGATTTGATAATCAATGAATAGTTGTAGATCTCTCTTATTCCAAACTAAGTTGGAAACAGATCCATTGTCTATTTCTGCAATAACACCAAGTCCAAGTCCTCTGGTCAATCCATTGTAATTTGTTGCACCAACCGTGCCATAAATTTCATTAGATACTTCTTCGCCTTTTCTGAAATCTTTAAGATTTACTAATTCTGGAATAGAAACAATATTTCTGAAATCTGATTCGCCATCAATCTTAATCTGATCACCAACTCTTAGATTTGCGGTTAGTTCAGTACGAGCTTCCCATATTTCATTTGACTTGCCAGTATCATAGAATCTTGGTGTAACATTTCTAATGAGATTTCTGTTTCCTTCGGAATCTTCAAGATAAGAGAATGAAACTATGATGTCAGAAGAAGCAATGAATGATAATTTATTAGGATCATTGATGTATCCACCTAAACAGAATGTATAAGTTCCATTCTCATCAAGATCAACAACATTATCACCAGATAATACAAGATCAAAATATCCAGAGTTTGAATTAGTAATTCTCTTGATTTCTCCAATCTTGCTTGTTTTACCAGTAATTGAATTTGTTTCCAACAAGAATAGTCCAAGTCTTGATTTAGAAAGTGGAGTTCTTGAATCAATAAAATTAGACTCCCTGAACCAAGATTCAATATTAGATAACAAAGTTTTTGAAATAGTGTTATCAGTGATTCTCAAGTTAATCTTATTGTAATAAGTATCTGGTTCATAATCATAGAAAGTTAATTTCTTATCTAAATCTCTACCATAAACGACAAGAATATCTACTCTTTGAGTTACTTCTGATCCATCTATTAAAATATGAGAAGTAAGTGGTTCTTTAAAAGTTATTGTTGATCCATTAAGTGTATACGAAGTATCCTTCTTTTGTAATACTCCATCAATGAAAACATAAGCATAGTTAGAATCATCTACTGCTCTTATGTTTCCAGTTTCTCTATCAAATAGTACGAAAGGTCCTGTTTTCTTTATTGAAATTCTATCGGCATTTATTGTTAATGTTTCATAACTACCAACTCTAACAACAAAAGTTTTATCTAAAGCAAGTGGTTCTTGTACTGTTATTACATTTGACTCTTGTTCCCACTTTGGAGGAGACGAGAATGAAACAACATCAGTAGTTCCAGATCTTATGATTTCATAAGTTCCAGGTAGTTGAATTACACCATTGATGAATACTAAAAGATCTTCAGTTGAGTTGGTTCTAACATCAGAACCATCTTCATAGAATAATTCAAAATCAGTGTTCTCACCATCAATATAATCTGGATTTGTTTTGGTAACAGATCCGATTCCAGATGTTAATGTAGACTCTATTCCAGCATACAGGGATTGAATAGAAGATTCAACATCTGCACATTCAGAAGAAAGAAGTAATGGATCTGGTATCAAATTATAATTAGAATATGTTCTTAATGTAGTCCAGTTTCCTCTTCTTTGATTGTTCTCTGGTTCTGCTTGAATTAAATTAATTCCTTCCAGTAGTAGTCTTTCAATGATTCCAGAATATGAATTCAATGCAGATTCTACTTCATAACACTTAGGGAAATATTCATTTGGATCGTCAAGAATATTAGAATCTGTAAATGGTGTTTCTGATGTATAAGTTCCTGCTGGCAAGATGTTTCTCATTGCCAAAATCATCAAATCAATCGCATACTGGAATGCTTCTACAGATTCTGTAAGTTCATCATTGATGTATTTTAAGATATTGCCATCGTAGTATGCTTTTGCAAATTTAATAATCTTTTCAGTTCCACCATAACGCAATGAATATACAATAGCATCAACAAAATATCCAGTATCTCTCTTGCACTTTGTTTCATCGGGAATTACTAACGATGGATATTGTGCTTTAATCCATCCAAGAGTTTCTTCTTGAATGTATAATTTGTTCCTCTCAATTAAGTTTGATGCATCATAGAAAGTACCATTGTTAATCTTGCTTAGAGAGAATGTAACTTGTGGAATATTATTAACTGCATAAGTTGATGTTAAGGTTACTATTCCTCCCGAGATTACATCAACCTCAATAGTACCGCCACTAATAACACCTGCATATGTAGAATCAACAGTGATGATTTCAGTTTGTCCAGAAGGAACATTTAATGATGCTGTGACAATATCTCTTGCATTAGTGGAAACTCTAACTTGAGTATCATTAACAATTTCAGTTACAACTGTTCCTTCGGGGAATTGAGAACCACTGCTTACATTCATTCCAACAACAATTCCAAATGTTGATGGAACAATAATTAGATTATCTCCAGTAGAAATTATTGCATTGGTAATAGTATAATCCCAATTTCTCATTGCTGCGGCAGAAAGTTTTGCAGCATACTTAAACGCTGCCAGTGTTTCTGTTAGTTCATTGTCAATATGCTGTAAAGTGTTTCCACTATAATAAAGTTCTGCTGATCCAATTGACTTTTGATTTCCGCCAAATCTCAAGTCGTGCTCATATGCATCCAAGATATAACGAATATCTCTTGCACACTTGGATCTGTATAAATTCCATGGAAGATTCGGATACTTATCAACAACATATCCAATTGATTCTTCAACAATAAAATCTTTGTTGAATCTAATCTGATTTGCCGAGTCTAACCATCTACCACTTCTCTGGAAGAAGTTTCTTACTTTCTTTAAGTATTCCGCATTTAAGGTGTTGGATTTATACTTAAATGATCTTCCATAGAAAGATTGAGATGGTACATTTTGACCTTCTGAAATTCTTTCTCCAAGTGGAGCACTTGCAAATGTAATTGAACTTCCCGCAATCGTATAAGCAACCCCTGGTTCCTGAACTACTCCATCAATCGTTATGAGTAGTTGTTCTTCATTATAAGGAGTAAGTGCTGAGTTTGTCTTTTTATCTAATAGAGTGAAAGTTTTTGTTCCTACAACTTTTCCAGTATTCTCATCATATTCTCCATCAAAAGAAGCAGAAAGAATCACCTCAGTAGCATAAGTCTCTGCATTACTTTGGTTATCAACAGAAACAGATCCAATTCCTCTTTCTTCTGATAGATTATTAAAGTTTACAAAAGTTTCTTTAATAGTTCTTCTTGTAGATAGATTTGAAACACTCTTTGGTTCTAAGTTAATAATCGTAAAATTCTTGGAAGAAGAACTTGCGACAGTAGATTGACCAGATGATTCTACTATAACTTCACCAAATAGTTTAAATCCAGCTGGATGTGTTGTCTCTTTAATCAAATTTCTCCAAACATTTATTGGAGTCTTTGACTTAACAACATAAGAATAATCTTGATAGAAATAGGAATCTGTAATTCTTTGTGAATTAGCACTCAGTTTACCTCTATCTGACGTATAGAATCCAATATTATCATAGTAAGTTTTTATGTTTGGATTAAATACTGATGTCAAGACATCAACCACTGTTGCGGTATTTCCTCTTGCCTTTCCTCTTAAAGTAAGACCTTTCAAGAACTGACCAGTAACATTCCTAACTTTTAGAATATTACTTCCATTTTTCCAACCATTCTTAGATACTTTTGCAGTTGCATATACAGTGCCATTATTTTCAAGGACCACTTCTTCGCCAAAAGCAAAAGCATTGTCAACAAAATCAGAAAGTATTAAAATAGTATTTGAGAAAAATTGTCTTGACAAAGTATTATCATTAGTATATAAAAATCCGCTATTTTCTACTTTGATACTTTCTGGGATACCAATATCTAATGATGTTAGGTATAATTTTGCAGAAGTTTCTACAACTTTTACAGTTGGTTTTTCTGTATATCCCTTACCTTTATTTTTTAGAACAGCAGAAACAATTTTTCCATCTCTTACAACTAAATCTATTTTTGCTTCTGTTCCATTACCAATTACAACAGCTCGTGGATTTACATAATTATCTCCAGAAGAAGATAGGGTGATTGATCCAATTCTATTATTAATAGAGTCATAATTAACATCAATCATTGATTCTAATGATTTATTTGGAATAACACCAATAACAGATGGAATGGAATTATAGTCAGAACCAACATTATCAATCTTAATTGATTTTATTTTACCAATAGCAGAATTATTTGTGGTGGTATATTCTATTGTTCCTGATCCATCATACTGTGGAGTTACTGTATACTCATACAAAAATCCAGTTGCTGTAGTAAAGACAACAGTTTTTTCACCTTGAAGTGGATCATTTATTAGAGAAAAATAGTTGTTGAAAGTTTCAACATCGCCATTCCTGTCAAAGAAGTAATATCTTATAAACTCAGATTCTTCTTTTTCAGTAACTAAAGATTGTCCACTAATAACGTTATTATTGCTAAATGTTGATCCAAAGAAGAAACCATAGTTTGCTCCTGGTTTTACCTTAAAATATGATCCAGTTGTTCCTGGAGCAACATTTGATCTGAATGTATCAAGAGCAAAAATATTCTTATTGATACTATAAGAAAGATCAAAAAATGTGTCAGTCATTGAAGAATGACTGGTATCAAACTTATAACTGTAATTTCTTTGAAGTTCTAATCCGTTTAGAATATCAAAGTTAGTATTGTCTTTTGAATATTGGAATCTATTATTAACATCAATTAGATTGGTAATGTTCACTCTCTTTGTTGGCGTGCTTACGTCTTCAAATGAAGTACTCAAGTTTATAATATTTGGATTTGATACACCGTATGCGTATGAGACAACAAGAGTTTGAGTTTTTTCGTCGTAAGATTCTACATAAGGATCTCCCGCATTACCAGAACCAAGTTGAGATCCAACTGTAAATCTATATTTTGGATTTACAAATCCAACTTGAGTGCTATTATAGTGATCAATTGCATTAGTATTATTTTGTGCCCTCTCAACAATTACTTTATTAAGTGTCGAATCAACAGAGATAATTTTTACAACTTCTGATCCAACTTGTAACAAATCATCGTTTGAAAGACCTCTAACATTAGTTAAGAATAGAGAAGAGTCTGTTGATGAGAATCCAACGTGATCAACAATAGCTATGTAACTTCTCTCTGTTGCAGATGATACTTTATCCAAGTCTTCATCTTTAAAAGTTAAACCGTCGCCTCTTCTATATCCCTGTCCTTTATCTGTGATAATAACAGAAGAAATAACTCCAGGGTTAAAAACAACTGAAGTAACAGACCCAGTAATTATATTATTGGTTCCAGAATTTGTTAGAGTAATTACCTTTGTATCAACATTAACAGATGATACAACTGTATTATTAGCAATGTTTTGTCCTTTGACTGAAAGACCAACAAATATGTTAGAAATATCATTAACAGTAATGGTATTGATTGCACTATTAGATGCAGAAACTGTTTTTGTATATCCAACTGTAACGGTTGCTTTCGCATTATTTGCAGCATCTTCAATTCCAATTACTGCATCGGATGTATTTCCTACAGTTTGTCCGATAGCATTTCTTGCATTATTTTGATTAGAGAATAAAACCTCCACATCGGTAAAGGTTCCGCCGCCATATGTAGTAGATGCATAATTAGATCCCGCTACAAGTGTATCAATTCTTCCAATACCAGTATCTTGGACAGTTGAAAAATATCCAGGTGTTAATAGATTTACTGTTTGATATTTCTTCTTTCTTACATAGTAAGTTGTTTCAGTGATAGAGTCATCTGGATCAATCGTGATGTTGACTTTATCATTAACGCCAAGCAGATGCTCTCCATCAGTCCTCACTAAAGCAACATTTGTTTTTAATGAAAAGACATCAATATCCTTGCTTAAATCTAAAATTGATAGAATTTTTGTTCCAGGAGTGTCAGTTAGATTGTTACTTACGATTGAATATTCATCATCAACTATAAAAGTTCCAGTAAGAACAGAAATTTTAAGAGAATTTTGATTATTGATTGTTTCTAAAACTTGTGCAGTCGCAATAATAGAATCAACACCATCAAAAAGACTTATGGTAGAACCAGCAGAGAAATCTCCTTGCTTATCTAAAATTAATGTTTGAATTGTTCTATTTGAGTTAATCTGGTTGTTTGTATCAAATGTTCCAGATACAGACCTTAGAACAAACTCAGTGGTATTAAATGAATTTCCGTAAACAGTTCCAGTTGCACCAGTAATCTCTTGAGTTACTGTATCACCATCAAAAAAGTATACAGGTTCTGAAGTTGTTACCTTTACAACTCTTGTTTGTAGTGCTTCAATTGCATCAACATCTTTGCCATAAACTTCTTTGACTGATGCGGCAGCTCCAGATCCAGAAGTGGTTGAATTCTGGTCGATAATAACTTGATTTCCAACAGAAAAAATACTTGGCGATGATTCGACCAAAGCTCCAGAAACAGTTCCTTTCGTGATTGATTTTATCAGTGCTGAAGAATTATATCCGTTAGCAGTATAATCAGAATAATTTAATCTTCTACTACTTCTTGGCACTTCATTTTGAGAAAGAAGTGAATCATAGTTAGAACTTACTGGAAGAGAATAGAAATTCTCTCCAAGTAGATATGGGAAAGTTGGATTGTTTGAAGAATCTGTTGATATAAAATATGCATAAGTTCCTTCTGGATATTCTGGAGTTGTGCAATATCTTCCATTGTTTTTATCTAATTTTGTTCTTCCAGTGTCTTTTGATTGCGTCCACTGATAATCATCGATAAAAGTTCCCAATGGATAAGTTATTGTTGAAGGACCATCTGCTCTTGAAGTTTTTAAATTATAACCAGATGTTATCCTGGAAATAGCAGATGTGGAATCTCCTGGATCAGAATATCCAAAAGGTCCGTAAATTGGATTACCATCATAAGCATAACCAAGAATTTTTGAGTGTGTTTTGGTTGATGGTTCTTGTAATAAAGAATTTAAATTATCTCCTACTTTATATCTCAGTTTTAGTGGATTTGCAACAATACCGTATCTTTTTCCGTTAGAAGTAAAAAGGTCATCAAAGATATAACCATTTGCCCCATCAAGGGATGATTCGAATTTTTTATATCTATTTTTTACCCATCTTCTTATTTGTGCTGTAGCAGCAGCTCCACTGCCCTGTGGAATAATAGAAACTTCTGTAGTTGCTTGGGCGTAGAGTTTTCCTTTATCAACTTGAACATAGTCAACAATCTGACCTGATTCAGAGACAACTGCTTGATAAGAAGCAAACCTTCCTTTACCACTTCTATCAGTAATGACTAAAGTTGGTGGAGTAGAATAATACTCTCCTGGATTTGTAATTACAAGACTTGTTACTTCTCCATTAGTTACAACTGCTCTAATCTCGGCATTTCTTCCAGATGTGATAGTAATTTCTGGATCCTGAGTGTAAATCGTATTATCATCAACTACAATAGACTCAATAGTTTCTCCAGAGCGAACAGCAGTTGCTTTACCAGCAACATTATCAATCAAAACATAAGGAGCATTTTTATATCCCGATCCTTTCTGTGTTATTGAAGTTTTTACAATTTCCCCATACTTAACGAACTCGTCGTCTTTATAACTAAACGCTAAAGAACCATCAACAAACACACCAACATCTTTTTGTGATGTTTCATATACTTCGGTAGTTTGAATTGGAACTTTTCTTATAATTTTTAAATTTTTTGGATCTACTAAAGAAGCAGAGACACCAGCAGTTAAAATATCATAAGAGGGATAACCAGAGGAGCAAATATAATAAAACTGATCATCTTCATATATCGCAGATACATCAGCAATGTACTTCTGCAATTGAGATTGAAGATTTGAATTTGTAAGTGCCGTTGGTGCAGTGTTTAGTTCATTTACAAACCACCTTACAGTATCATCCGAAAAATCATATATGACTCTATCTTTTGTTTCAAAACCTGGACCAGAAATTTGAATACTATCACCAACTTCTGAATAAGGCAAAGCAGTTTGATTTCTTAAATTATAAAGAACACCAAATGTCATCAATTCCACTGTTCCATATTTTACTGGAACATAATCATAGATTGTTTCTCCTGCAGAATGACTTGACGAAGAAGATCTGCTATCAATATAAAATTGCTTTACGTTCTTTTCGACAAATGTAAACTTTTCATTATTGACATAGAACGATCCAGCATTTGACCATCCAAGAGTAGATTCTACAGTTACTCTATCTCCTTTTACTGCAGAGGATGAGATATTTTTTTCTAATTTAGTTCTTGAAGCAGATTTAAATTTACCATTAACAGTTGCTGGATTCAAAATAACTTCATACATCTGCTCGCCATCAATTCCACCTGCTGGTCTAACATTATCAACAATAGCGGATGCAAAATTTCCAAGTCCATCATTTTGAACGATCTGATTGCCAATCAAATCAGTAATTTCGCCAGAAACTAACTTTACTTTTAACGAGTAAGTAGTGGTCCAATCTGAAGTCGATGCTTTAAGCGTGTAATCTTTTGGGTTGTAAGTTGTAGGGACATTTTCAATGTCTCTTGCAATAATAGAATTAAAAACAAACTTAATTGAAGTTTCAGTTCCTTTTACCTTATAAAAATCGGTAATATTTTTAATGAGAGTTCTCTTGTCAATTTCTCTCTTCAAATATGCTTCTGGAAAAGAAGCAAGGTTTTCATACTCAAAGTTTTTAATAAAAGCATACAGGAACAAATTACTAATATTGTATACAAGAGTTCCACTTTGGTGCGATGCTGCCTGTGTTGTTACAAACTCTGTGCTCTCATACAAATTACCAAGGGTGGTATTGCCACTTACACCCCTGCTGACCTCAGAAAGAACATTTCCATTTCTCGATTTGTAAAAACAAATTTCATCATCAATTTTTATATACCCATTCTTTTCTGGGAATGAAGAACCATCAATAAGTGTAATAGTAGTATCTGAAGGCGTGATAATGCCATTAAAAGAAGAACTTTGATTTAATAAGTTCTCTTCATAGAAATCAATGTCTTTATACTTCTCAATGTTATTAATCACATCAAGAGGTTGCCCCTGAGACTCAATTTGCTCATAATATTTCTCTAAGAAACGAGCAAACTGTGGGTATTCAGTGGAGATAAATGAGGGGAGCTGATCCTCAATAAGATAAGAAATCTGCCTCTTCTTAACGACCATCTAAGTTACTCTTGATATACTTGAAATTTGCTCTTTGGAACATCTACATCCAAGTAGACTTCTCTTTTCGCAACAATATCGTTTGATCTTGGTTTTACTCTCAGTTCAATTTTATTGTCGGCAAAACTACCTTTAATAATAGTCAAATCATAGAGCATGATTTCACCTTTTTCATAATCAATATCACCCTGAGAATCATTCAGAACGATCTTGCTACCCGTAAGAGGATCCAATCTATATAGGACAATTTTGCCACCCCTATCTTCCAAATATACCGTCCTTGTTGGATATTCTGATACTACAAACCCAGTCGATGACATTACTGGATTGTCACAATCAATATCAAATGCATTTTGATAACAAACCTCATAATAGAAGGTCGAATTAATTTGAGGATAGAAATCTTTCCTCATTGTTACCATTGTGAGGTTTGAATTAATTGAACGATCTGCATCATCAATAACACCAACAAATTTACTGTATCTAAATTTGCCGTTAAATTTTTCTGTATCAGATTTTTGGATATAACTGTTAATTCCAGAAATAACTTTTGATCTTATCTGTTCTTGTGATTCTTCTGTCTTTGTAGTGTCATAGTAAATTTTACTATCAAGTTCAATATAAAGAATTGAAGGATCTAAAATTTCTGGTGTTACAGAAGCAACCATGTACTTCTTTAAATCTTTTTTAATTTGCTGTTTAGTAATCGACGATAAGTAGGCAGAATTTGATGGTTTGATTGCCAAGAATACTTGACCATATGCAGGTGGATCTTGCTCCTCACCACCAAATGTAATGATGTCTGCAATTGCAGGATAGATATTCCTTGCTATAGCAGCATAATCCTGTGATGTAACCGCCCTGTTCTGCGTTCCAAAGTACTTTGGAGCATTATACTTGATCTTGTCGATACCTTCGATCTCAGCGCCTCCTGCTGCTGCCTGAGTTTGAGATGCATTGATCGAAACAGTGAACGGATAATTTGTATTACCAGTGATATCTGAGAATACGCCGTTGAAAGTAAATTCTTTTACGCCATTAGTATCTGATCCATTAGTAATAAGATAAGATATTTCAATTTTTTGATTGTTCTCAAGTTTCTTTCCAAGAACACCATCACCAAAGAAAATTTCATATCTTTCATCTTCAATTTCACTTAAGAAGTAAATCTTCGATTCTGGATCAACATCTAAAATATTATTTGCATACTTATACTCTTCGAATAGTGTTGTCTGAGCACTTGGATAAACTCTAACTCTAATTGTAGTTGTATCGACGTTTTGATTCTCTATAATGAATCTTTGATTTTTTAGAGATGTGTTAACAACATAAGTGTTAGTTACTAAAGTTCCTTCCCTTATTTCAATATTGTCATATGTAGCAGATCCTGAAACGATTGCCTGCTTAATATCATCAACAACAGAAAATTGATATAACGTGTTATCATAGTTCGCAATAAATCCAGTTCCCCTCTTCAAAACAATTTGACTGTCAACAGGAACAGATCCACTGAATGTTGCAGTGAAGGATACCTTTGCTGTTGGTGCAATGACTGACTTTGGTGTGTAACCAAGTTGCTTTGCAAGTGCAACAACGTTGTCTCTTAGAGTTGCAGACTCCAAAAACAGCTCATTAACAACCATATTGGTGTTAAATGCTGTATAGTAAGTGTTATATGCGAGAACATCTAATAAAACACTTAAAGTAGAACCTTCGAAGTCATAATCGGTAAAATCCGATGTACTACTGATGTACTCTTTAAGAGCTATTCTTATTTGGTCGTAATCTAAATTAGATACCTGTGTATATGGCATTATCGTGTTCTCTCTAAGAATACATCTATTCCAATGATCTCATCCTCTCTGCCAAGAATTATTATGGTCATGTCAACATCATAACCATTTGCATCATAATTTGGAAATACGTCAATTCTGTCAATTTTTATTCTTGGTTCGTAATTAACTAAAACTCTGTTAATCTCGTCCTTAATCAAAGCACTTGATGCAAAGTCAAAAGGTTCGAACAACAAACGAGGAATTTTTGATCCAAGTTCTGGTTGAAAGAACCTTTCTCCTGTGCCAGTTAATAATAAATTAGAAATCGCTTGCTTAATCGCAGCAGAATCTTTCGAGACAATCAAGTCATCCGTAACAGGATGCTTCTTGAATGTCACATTTAAATCCTTGTAAGTAAACGATTGAGGCATTAGATGAGAATTTTTTTATATTTATCCCATCATCTATGTAGGTCACTCGTGCCAACGCTCTACAAAATCATCAAAACCACCAGCACCTCCACAAGGGCGCTCCATGCGGTCTTCTGGAAGAGGATATAGTTCGTCCCTCTTCTTTGCCCTACGCTGCTTTGTAGCGGCATCTAAAAGGCGATCACTGTCCGTTTCGGTGATCAGTGTCATACCTTCTTCGATAAATTCTTCACTTTTGTCTACTGGAAATAGTCCCATGGTTTTCTCCGTTAGAAAGTTTGATTAGAACTTTTTACGGGGTTGCTATCCCTTTTGCGCGGCGTTTTCGGCGCTTAGGTCCAATGATTGTTAGGTCTCTCCCACCAAAAGTGTAAATCCTCTACATTATCATCATAATACAATGAAACCAGATCACTCTTATATTTACTACGAACGTTCTCACAAAGAGATAATGTGTAGTAATTCTTCTCGGAGAACTTCTCCATACTCTGAGTAATCCATGTATAGTTGCCACCTCTGATGACACCTGCCTCACATAACACAAAGTTGTCCCAGTCTAACAACCACTCCGCAAAATTTAACTCAAAGTTAATCATGTATGGAGAGGGATTTTCATCAGGAAATGGCACATTTACTGCCTCAATATGAAAAATCTCTCGATCCACTGTTAGTGAATGCGAGAGATGTTGAGTTACAATACTTGAGTAATCAGGAGAAACACACAAAAAACATGTCTTACTGGGGTGAATATCCCAATCAGACATTTTGATCTTGTATGACATCTCCTGAATGAGTGCCATCTCTTTATCCTGTGAGATGAACAGTAAATCTTTCATTATTTTCCTTGTCCCCGATAACGCTTCTTAGCAGAATTACGACTGGTAGCAGAATATTTTGTGTTCTTGCTGCTTCCTTGCCGCGTGGTTTTGGGTTTCGACTCAATAATCTTGTTACCACTTACACCAATTTTGCTTCGTGCCATAATTATGCTCCTGTTATTGTTTGTGTTCCAATCTGTATTGTAGGATAACTGTACGGTCCTGTCAAGGTCCTTGGTGTACTTATTCCAGTAAGTAAATCTGCCTCATCACCAGTAACTGCGAATAACTGTCCATTGATAAACACATTCTTGTTAATTACTGGATCGATCCTTCGTATTCCTGGTTGGCATGGCAGAGGAATTAAAGGATTAATCTTTATCCCAGTAACTTGTGCTGGTAAATTTAATGAATTGTATATTTCTACTGCTTCACCCTCAGCAAATACATTCGGTGAAACGTATGGCGTACCTCCAAGAGGCGCTGAGGGATATTCGCAATTTCCATCGATACTTAAAGTATCTACTGTTTCTGGTCCAACAATATTTGGCATTGTATCTCCTCAATACTATTATGCAGATAATCTAAAGTCTCAGATATCGTCTGATACTGCGTCGAAGACGGCGGGCGGTACATCAATTGCGGTCTCTTCAGTGATTCGATCTCCTGCTCCATCTTTTCGATACGTTGCAGCATTGGCAATAAAATCGTCTCCAATTGCTCCTTGTCCATTATCTACCTTTCCAAAACTATTCAGTGCCCGATCTTCAAGTTCATCACAGAATGCATCGAAATTACTTAAAATCTCTTGCCTCTTGTCAGTATACTCATTGTAATCAAAATCTTTCATTATCCCTTAAAAGACTACTGATATTTATTCACATACTACCGTATTACGATAACTCTCAGACAAATATTGCATATTCTCCTTCCTACTGCACCATCGCAGATTATTGACAGCATTATTACTCTTATTCATATCGATATGGTCAATCTCTGCGTGTACCTCAGGATTCTCAATGAGAGTCTCTGCAACAAGTCTATGCACGTAATATCGAATCTGCTTCTGAAACTTTCCATTCTCATCATACAATGAGATGTTCACAGCATCATATCGACTCTTCGGTACACCTCCCCTCTTGTGGGGCTTTAAAGCATACACATTACCATTGTCATCCTCACGATGCACTACACCGTCCTCAGAGACATAATACCGTGCGAACTTTGTGGGAAATTTTTTCATGGCGGATTTTTTTTATTTGCAAGAATTCGGTTTTCGAAAATCATAACACCTTTTTCGAAATATTTCAAGGTCGCTGGGATACTTTTGTAGACTAACGGGACCCATCGAGTTTTCGCTCGGCCCGCCTACGTATAACATAGGGGGCATAATTAACTGCCCCCAGTGTCACTAACTAAACTGCTGCTAACTTCTTACTTAGTAGCAGTGCTGTGTGTTGCTTTGGTCTGTAAGGCAATGTGATAATCTTACCTGAAGGATGCTGCCATAGTTGATGCTTTGCTCCGTTGCGTTGTTTAATCCATCCGTTGATCTTAGCGATCTTCTGTAGTTGCTTATCTGTCATGAGTTAGTGTAGAGAATTCAACCGAAGGTGGGCAGGCGGTCGATCGCTTCCTGTTGGAAGGTCTCACCGTAGACGCCTGCGATCATGTAGGCGCTGTGTGCTGTGCCCTGTAGGGTGTTGCTGTTGACCCATCCTGTCTGGCGGGTGCTGATGTCAGAGGCAAGGCGGAAGCAGGTGGGGAGGCGCTTAGTCATGGTGTGGTGTGTTGTCTGGTGTATTGTAGCATGGGGGGCGACCCCTCAGAGGTCTGCCATCATCTCGTTCATCTCGTCTGCATCGATGGCGACGCTATCCCATGCCACGCCGTCGCCAGTCTTGGCAAGGTGGCGACCGATCTGCCCGTCAGTCATGCAGCGCACGAACTTATCCCAAGGGGTTTCGTCATCAGAGCAGAACTCGACACACGCCTTAGCGGTGTTGTAGAGGAACTCATCGTTCTGCACCCACAGGGCAGCATTCCAGGTCTCGTAAGTTGCCCAACCGTTGAAGGTGCTGAGGGTAGAAGCGGTCATGATCTCGGT
>Ga0213867_1000094_pt1 | contig 39092 bp, 74 predicted proteins | sample PICome_12_FD_160120 | JGI IMG/M metagenome (GOLD analysis project Ga0213867, IMG submission 160120) | Coastal seawater microbial communities near Pivers Island, North Carolina, United States - PICO540 | ecosystem: Environmental > Aquatic > Marine > Coastal | place: USA: North Carolina... | reverse complement strand
TAGTTTTGCTGGATTTGAATTACCAGACTTTGACCTTGTTCAAACTATCAAAGATGGTGTTGCAGCTGCCATAAATTTTGTCAAAGACAAGGTTAAGGGTTTGTTTAGTTTCTTTGGATTTGGTGGTGACGATGCAGAAGAAGAAGTTGCAAAGGCGGCAGAACAGGAAGCAAAACTAAAACAGGCTGGTGCGGTGTCTACTGATGGTAATAACTTGTCAACATCTACAGTAAATGGTATCACAGATGTTGCACGTTCCGAATCATCTCTCAGAGCATCTGGATTTGAAGTTGCATCACCAGAACAAAGAGCTGAATTAGAACGTCTTGCCGCAGAAAGAACTGCAAACGCACAACAAGCACTTGAAGACTTCCGTAATGCACCAAAATTGTCAGATGCAATCGGTGCTGTAAAAGAAAAGATGAGTGCAGTATTCTCTGGTATTGCAACAGCAGTCACTAGTGGTTTTACTGCTGCAAAGGATTGGGTTGTTGGATTATTTACATTCTCTGATGAGGATGCATCTGTTGCTGGTATTGCAACCAAGTTAATTGATATCGTTTTTGCACCATATAACCTTGCAATCAACTTCCTCAGAGGTATCTTTGGATTTGGTGAAGATGAACAGGGTAATGTTGAACCATTCTCACTTGGTGGATTAATTGTTGGTGTTGTCACTGATATTATTGACTTCTTCAAAGGATTATTTGATATTGACATCATGGGTCTGGTTAAGTCTATTCCAGGCGCTGGTAAAATATTAAGTTTCTTTGGATTTGGTGATGAGTCTTCTGAAGTAAAACCTACTGGTAATACCGTAGATTATGAAGACCAAATTATGAGTGCCGAAATGGAACGTGACAGGTTTCAATCAAAAATTGATAAAGGAAACTTTGGTTCTGTTGGTATTTCAGATAGAGATGAAAAACGTAAGGTTGCAGACCTTAACGAAAAAATTGCAGAATTGCAGAGACTTCAAACTGAACAACAACAAGTACAGATAGTCAATAACAACAACGTGGTTAATGCACAGAGAACTTCTAACGCAAGTACAACTACTATCGCACCGTTGAGAGACACTTCTCCACCAGCAGGAACAGTACCAGCACTTTAGTGGTCATAGACATTTGGCCCATCTTGAACTTTGACAGGTTTACAATATGCAGTGACTCTATCTTTGGGGTCTACATACGAATTGTATGAGTAATTACCGTATTGTCTGGGAATGCGTTTTGCATAATACTGACACACATCAATACTTCTGAATATCATTGCATTGGGTTGTATCTGTCGAAACTCACCTGTTCCCATAACAACTACTAACATAAATGCGTGTATCATCGGTACTTAGCAAGTTCATTATTGAACTTCCACTCTGCATCTGCGATACGCAGTTTCATCTCTCTAACGTGTCGTTCACTTTCTGATTCTGGAATGTGTGGAACATGAACTTCATACATCCATGTACACCAGGCTATCAATACGATTAACAGTATAAGAGTTATTGTGAGAATAATTGCGGTCATCTCTTTTTCAAACTTTCTTCCATGCTTTTCATCATTTCTTCAATCATGGGTGTACTTTTATTTGGTTCGTATACACACTTTATTTCTCTAGGACAGTATTCAAATCTGTCGATAAAAACTGTGTCGGTAGTTTTGTTTGGGCCTAGATATATACAAATCTTCTGGGTTAATACTATTTTCTTTTTTGCAAGTCTACAAGTAACGAGTACTTTATCTTTTGCCTTTTCTTCAGCGTTGTATGTTCTTCCTATTGATAATGCAGATGTCGATGGTAAAGCAAATGCGATTACCAGTAACGCAAATATATACTTAAACACCCTTTACTGACATTAACCATAGTATGAATAGATAACCTAAAAATAACATTCCACTAATTAATATTGTACCAAAGAATGCCTCTACCCAAAATCGTTGTCGTTCTTTTTGTGCATATATCATTGCTTGACGTTTCTTACGAATTTCGCCCTCAGTTTTCAAGAGTTCTTCCCATGCACTTGGGCCCCTACTAAATGTAATAATCTGTTTTAGTTGTCCACGCATATCTTCGGCCTTCTTTTTTGCCATAAAGATTTGCATAGCTTCTTCTTCCACTGACCCTGCCTGAAATATCTTTTTAAAGAGGGGTGGCTTCTTATTGTATTCTTCTGCTTTTCTAATATCTGATACTGCACCCATCCATCGACCCATATCTCCGGCCATAGATTCAATATCACGGCCGACCTCAAAACCTTTTTTGATGGCGTTGAACGCACTAGACGCTGCCGAAACGGCAGCAACAATCTCAATCATCTCTCTCTCCCATTGACGACTTACACCACTATTTAGTAAAAAAGAGAGACAGGGTTGCCCCTGCCTCTCCATCTTCTTCTACTAAGTGTTATCTTTTTGTGGTGTTACGACTCTGGTAAGAGACTTTCTGCACAGGGATGGATAACCTACCCTCTACTGTTGAGCAAGTTTCTGAAAGTAAGACATTGTATCGTCTTCATCTTCAGTAGGACTTGCCATTGAAGGCATAGTCGGTGCTGGTTCACTCTTCATTACAGGTGTCTCAACAACCGCCTCATCCATCATTGCAGCAGCACTTGCAGTCACCGTACCAGATAGAACATCGTCCAATCTTTTCTTCAACTCATCATATGACTTGAAGTTGGTTGGTGCAAGGAACTCTTGCAATGAGTACTGCTTGTTATAGATTTCCTCTAGAACTGCATCGTCATCTGACAATGGTGACACTGCCTCAAAAGAGGACGCATCATAGTTCCAGTAACCATCTACCTTACGAATCTTCAGTTTGAAGTTCGCACCTTCCCAAAAATCGAAAGGATTGATAGGAGTCTCATCTTCAAATTCTGGTTGCATTGCAGCCATCATTTTATCAAAGATTTTCTTACCAAACCTAAAGAGGAATACCTTCCCTTCATTTTCTGGGTGTTTGGAGTCTGCAACAACGTAGATATTTGAGTAGTACTCAAGTTTACGTTTCTGCTTCCTCGCAATCTCCTTATCTGATTCAAGACCAGAATTCCAGAGTGAGGAGTTGTACTCAGATACAGGGTCTTTACCACCGTTCAAAGTAGTCAAAGAATTCTCAATGTACCACTTACCAGTTGGCCCTTGGAAAGCGTGTTTCCAAAGTTTCACCCAAGGCAATTCCTCGCCTGTTGGTGCTGGTAGGAAACGAATAACTGCATAACCGTTACCAGACTTATCCAGTTCTGGTTTCCACAGTCTTTCGTCTACATAAGACTTCTTCTCTTGGGGGGCACTCTCTGCTTGAACTTGAGAGAGTAGTTTATCGAGCGTATTTGCTCGTCTTAGGGTATCTAACGACATAATTTTCTCCTATTGTATGTTATCGTATGTTGATTTATTTCACGTTCTTTCATTATATAATAGTATTTAGTATACTACATCATCCACCCAAAGTCAAGGAGTCTTTGGACTTCTTCTTGAGTAATATACTGTAGATTTTGACAATCACGCCATCCTTCAACAAAACAACAGGTGTCATTTGTTCCTAGAACATCTTTATTCACCTTGTAAAATTGAACCTCTGGGTACTTGTCAAAATTTGTTTTGTGACCGACAATCCAATTGTCAGGCTTCACATAATTTGAAGTCTCTGGTAGATATCCAGTTGTACCACCATAGACATTGTTTAACTTCATGTTATTTGAATACAAGTCGTGTCCAATTATAAACACATTCCTTGCACCCATCTCACAAGCGATTTGTATGGACAGAACACCACAACTCTGCATCCTATCATTCTCAATACTCTTTGCAAGGTCATTCTCTTTCACACCAGTGATAAAGGTCTTAACCTGTTTGCGTTCCCATTCCAGTTTCTTAATATCAATGTCTGGATTCTCTTGTACAATCTTCTGGAAGTGTGATTCAACATCAGCAGTATTAGAACCGTGTATCACAAATCCAATATCATCCTTCTCAACATGAATGTCTGCATCTGTATAGTCATTCTTCATATCGTCTAAGAAGTACATAGGCAACACATTCCAATCACGAATGTGAGTATGATTGTCCATGCAGTAACCACTCCTGTATATCTCATGAGTGATTTCATTGTCCACTGTTACCAGATGGTCAACCTTCATATCACGATAGATTGCATTGCATCCAAACGTAGTGCCTCGACCTTCGATGATATTCATATCAAAATCAAGTCTTGACTTTCCGTTACCAAAACAAAAAGCGTTCTCTAATGTCATTCTATTCTGAATCAATATTTCTGAGTTCAGGCCAGGATGCTGGGAAAAGTGTGTGTCCATATTCATCTATCTTATTTGCGATTATCTGTGTCTCGTATTGAGTGTCCTTTGCACAACGTAAATTACATACTCTTGCAAATGCCATCAGTGTACCAGACCAGTACCATTCTGTATAAAGGTTTTGTGGCAGAACCATTCTTGCCATCTCTGGTGCGATGTTGGCGTTCAACAAATTCTTATATGTCTGTGTCACGAACTGAATTGCACTATCAATGTTGTATTCAACAGTCTCTTCACTACTACCTTGTTTCTTGTCTTCTGCTCTTAGTCTCCACTCTATCGGTGTGTAGAATTCTGGTTCGTCATCTACATACCTTCTGGATATTTCGTTCCACACCAAACCTACTTGGTGTTTAACTAATTGTCTTGCGACAAAAATTGGTGCCTTAATATGGAACTGCATAGATGCGTGTCCAAAAGGACTCCAGTGGTCTTCTCTTGCGAGAAACCTAATCAGTTTGAGGTCACCGTGTTCAAACTGTGTTTTCTTTTTACCAAATGATACCCTCGCTGCATTTACTACAGAGAGGTCATCACCCATGTGGTCTACAAGTTCAACTTCCAAGTTTCATTGACTCCTCTCCTTCTTGTTTTGCTTCAGCATATGTTTTTCTAGTAAAGAAAGCGGTAGTCTGTTTTCCATTAAATACTTGACAATGAAATACAGGTGGTTTTGCTTTCACATAGTCGGCAGGCCTGTCATCCTTTGCTGGGATGACATAACCGCCTTGGAATATTTTGTAAGACCTAGTGTCGGGCATAGCGACTCCTTGGTCTACGAGGTGGGTTAGAAGCAAGATGCTTCACCCTTTCAGTAAGGGTTTTATCCCTTGTCTGAAGTTCTGCCAAGTCATGTTCCAGACTACGGATACGACCTTGGGCTTGTTCGAGCTTCGCACGATAGAAGTCTCGTTCTTTTACGACTGAATCAGTCATTGAAATGCTCCTTTACTAACTGCATTGTTATTATCCTATACTCATTTACGTCATTTGTCAAGAGGTTACTATAATTTTTTATCAGTTTTTTTCTATCGGGCCATATTATCGTTTCCTGTATCTGTTTATCGAATCTACTACAAAATCCAAGAAGTGATTCCAGTATCGCTACTGTCTCCATTGAAGTCTTCTTAGACATGAATTGTTTTAACAACAAGGGATGTTGTCCATCACTAGCAAAGATATCATCAAAGGTTTCAACCTTGTTGAATAACTCTGTAAGTTCTGATTTGTAATTATACTTGAGGGATTGATTTCTTTTCTTCCAGTTCAAATAATTCTCATCGTTAAAATTTCCAACCCAGCCTTTGGGATTAACTATAAAGTTGGATATGAAGAAGTCCTTGGTATCGTCTTTGTACTTTCGTGCAACACGACCAAAGAAGGGTCTGTCCTTTCGTTTCAAGAACGAGTCCACACTCACATTCGCCTTACCATTATATTTTGCATAGTCGTAGTTACTAGTAAAGTGAAGTTTCAACGCATGATATACTTTGTATGCGTCATACGCTTCCATTATATTGGTAACTGTGCGACTTTGGGTAAATAATGTAAATCCCTTGCATTACACTCAATCTTCTCTTTGAGAGATTTTGTGATAAGGGGTTTTACTGTATCTGGTTCAATATTATTCTTCTCACAATAATCTAGTACTGCTTCCATGTGAGAACAACCACATTCCTGTACTACCTGTTCTACTGCAAGAGAGAATTTCTTAGGGGTCATCAACTTTTCCATATTCATAATCTTTCCTATTAAATTAAAGAAGTGGGATTAACCGTGACCCCACACGGATGTATTAAGGCATCACCATATCTACTAGTTCAAGTATTACTACATATGCACCGTAACCAAATAGACTCCAGATGGTTGCAAATAGAACCATTTCAATACTATCAGTCTCATGCCACCACTGTTTGAACTTATTCATGTTCGCCACCCTTATCCTGTGGGTCTAATTTAATCTTTTGTCCATTCATCCACATATACATTCTACTACGACTTGGTGTAGATGTTGGGAAGTCTTGAAAGAATGTAGGTCTACGTTTTGCGGTTTCAAAGGTTGCGACTGTGATTACGATTGCACCAAGTAAAAAAATGTGTGCGACTGCACTAATACCAAATACCCAGAAACTACCAACGTAAAAAGAAAACACTATACACCACATCCATGCTAATACTTGCAATACCATGTGTCTGGTTGATGTATCTGGAATATGTCTCAATGGATTTTTATCCATATTCATAACACCATTCCATGCATCATATATAAATTCTCGCATATCAATTACCTTTTTCATCGTCAGTTTCACTGGATAATGTGCATCCACACTATCCTTAAAATCAATAGCATCGTACAGGTCAACAAAGTGTCTAACTACTTTGTGGTCTTTAAAATATCCTGTCACCTTGTACATACTATCTCCAAAATTAAGTGGTGGTGTTTCTGTTTCCAAGTACACCACCGAAACTCAGTACGATTAAGCTGCGATAGCGTAATCTACATATGCATTGTTATCGTTTGCATTTACGAGTTTTGACCTATTACGCAGTCATCCGACAATTCTACTCGCCTCTATCCCTGTCAGTCGAACCTAGTTCGCCCCCATCATAATCCCACTCCCAAGCAGTGATTCAATATCTCATCTAGAAGTGAGATTATGGTGGAGGCGATGGGTACTGCCCCCATGTCCTGTCCAGTATTTGATTTGTATCATCAAATTGTATTATATTTATACCAAATTACTCTTCATTTGTCAAGGACAAAATAGAACGATTTGCAATATGTTCTTCTGCAATCTCATCTTTAGATTGACCATAGTAGCGTACTGCATGATGATTGTCTACTAAAAGTTGATTGATATTGTGTTCACCACCAAACCAAATCTCTCCTAGAATACGTCCATACTTACCCTTACCATCTTTGAATGTTTTCAAAGTAAGGTCACCAGCATTTGTCCATTTAGTTAGAAATGCAGATGCAGCTTTACCATACACTTTTTCAATTGGGTCAGATGTTCTAGATTCAGGCGTATCAATTCCATACATTCTGATTCTTTGATTTTGCATCCATACACCAAAACCCAAATCAATGTCAACATCAATTGTGTCACCATCAACGACCTTGACTAGTTTACATTTATATTCGTACATTCTATACTCCTCTACTTCCTACAGGTTTGCAGATATATTCGACTGTATCCCAATCACCATCAGTAGGAATACCAGCGTACACTGGTAATAGTTCTTTACACTGTTCTTCTTCATCAAACCACTGAACATCCTGTTCTACACAGGTACTTCCAAGGCACACTGTCAATAATAGGTGCCAGACTATGTTCATGTTTTCACACCATCTTGTTTTTCTGGTGTACTGATATTTATCATTCCTTGACCAAATCCAAGAATACAAGCCTGTTTTCCATTATCCACAAATTCAAGTAATGTCCATGTTACAGGGTCTGCTTTTGGATTGATTGCAATAACAAATTTTGAGTTGTTAAAAGAACCATTTGGCATTCCAGTAAGACCTTCCATCCATACGGTAGGAAGTTCACCATGTTTTTTTAGTTGTTCAACTACTGCATCACTACTAGAACATTGTGCTGGTTTTTGAGCCCAGTAAAACATTCCTTTTTTTTCTAGTTCTGTTTGTGTGTCCTTTTCTTGTGCGAATGCTGATGACAACATTGCTGTCGATGCAACACCACTAAACAGGAGCGCCGATAATGGCAGGACTTTCATCCAATTTTTCATTTTCTTTTTCCCATGCTTGGGTGAAATCGTCAACTGCTTCAATCAACATCCCCAGATAATCCTTCTTATCTTTGATGAATTCTTGGACAACTCCATCCTCTGTTACCACCAGAATGACAATCTGATTGATTGCATGACCAGTGCGTTCTTCAAACATCTCTGCATATGCAGATGCTTGAATGTAGTAATTCTCGTTCCAATCGTCATTACGTTCTGAACGAGAAGTCTTAAAATCTATAATGGATAGTTCACCATTGTATTCTGCAATACAGTCTACTCGACCAGCAACCATGTATTTATCAGAATAAAGACCACATTCTTGTGAATAGATATTATCTACCTTTTCACTGATAGTCTTTTCCAATTGACTAAACAACGCTGCAGCGAGAAATGGTTCTCTATTTACTTCTTTATTATTTAAGAAGTCCTCACACATATGGTGTACTTTCGTACCCCTTGCAGCAGCAGTTCGTGCAATATAATTTGCAACATCATCACCAACTCTTTTACGCCATGCATGAAGACCTTCTGCCTTGCGGTTTCCCAAGACAGTTGTAATAGATGGATACATTTTACCATCTGGTATTAGATAGAACCGTTTTCGGTTAACGGTTTTAGTTTGTAGTTCTGGTATTTCTACAGGTTTGTGTGTAAACATAATATTTCCTCAAGTTGTATTTCATTATTATATCAAAGTAAAACAGATTTGTCAAGGTTAATTTGGTAAATAAACCCCTGCCATCTTGAACGCTTCTGTTTCTGTTTCTGTATTTCTTCTAGTCCACCCCTTACCAAAGGTATCGAATGTACTTAGACTTTCATAAAAGTCTTGTCTGATTTCAGTGTAGTTGGCAATCGCACCCTCAACACCTTCTTTGTCAATATACTCATCTAGTTTTTTAAGAGTGTTTGGCCCGATGCCACCATCTGCAACTGTACCAATCATTGACTGAAGTTTCTTTGCAGCTCTTCCTGTACCAGAATTAACGGCCCAGTCAAAAACGCAAAGGTCTAAACCTTCTGGAAGTTGGTCTGCTTTTACTCTATCCCAATAATTCTTTTTGTAGATAGGAGCGACATCTTCAAATTCTAAGTCTTTCATATCCTTCTGGTTAAGGTCATTGTCCATACACCACTTTTCGTAGACCCTCTTGGTGACACCCATGTTAGTTTCGCCGCCTGGGTCTTTAGGATGATTTACATATCCGCCTTCGTGGTGGAGTATGAGTTTCAAACATTCATCAAAATTACTCATTTACCTTGTCCTCTGTATTTTTTGTAACTACGTCTTTTGTGTTTATTCATTGTGGACGTAATTGGTTTCTTTCCCATAGAAGTACCCTTTGAAGTTCCTTCATGAGCGATTGGACTACTGTACATCTTTGCCATTATATTTCAACTCCCTGTTTGATTTTGTTGATTAGATAACTACGAACCAAACCAGAACGTACAATGTCTCCGATAGTAAATTCAATCGTAGAAAATTCTTCCATCGCTTCTAGAATTGCCATGAATGAACCTAGTCCTTCTTTCTCACCATTCTTCTGTAAATCGGTCTGGAAATAATCACCAGAGAATATAATCTTACTATCCTGTCCTACTCTGGTCATGATAGTATCCAATTCGTGGAAGTTTAGATTCTGACATTCATCGACTATGATGATAGCATTATCTAATGTGATACCACGCAAGAATGAGGTGGTGAGGAACATAACACTACCCTGTACTTTTAGTCTGTCATACAACATACTAAACGCACTATCGGACGCTTGTTCAAACATAAACTGTACCATGTTCTGATATGGTACTTGGAACAATGCAGTCTTATCTTCTTCATCGCCTGGCAAGAATCCAATTTCCCTAGTGGGAACTGCACTTCTTACAATGTATACACATTCATATGGGGTTGATGTGTCTAAAACTTCTTGTAGTGCAAGATACAGTGAGATAAATGTTTTACCTGTACCAGCAGCACCATGTAGAAATAAATTCTTTCCACTTCCATACTCGCTAAATACGAGTTTTTGATTATCTGTAATTGGTTTGACTTTCACCAAACTATCAATTGTCACATCTTTTTTCTTTGCCATGTTTTTACTCACTATAATTAAAGTCGGAGCGATAGGTTTACTATCGCTCCTGTGCAATGGTGGATTGACCACTCAGCTTCCAATCTCTTTGCGAGGGTGCTGTGGTATCTCACCGGCACAGTTCTATTTATATCACTTTGTGTTTCTTTAATACTTCTCTAGTCTTAATTTCCTTTGTTGACTTTTTACCGTATCTATCTGCCAAACTAGATGATGGGTGTGCTTCTGCGATACGTTGTAGGTTCTCTGTCCAACCAGAATCGTTCTTGATGCGGTCACCTGTACCACCAGACATTGCAAATATTGATGGGGTTTGTTGAATGTGTGGATTATCTTTTAGATATTCCTCACGACCAGACATAGTAAAAAACTCTTCAAATTCTTCACCTGTTTCTTTGTTTTTAAAATTATAATATGGCATCCAATTTTTCCTGTAATTCTTTTACTCTCATTTGCAAGTGATGTATACTCTTTTGCATTTCTGCAATTTCTCTTTGATACATCTCTTCCCTTGTAATGGTACTTGTACTTTGTGTCCACCCTCTAAGATTATTGTGTGTTGTTACATCATCAACAGGGTCTTCCATATCTGCCTCCTGCCTCATCTTCCATAACATCCAATCATAATAACGCTCTGGTTCTTTATCAACTAAATTACTCATGCTGCTTGTTCGTACCAGTAAGGCATTCCTCTTTTCGTCCACTTCGCTAAATGTTGCTTATACTTTATATAGTAGTCGTGATATGCACGAATTGAACTGTTTGGATTCTTTACATCATCGAACATTGCTTGATACGGTTCACAGAAACCCAACTCATACATATTGTTTGGTGGTTCTTTCAGTGCATCATTCAGTTTACGATAACTCTCATGAGGTACATCTTTGTTGTAACGATACATGAACTCTGTATTCAGTTCAGTCCACATCTGATACAACCACATATAATTTTGTTTTGAATGTCGTACCCAAATACCACTAGGGTGTTTGACATGAGATGCTTTGTACAGAATGTGTTCAAGGTCACTGTTTAATCGCCACCGTTGTATCTTACGTCCATTCGCAGTCTTACCATAGTAAAACTCACCGTCAAGATAACGGTGTGCAGTGGACATCAACTGTGCGTACTCAATAATCATTTTACTGCAATGACTGTCGTTGTGCATCTGAGCACAAACTTTTGGGTCATTGTTAAGATAGAATATATTCATCCAATAGTCTCCAACCAATATTTCTTATACAATGTCGAACCTAGTTCAACTGTTTGCATACAACCAGATAACATTATACTAAGAAAAATCAGAATTGTCAAGGACTTCATTCTTGAATTTCCCAACGATAAAAGATATGGTCTTCAATCTCTATTGTCTTAGTCTTGGTCTTTGCCCATGCTGGTTCTACATAGTCTGCATGATAGTGTGTTGCACCTTCGGTGATATCTGCAATCGTATAACTACCATCCACTACACCTGTAGTCAACTCAAAAATTTGATTAAAGGTTTCCATGTCGTGTACTCTATCTGATTTACCATCACAGTACCAACTGAACTGACAACGATTCTTTACAGGTATCATAACTGTTTGGTCTTTCCAACTAGGACGATGTGGGCCTTCATAAACCACTCCACAGATTGTATTAGGAAATCGTTTATCATTCATACGATTTACTGTAACAGATATAACTGCCATCTGACCAGCGAGTGGTTGGTTTCGTGCTTCAAAATATACATTCTGTGCAAGACAAAACGATTCATCAATCATGAATTGTTTTTGTGTCGGTACTGTATCTGCACTTGCAGATGGAGTCAACGACATCATTGTTCCTAGAACAAGTTCTTTAAGCATTAAACGCCTCCATGTATTCTGGGTTATCTGTTTCAAAAATAACAAAAGGAAAATACTTGTCCATTGTCTTTACTAGATTCATATAGTCACCAGACTGCATTTCATTTGTTATCGTAACATCATCTAACCCACATTGTTTTGCGAGTTGTTGTGCAGTACCTAAAAGGTAAAACGCATTACCATTTGGGCCATCAAGGTCTATTGTCAATGCCTTGTTTTCTTTTTGTTTCATCATTATATTGGTTCTCCATCAAGTGTTGTAAATCCCATTCCAGCGACTAGATACTTTTCAGTACCAACCAAAACTTGGTCACCGACTGAAGTAGACCTTAGACCCATACCACTAGAGATATCACCCATAACAGTAACATCATCGTTACCATCCTCAGGCATCTTTAGTGACCAACTGTCAAAGATATTTTGTGTCCAACGATATGCATATTCAAGTTTTTGACCTAATGTCATATCCTCTGGTACATTTACGAATGCGACTGTAGACGGTGTGTCCTCAAACGCTGTGTGAATAACTGCAACTTGTTCCATTATATAATCTCCTCATTCCATACTAGGTTTGCAAATTTGTCTTGTAGACGATACGCTTCCTTCTCCCAAGGTAAATCGTAATACTTTGTGTTAGGATTGACCTTACGACCTCTCCAAACTGCCTGACCATTCTCAACTAGATTGTCAGTCATTTCTTTTCTGGCATACTGTTTGACATGAATCATCTCATGACAAATTGTAGTAACCAATTCTTTGATTGTTAAATCTTTAGAAATATCAAGTGTAAACTCACGGTTTGTATCATTCATTTGACACCAACCAACGACATCACCTGTAAGTTTCTGTAGATTGATTTCGATATCCAGAGTTCTCATTCTAGGCATCAATTTACCAATCATAAAGTTAGCAACATCTTCACAGAGTTTTCTCTGACCTTTGTTGCCTCCATTTGCAGTAACGTAATTCATTTAAACCTTCTTTCTCATCATTACTATACCTATAGTATACTCTGTTTTGATAACAATGTCAAGGAGTAAATATTTCCCTTATATTTCAAGGAGTTAGGACAATAAAAAAGGGGGGATTTTCATCCCCCCTAAGACTTTAGCGAATCACCTGTCGAATCAGAACACTTCAAGTGAGAGAGAGAGGAGTAGTGTTCCGTTCTCATCATTACAACTTCATTACCAAGTCTTTAATCATAGTACCCTAAAAGTACCGTATTGTCAAGAAGTTTTACTTACTTGGATTATAAAATTCATCATTCCAATAAAATGCTTCTTTTACAACAGCCGCTGAAAGTCCTTTGTAGACTTGATGTAGTTTTTTATCTTTAGCGGCAACCACCACTTCTGCCTCACCTTGAGACAGACCTTCCAACATCTGAACGAACATATTTTCCTTCTTCCATTGGGGTGTTTTCGTGTCTGCACCTTTGATGAATCTCCACAACTTCTTTGACTCTTGAAAGAGTAAAGTGTGTTCAGTTCCATCTGGGGCTTCATTCTTATTGTAAGGAACGTCACCTTCTGGTACAATCCATTCGATGTTAGGGTCAAACGAACCCTTTATAATTATTCTTAATGCATCACTATTATTATCTCTAAGGATTTCAACCTTTTTCTCTTTAGTCTTTGCATTATGAACTTTCTTCAGCACCTCATGAATAAGAGGTGTATATGTATTCACTGCCATTTTAAAAGTCTCCAATATTTTCCATATGGTTTTTTAGTCTATGTTTAATGAAGTAGTTTAACAAACCACTTCTATCATTTACCGTACTATTTAGATATGCTTCCACACACGTTTTTAATACCCAATCTGGTGCTTGTGTCAAATCTATTAGTGTCCTGTTACGCTGATAGTTTCTCAGCATTTCTTCGTTACAGAAATCCTCTGGGTCTAAGTCAATCCATGTCGCCAGTTTCTTCTTTGATATAGGACGCTGACGCAACTCATTAACAAAGCAATTATCTGGGGATAGGAAGTTTGGAACACCATCACTGCGGTCACCCTTCAGAATGTGTTCTTTGATATAAACGTCTGGGTCTATACCATTGACAAACTTCTTCAGTACAGGACTGTACTGTGTAACGAAACTGTGTTTTTGTAGTTGAATGAAATCCTTGTCACCAGATAGAATCAATACCTTCTCATAGTGAGATGGTGATTCTGCAACGTAGGATACAACAGAAGCGATGATATCATCTGCCTCTACATTCTCTACCTCTAATACTTTGTATGGGAAATTATCTTGCAATTCCTGTTTGATTAGATGCAAGGTATCGAATATCGAACCCCAATCTAACTTGGATGCCCTACGGTCTTTCCGTCTACCGTATTTGTAGTTGGGGAAATATTCTCTTCTCCAATTACCTTTGTTATCATAACATAATACCAGTTCTCCGTATTCTTCACAGAACCGATTACGGTATCCTCTTAATGAGTTAAGAACCATATGTCGAACCATATCTGGGTCAACCTCAGCATTACGTCCAATCTGAATCATCAGATTAGAAAGCGTCACTTGGTTCATGTCAACTAAAATCATATTTCACCTATGCCTTTTCGGGCCCATCATCCTCAAAGTCTTCTGATAATTCTCTTATCAAATCCATGTCCATATCCACATGGTGTCTTTTTTCTTTTTCGTCATAAGTCACATTTGCAATTAACTCAATCAAATTTTGAAAAGGATGAGTAAACCCTCTGTCTCTATAAATTGTCGCTTTGATTGCTTCAGATAAAAATGCAATGTCCTGTATAAAGCCTGGGTCTGTGATTTCAATATCATTCTCATCCATATTATGTATCATAGACACCATTATACCATCAGTCAATTCATCTGCGAACTGTAATTCTTTATTCAGTCTCATCGCATCAAAGTTTGTTACTTTAGGTGCAATACCCATATACTTCTTTGGGAACTGCACAATATTTGTAGTCTTTTCGTCATTCTCCATCATCCACCTTCCGTACCGTAGTTGCCGATGGCACTACAGTCACCCACTTGACTCGCTTCTCTTGGTATTCACCATAGAAGTCATCACACCAATCACCACCTCGTAAATACGTTTCACAGTGTCGTATATACGCTTTACAAGATGCTTCATCTGCAATCGCACCCTTTACCTTGTTTCGTACCGCAGCTCGCAAAGAAGACAATTGGTCTTTCTGCGTCTTGATATATTTTACAACACTCACTCTTGAAAATGGATGTTCATCTGCTAACGCCAAAACGGATGGGTGTATATTAGAATACTTAGGTGGGTTTTCACGCAACCTTTTTTCTCTTGCAAGACGCAACCTCTCTGATGCTGCTTCTCTCTGTTCTGGTGTCATCTTACGTTTAGGCATTTTAGTAACCTCTTTCTGCCATCAATTTTTCTTGTTTACGTTTGTACCGCCTTTTACCAGCAGCTTTTGCTTTACGTTCTTTCTCACCTTTACTCATGAAGGATTCTCTCGCTCTTAATTCTTGAAAGAATCCATCTCTCATAAGTTTCTTTTTGAGAACACGCATAGCACCGTTTACGTCTGGTTTACCATCTCTACCTTTTCGTACTGTAACGTGCATTTAGTCTCCTATTGTGTTTCAGTTTTAATAATCTGGTCAACACGGTCAAGTTCTGCTTTGTTTGCATCACTAACATCGTTCTCAAGTTCTTTAAATGCTTCGTTCGCTTTTAGTTTCGTAACTAACATTCTATCCTTCTTGATACGATTCAACAAAATCTTCTGTGCATTCTCATCAGAATATTCCAAGAGAACGTACACACGATATTGATTACCGTTTGACACTACCTTTGATTCACTAACATTGTAACCAGCGACATCAACATCAGCGATGATGTTTTTGGTTGCAGTTTGAATCTCGTTAATGATAGACGCATCGGCATCTGTCGAACCAACCTTCGTTACAAAACTCTTAGTGACAGAATTCACTCTACCATTAATCCTGTCAGCAAGAGTTGTCTTTGCACTCAAAATCGCAATGTCATTTGAGAGTTGTAAGTCTGGTGTATTTGCAGTTCCTACAGCATAGATTGCATCTTCCTTTACAGGCATCTTAGTATACCATTTAGGTACTTCTGCTACCTGTTCTTTTACATTTTTTGTTGTGTACTCATATGCAGACTTTACAACGCCTACAGGAGTACCCAATTCAACATTAGCAGTATTCGCACTACTAAATGGTGATGTTGCACTACAGGCACCAAGGGTCAAACCCATTGCACCAATCACAACTACATTCTTAATCATAATCAATTCACCTCTTCCAATTTTTCTATGATTACGTCACGGGCCCCACTGTCAACAAATATGTTGGCAGCAGTTTCTGAAATGTTTGGGTAATAGGTGACGATTACTACTCCCATCAGAATTCCGAATAATATCTTAAACATTAGTAACAAACCGTTCCTGTAAGGTCATCAGTTGCATAACAAGCACCCTTCTTTCTATTAGGAACTTGTATAACCCAACCATTATGACTCACTTGTCTATGTGGTGCTCCACCAAAGAATATTACTTTTGCAATATCAGTAATGACATTTGTTGTTTGATGATTATTATTGTAGTAGACAGGAGTCGATGAGACAACTCTGGTTGTCGTTACAGGACTACTAACTGTCGTACCTTCTCTGTAAATAACAGTAGGGGTGCTTTCTTTATACACAACCTTTGGAGTGGTCTTACAATTATAATCAGTTGTTGAACTGACAATCTCACCACCGTTCTGGTTTACCGTTTTAGTGTATTTGCAATCTTGGTTCTCATCCATCGCATGAACAGGAGTACAACAAGATAAAGCAACCATCATTGGTATCATTATATATTTCATTTTCACCTCTTTCATTATTTAAAATTGAGAGTCGGAAACTTGCATCCCCAGACCATAATATTTGGAACTTTCAAACTGGGCCAACCAACCTTAATTCCGACTCTCAAATTACATTCTACTAAATTATTTTCCACTTGTCAAGTCTTTTATTGAAATTAATTCAGTTTGTCCTAGACCATTTTTCTTGGTCTTAATAAATCCATCTTTTTCTAACTTTTCAAGCATCGAATCAATGACCTGTTCAACACTCACTTTATTGCCAAGGTATTTGCCCCAATAAAATGCAATTATTGTAGCAATCATTGTTACCGTTGTTGCGACTGTGGTTGTTACCATAACATCCTATCCTTTAGTTATTATTTATATGGTTCTCATAGATTTCAGATGCAATCTCATGAGCTTCATAATCAGTTCCACCAACGTGCCATTCATATTCTTCAGTAGGAATTCTACCTGTTTTCCAATTATAGATAGTAAATCCTTTGTAGAACCAATCGTCCTCATCTTCGGCACCATCCTCAAGAACTCTTGCCTCAATATTCCAATCTGCATTGACCTTTTCATATGGGTCTGCATCTGTGAATGTTGGTTTACCAAAAATCTCAACCAATTTATCATAGGTTGTTGTAATGGTGCTGATATAATGAAATCCATTGGTGTTCAATGCATCATCATTTTCAAATTCTAAAACTTTAATACTCATATTATTTCCTCACTTTTTCTCATTTATATTATCATTATACTTGTTTTAACAACGAATGTCAAGTAGTTTTTAGACAGTTTCTATCATACAACCGAAAGTTTCTTTTACCACAAAAGTGGTATCTGTACCTTCAGCCATCTCATTTAGAACCATCTTTTCTTCCTCTGCATTACCCAAACATTGATGCAAAGAAACAATCTCTGGTTGATTGTCTGATTCACATTTCAGAATTGCCCAACCTTCGATGGGGTGACCTACATTATTAAACATTTCTTCTCCTATGAGATATTCCATTTCACTTCAACTTTACCTTTTTTCAGGCAATCGACAAGATACTCCATGTATCCAACACCCATTCTTTTTTCATCAGAGGCACCCTCTGTGATATTGATGATTGCTCTTTCAAGATTTTCAATCATAGACTTTTCAGCCTCACCAAAGTTCATTACGAACTGACCTTCACTGTTTTCAACAAACATCTTCTTTTCTTTCCAATCTTGATAAAAATAACCCATTATAAATTCTCCATATGTTGTTCAAGGGGGATAGCGTTCATCTCTTCTTCAGTAGGAACACCAACTAATTTTGCAATCTTTTCTAAAGTGTTTTGACCAGAAGTTGATAACCTATCAAAATCCCAATACATTTCAGTAACCAATTCTTGTAATTCTTCTTTATTCATTCTAATACGCCTTTGTCATTTCCATTAATTTAAAACCTTCTTCTGCAAGTATCTTTGCATCGTCATGGTGGGCGAACCCTTCTTCATCTGCAAAGTCCATGCTGCTTGTGTAGTAGATGGTATCATTGTCGATATCAATATGATGGGTATCCATTACATATTTGAAAGTTTTTGCAGTCTGGATATTTCCAGCAATCAAATTACCAGGCCCCTTGTAAATCTCAAGTCCGCCGTTGTTCGCACCGATAAAAATTGTCTCACTCATTTGAAGTCCTTTCTCTCTCTTGACTATACATATACTATACGATGTTTTGATAACAAAGTCAAGGACTTTTTTAAGTGGTTGATTTTATTGAGTTTTTTGGAGAGGGGAAAAAGAAAAAACCCACGAATCGAGCGAATCACTTGCGAATCGTGGGTTTCCTTAGAGTTATACTACTTTACCTAAGAACCTTGCGATATGGTGTACCCAAGGTAGTAACATGATAGACATGAATAGATTTGCACCAGAATGTGCTAGTGCAATTCTCAAGGTATCACCTTTTGGCATTCCGTCTGAAACCAGAAGTCCTGCTAACCAGATAGTACCAGTTGTACCAATGTTTGCACCAAGTACTGCTGCAATTGCGGCTGGTAGTGGTAATGCACCAGATGCTACTAGTGCAATGATTGCTGTCGTTGATAGTGATGATGATTGCCAAAGCAGTGTCATTACGATACCACCGATAAACATATAGATTGGATTACCTAGAAAGAATGCAAGGTGTTCCATATTACCCATAGATTTCATACCACCAGAAAACATTTTCAGACCGATATAAAATACTACAAGACCTACAAGTGCTGTAATAATTGGATTACCTAGTTCCATCTTCTTAACCTTTCTCCAAAGTTGGTCAGACATGATTGCCCCCAATATAAAAAGAGGGAATTGATTTTCCCTCTTATTTTTATATATACACAATACCACTTTAAAATGGAAATGTCAAGAAAATTTCACAAAACTTTAATATATCCCTTTGCGAGCAAGTTCCTGTTGTCTGCGTTCTAAGTCTACCAAGTCAACTGACTTTGCAAGGTAGTCATCAATTGCACGATGTTTTCTGGTATTCCACCAGTTCAAAAAATTCTTCATTTAGATTTCAACTCTTTCAACTGCATCATAAGTTCTTTTGATTCTTTATGATATCCTTGTGCAGCAAGTTGACTTGCTGCTCTTGCAGTTCCGACAATCTCTAAGTGAGCACCAGCTTTGTTAATTAATGAACTCATGTAGTGTGCAACTTTGTCGCATACCTCACAAGTCACTTCGTATGTGTGTTTAAATACTTCTGTAGTCATTTTGATATTCTTCCTTTTGTAGTTAAGTAGTTGTTATAGAAACTAATGCAATCGTCATTAGATAAGTGTCTAGTTTCGTTGTTCCATTCAGTGCGTACATATCTGACAATTCCGGCATCTGGATAATCACTTTGGAACAAACTAAGTAGTTTGTGTATCATTTTATTACTCCACGCATTAAAAAAGGGTGCAATGCACCCTTGGATTATTTTTTTGGTTGTTTAGACGAACTTAAATAGTCCGCTTCATCTTCGGTGTAAGGCCACATGGCAAGATTCCTTTTATCTGGGGATTTACACGAATATTTATAACAGTAACACTGTCCTAATTGTTGCGTCTATGGAAAAACAGCTGTGTTAAATTTGCATAGGTCTGGTGCATTATCTGAACAACTTTTCCATCTTGTTCTGTCTAGGTCTTCTCATGACCTTTTCTTTTTTGGGGGGTTCTGGTGGAGTTTCTACAGGTTTTTCAGATTTGGTAAAACGTGGTTTCTCTCGCATCTCCAATTGTTGTTTAAACATCTGTCTAACATCTGGATGGTTTTCTGAAAATCTCAACATCATCTGTATTGCAACATATGGGTCACCCATAAAACGTAAACAATTTGCGACATAGAGTTTACCCTTGCCGTTGTCCATGTCTAATACTAAATTGTTATGTCGATATATCACCTTTATGCAATCCCACAAAATATTCAGCATCTACTATAACAAGTGGTTTGTGATTGTTTCTTTTAACTACCACCACTGGTTCATAGTCTTTACTATTTTCCACTGCTTGAGAATATGATTGCCATATGTTTACTTTTTCTTGGTTTTTACACTCTATCGAATAAGGGAACTTCTCTCTCGCAGCCCTTGCCATAATTAAGTCTTCACCACCAGCGCCCATTGACCTTGATTCAACATCTTCTGGATGGACTCCTAAATTTTCAATTAGAAGGTCACGAAACCACTGTTGTAACCTTCTACCTTTTGCTTTCGCACTTTGCGTCTTCACTAGTATTCTTCTTCCTCATCGTATAGGTCATCTTCATTATCTTCTGGGATTTCTGTGCCACAGAAAACACAGTACTTTATTTCATAGTGATGTTCTGACATTCCATGACGTACTGTAAATTCTGCATCACATTCCTCACAGGAGATAATCTTTCTACTCATATTTATGCAGCGTCCTCATACGCATCATCCCAAGTACCAGTTAACCCAGCAACCTCATATTCGGTTACTCTGTTTTCAAAAAAGTTAGTATGGTCTGCACCGTTAAGTACCCATTCTAACCACGGTAGAGGATTTTCTTTAACCTTGAAATTTGGTTTCAATCCCAACTGAAGTAATCTTCTATCAGTTATATATCTTATATAGGTCTTCACATCAGACGCTTCAAGACCCTCTGGAGCACCCATCTTATAAGTTAACTGTACAAACTTATCTTCCAGTTTCACAGAATGTCTTGCCATCTCATAGATTTCAGATTTGAAGTCATCATCTACAACCTTTGGATATTCTATACAGAATTGTCGGAATAGTTTTGCAATCCCCTCTACATGGATAGATTCGTCACGAATAGACCATTCTACGACCTTACCCATTCCTTTCATCTTACCGAACCTTTGGAAGTTCAACAACATGACGAATGATGCAAACAGAGCAATACCTTCGTTCATAACTGACTTTGCCATTGCAAGTGCAAGACCTCTATGCGTGGATGTATTTGAATCCATCATGAAGTCAATCTTATCTGCCATCTCAGAATACTCAAGGAATGCATGGTATTCTTCTGGTGGTAATCCAAGAGTTTCATTCAGTAGTGCATATGCTCTCTGGTGGATTGCTTCTCTATTTGCAAATGAACCTAACATATTTCTTACTTCATTATTCTTAAACTTTGGAATCAACTGGTCATAGTAGTTCTGTCCAACTGCAACATCAGCCTGTGTAAACAGTCTTAGAATATTGGTAATATAATCCTTCTCTGCATCAGTAACTTTACTAGACTTCCAATCAGATACATCTTCAGACAAATCAAGTTCATCTTCAATCCAATGTACCTTTTCATGTCTTGTTGTGATTTCAACTGCCCAAGGATAATAAAATGGTTTATAAGTTTCACTAAATTTTAATAGACTTCCACCACCTCTTTTTTTGAAAAGGGTTTCTGCATATTTCATTAAGTCATCATATCCACCAATACGGTCACCATCCACAAAAATTTGTGGTACAGAGTTCACTCTGCGTACTTCAGTTGGGGCTCCAACAACTTCTTTAATGCCATTAATAGACTGATAGAATGCTAGACGCTCTTCTTCGTTGTCCATCAATTCTGCATGATAATCAAATCCATTATCATCAAACCACTTCTTGGTCATCTCACAGAATGGGCAATCTGATTTAGTTATTACTCTTATTTCCATTTCTTACTTCTCCATCTATTAGTTATTTTATTTTTACGCTGCTAACGGTCTTTCTGGGTTTACCCCCAACATATCACCCCATGCACCATAATAGTGTCTCATACCCACTTCATCGTGGATAGTTCCATTCTCATGTCTTCCATGTAGAATGTTTCTTTTCTCTGTACCCTCACGCATTGTTGTACCTTGTCCAGCAACACCAATCAAATCTTCATGTAGGTTACGACCAAATGGCCCCCATATAGAATTGTGATGTTTAATGCGAGTAAGTCTTTCTTCTTTCGTATCCTTCTTGAGTCCATATCCTCTAAACTCAATCAGAACTTGGTTTGGCCCAATTGGTGTTACACTATCTGAACGATATGCACTTCCTCTTAGGTTGAAGTTGAAGCCAGGAAACAGGTCAACCATGTACCACTGATTTGGTGGTAGGTTTGGGAATGATAGTTCACCCCTGTCATCAAAACCTTCATACTCCTCGTAGTTAACTGTGAATGAACTTACATTCACATGACCATTATCAAATGGTATATTCTTACGGGCAAAATACTCATCATTGAATCCACTTACTCTGTTAAAGTAATGCATGAAGTCATGATAGAATTCACTGTTAGTATCATGCCACAATTTATAATTTGTGTTTATGATTGCTTTGTGATAATGAAAGACTTCCATCTCTTCAGTATCAATTGCATCTGCAATACAATCAAACGCACCAGCAGTCCACTCATCCACACTCTGTGTAGGATTAGGGTTTAGTGTTGTCCACACCATTCCACCATGTTTAACTTCACAATGCAACTCTTTACCAAAAGTCTCATCGTTCCATAACTTACCAGAAGGTTGTTGTGGGCCGTGATTTAAATATGCTTTTATTGTATCACCTTTATTCCATACTATAACATTCTGAAAGGCAATCTGTGATGTCCTGTAACATCCAACATCTGGAAGTTCACTCTTGTGACAAACAGGTATCCATACCTTACTGAAAATGTGTTCTTGTTCTTGCTCAAAAATGTCTTTGTTATTATAACATTCACTAGAGATATATTCTACGTTAGGCGTCTTAATCCAATTCTTATGATTTCTTGGTGGCATAATACCATCTCCTATACTGCAAAACTTTCACCACATCCACAAGATGCAGTTGCATTTGGATTACTCACTTTTAAAAATGAACCACCCAACTCTGTAACATAATCTACAGTGCAACCCAATACAAACATTTCTGCTACTGGGTCAATCACTAAATTTTCAACGGTAGGTTCTTTCTCTGTTACTTCCCAAACATATTGGAAACCAGAACATCCCCCACCCTTGACTGATAAGTAAACATTTGGTTTACCTACTTGTTTTAAATATTCTCTTGCACTATCTGTTAACTGAACTACCCTTGACACGCTACACACTCATCTTGCGATTGTGCAGTGATATCACAAACAGCTTGTGACTCATAGTCTTTCAATGCATTCCTTTCTACTTTCTCTGATACATTCTCTGCACGTTGTCCTGTTTCAGTTCTCAAATAATAAAGACCTTTACAACCCTCTTTCCATGCGTTCATATGCACTTGATGTAAATATTTCTTTGTTGCACCAGCAGGAAAGAACAGATTTAATGATTGACCTTGACATAGGAATCTTTGTCTATCTCCACCCTGTCTCACCAATACATTTTGGTCAACTTCGATTGCAGTTTTGAAAACTTCCTTAACATCATCCTTCAAGAATTTTAGATGTTGTACAGAACCACCATTGGTGATAATATCTTGCCATACCTTATCAGTATTCTTACCTACCTTTTCCAGTTCTTCTGCAAGGTATTTGTTTTTCACAAGGTGTGACCCTGCTCTGGTTCTGTGTGTATATGCATTTGCTTTAATCGGTTCGATTGATGGTGAAGTACCACAGATAATAGAACTGTTTGCATTTGGAGCGATTGCAAGTAGATGTGCATTACGTCTACCAGTACCTTCCATATCTGGTGCCTCACCCTTTATCACGCCCAATCTAAGACTTTCTTCAACTGCTTGTTTCTGAATGTGTTGAAAGACAACTGCATTCCATACGTCAGCTTGACCACCATCAAATGGAATTCTTTTCTTATTCAAGAATGAATGCCATCCCATCGCACCAAGACCAAGTGAACGCTCTTGTTCAGCAGAGTATCTTGCACGACTGATATCATCTGGCGCATTGTCAATAAAGAATTGTAACACATTGTCCAAGAATCGAACAAGGTCAGCAATCATTTCTGAATGTTTCCAATCGTCAAACAATTCAACATTGACTGAAGAAAGACAACACACTGCTGTTCTGTCTTCAGATGTTGGTAAGTGAATTTCGTTACATAAGTTTGAACCGTGAATCCTCAATCCCTTGTCTTTTTGAGTTTGTGGCATCGCACGATTAGCAGTGTCGATAAAGTTCAAGTATGGTTCACCTGTACGATATCTCACTTCTAGAATTTGTTCCCACAACTTCCTTGCTCTCATTGTCTCACGAACTGTATCATCATTAGGGTCTTTTAAATCCCACCACTCATTTCTTTCTACTGCTCGCATAAACGAATCAGTAATGTTAATAGCATGGTGCAAGTTAAGGTTCTTGCGGTTTACATCACCAGTAGGAACTCTCATGTTTAAGAATTCTATGATGTCTGGATGAGAAACATCCATGTAAGCTGCATAAGAACCTTTCCTTGTCTTACCCTGTCTGTATGCTGTCATGTCTGCATCAACGGTATGCAAAAACGGCATAGGGCCTGGTGCTTTGTCAGACACGGCACGAATATCGCTCCAGTGTCCACCAACTCCACCACCCTTCACAGAAAGCCAACGTAGTTCCGCTGTGTGGTCAATAAGACCTTCCAACGAATCTGGTACATAAGTTAAAAAACAAGAAATAGGTAATGCCTTGACTTTCTGTCCAGGCATTGGTGCATTAGATAATACAGGTGATGCAAACATGAACCACCCCTTAGAAACGTAATCATAAATTCTTTGTGCGAGTTTCATATCTTCATAGGAATATGCAACCGCTGCTCTTGCAAATGCTTGTTGTGGACTATCTTCACCTTTAATACAATAATAATCTTTTAACAATTTTTGTGCTTGTTCTGATAATGTTTTGTCTCTATCTAAATCAATAGATATACCCAAGTACTTAGAGTCCTTCACCATTGGGAACTCCACAATCTCTGCTGTTTGCATTTAATAACTCCTATATTTTTTTCCATGTTTGAAGGGCAACCTTTGCTGTTAATCCTTGAAGGGTATTGTTATGTATAAGTTCCATAATCTCTGGAGCGTCCATTCCAGATAAAATCATATCATTTATATCTTTCTGTCGCACATAATCTGGCCACACAACAACCCTATAACCTTCATCAACTGCCTGTTCAATTTGTTTAATTACTTCCCTGTTCCTTGGTTCATTATCTGGAACAAGAACTGCTTTGTCTTTGTATTGAGGTACACGCAAATCACTTTGAGCAACCGCAATACAGTTTGGTATAAAAAGACTATCAATAGGGCCTTCCACGACAAAAATATCCCTAGAAGTGTCCACCCTATCAAGTCCAAATATTTTCGGTACACTCTCATCAAGTCTGATGGTAATGTACTTTGGTTTTTCTTTTCCAAACGCTCTACCTTGATATGCAAATATATCACCATTGGAATCACGAAACGGAATTACCATCCTTGGGTGGTCGCCCTCCAAAGATGGGAATTTATTTGGAACTAACTCGTTAGTCCAAGAATAAAACTGATTGCACAAGAAGATATCAGTATCATTAGGAATTCTTCGGTCTTCAATGAACCGATAAGCAGGATGCTTTTTTCCAATTTCTCTAAAAGATTTGACATTTTCAAAGATACCCTTTTGTTTAAAAACAGGTTTCGGTATATCGAATTTTGGATTCTCGACATGACCACCCCTACCTGTTGCGGTGTGACCTTCTTTGTACCGTTCTAATATATAGTCATCATGAACCTTAGAGTCTATGTGTTTTATCAAATTAGATAAATTAGTTCCCATACTACAATTGTGACATTTGTAGAATAGGTCGCTCTTTTTGCGAAAGACAAATCCTCTTGCCTTTGACTGACTTTTTTTGGAATCACCACAAAACGGACAACGAAAGTTCCAGAGATAATCGCTCTTCTTCTTGAACCGTTGTAGTCTATGTGATATTAGATTAAGATATTTTAGGTCTATGTACATACTCATAAGACAGAGTATATACAGTTATAGGTTGATTGTCAAGACCTTTTGGATAATAAATCCAATTACTATTGCACCACCAATAATAAGCCATCTCCACTTCTCAAGAACACCCACTCTGGTGGATAATTCTTCACGCATCTTGCGAAAATGTTCTTCTTCTGTTTTACTGTGTGCATTCATTTGTTCAACAAGTCTACGTTCCATATCACCCATAGCCTTGTTGGTTTCTTTAGCATTAGAGGTAATGCGAGAATGTAACTCCATTATATTCTCAGTAAGTTTTTTCTCTTGTTCGTCCAATGCTTCTTCCTGTCTAATTAATTTTTCTTCGTGTACCGCCATGATTGTATGAAGGGAACTTGATACATCTGCTATTTTTTCAATAGCAGTATCAAGTCTAGAGTAGATGCCTTTCATGTCATCCACCTCTCTTTTTAACAATGCAATCTCAGTTTCCACAGACAATTATTTGCCTCCCTTTCCTGGCTGTCCTTGAGTGAACTCAAGTATACTTCCAGTTTCATCAATTAGGACTTCTAATTTTTGACAACTAATTCTTGTACCTGTTATACTATTTGGGTCAATTGTCATGTTTCTTTCCATAGTTCTTTTTGTCGATAGACATTCACTTAAACCATCTCTAACCGTGTACTCGATTAGTTCACCACCACTCATATACAATAAAAGTACAAATTCTACTACTTTCATATTAGTGCGCTTTCTGCCCGTTTACCAGTTTATCTTTTAGTGCATCAATTTGTGTTTCTAACTTTTGAATTCTTGTTTCATAAAATTCTAATGTCAACTTCTGTTGTTGGTCAAACGGTGCTTTTCCTGTTTCTATTTCTACTGTCAGTTTTTCTAGTTCTCCAGCAATATGTTCTATTAGCATAAATTGTTCTGCGTCTGCTGGTAACGCACCCATCTCTCCTCTTGGCCATTTGATTCGGAATTCAGTATTCTTTTCTAAATCAGAGGACATAAGAGTTTGCTCAGTTTCTAAATTATTTATTCTCTCAATGATACCAAAATACGCCCAAGTTGCAATTGCAGCACCAGCAATAATAGATAATATATTTCTCAAGGGCATTGCCACTTGTGTATCATCTGATAAATTTGTAGTATTCTTACTCATCTCACTTCTCCATTACTATTTAGGGATTGTCAAAACTTTGACAATAGTAATAATTTGACATTGCCCTGTGTCAAAATTACTTACTTACCTCAACCTCTTCGTTTCTTTTTCTATGTCCGTTCCATGCAACCCAACCACCAAGTCTCAAAGCATAGTATGCTAAGTAGTTGAGAAAGTGAAAACCATTTTGTTCAATATTGATATCTCTGAAAATTTGGTCTGCTTGTTTTTGAGTAATCTTACCCATAGTTTCTTTCTGACCAGATTTAAGTAGAGTTGCATACTTGTATGCATAATCATGAACAAGTCCACCCATGAGAAGAACACCTGTCGGTGATAACCATGTGTGTAAGAATTTAGGTATTGATGCACCATCAAATCTAAAGCCTTGTGGTATGATATACTTTTCACCCATGATAGTAAATGACCAATCATCTGCGACTTCCCAATGTCGAGTACCAGTTAACCACATCCAAATCGCACTCCAAAATCCTTTGCCTGCGGTTGGGATTGGAATTGGTCTTAGTTGTGGCATTACATTATATTCAAATCCTATTTTCTTCGTTTTATTATCAACACCAAACATATTGATAATAAAACCTACTGCAATTAGTATACCAACTACAGTAAACTGCCACCATGTTACTGCTAAATCAATAACGATGTTAATCATCTGTTCCATCTATTTTCTCCTCTGACGGTTTGACCGCCTCCTCATAATAGAGTATAATTTGTTTTTGTTGTTCAATGTACCTTCTTAGTTCTGCAAAGTTCTTTGATAGATTTTCATAATCTTTGACAGATATTGCGATATACGAATCTGCACCGTTCTTTGCTTCAAACTCTTTTTTGAATTCCTCAAAGTTTTCTTCTGGTGAAACGACATATATCTTAACGTCATTCATCCGTACTTGTTTAGGATGAGGTACAGTTGGTATCTGTCTCTCAACTAATTTTGTTACTGTAACAACTTGTTTTTCTGGTTTATAGAAACTAGAACAACCACTAATCAGTAGTGTTGTCGCCAGTAACAGACTCAAGGTCATCCCAAAGTTTATCTGTCGCATTTTGCATCCTCTTTTCAATCAACCCAGGCTTCTTGTTTGCAAGGTGGGTTAGATTGTGTTTATTTAAAGTTTCACGCAACTCATCTCCATACTCTTCAGACTTTCTCAAGTCTTTATTCAGTTGGTCAGTGAGTTCATTTAACCTTACATTGTTTTCTGTCATTTTCGTGATAGTTGCTTGGTTCTCTTCATTTGCAACCTCTAGTTTTGCAGTGTTCTCTCGTAATTGTGCAATAGTTGCCTGTGTCGTATCATAGTAATACTTGGCGGCATAAGCTGCACCGCCAAGTAATGCAACCACGAATATAATTGCGTATAGTCTAATCATTCTTTAGGTGCCTTTGTTCCAAACATTCTTTCGTAAGATGGGTCATTAGCATAATCATCTGCCCATCTGTTTTCAGTGAATGTTGCAAAGTCAATTAAGTCAGTGATATCTTGATAGTTCTGTGTTACGAACTCATCAGTTTCTTGTAACTTTTGTTTTAAGTCTGCGATATCACGTTTCATATTGATATCATTCTCCATAGTCATTCGACTTGTGAGTTCAGACACCTGTTCATTCAACTGTGAAATCGTCTGCGCCTGTTGTGCAGTCCACCATACAAAGGCAGATACTTGCAATACAATCGCAATCAATACACCAATACTAAATTTCATATTCATGATAGTTTCCTTTTAATCCATAAGACTAGAGCATACACAACAATACCATATAGTGTTGCAACTCCAATGTCTAATAGGTGTTCACGCATATGATATATAAACTCTATCCCTGCTTGAACGTCACCCATGTTTCCAGCATCATCAACGACAATGCTTTTTACTGAACCGTCTGTATCAAACTCTACAGCAGTTCTTTCTGTTTCTGACTGAATAGCACTCATTCAGATTTCCAAATTGTCCAGATACCCCATGCGATTGCAATACCAGCAGCAATCTTTGCAAGTGGTGCCATGAATAGAATCATAAGTCCTAGTCCAATGCATACTGCACCATCCCAAGATGTTCTTTCACCAACTCTGTTTTTTATCCAATTTATCATTTTAGTCTCCTATATTGCTCAAAGGCAAGTTTTGTATTACGAGTTTTAAAGTCCTTCTTACGCATAATTGTTTTCGCAACAAGTTCTAACTCACCCCCCTTGAGGTTTAATGCGAACGGCATATTTACATCTGTTCGCATATCATTTAACACCGCTTCGGCATCAGGCCCAAGTTGTGCTATCTTCTTTCCATACTTCTTAAACGATTGTTTGAAAAGTCTGGTAAGTTCAGCAGTAGTAATTTGTTTTTTGTTTCTTTCGTCATTCACCCTGTCAAGGAAGTGTCGAGTGAATTCAACATCTATACCAACAGCACCAAACAATCTGTCTGCGTACTTCTCTAGTTGGTCTAAATCTGTTTTGGTAATTTCTTTTTGTGCCTGAAGGTTGAAAATTGGATTCATTGTTCCAAGACCAGGCCCTACCGCATTTGCACTTAGGTCTGCAATCGGTTTCTGAAAATTATATGCAACTTCTTTAAAAGAGTGCATAACATTACTTCATTACTACAGAAACCAGTTTCATCAATTGTGACTTACCACCTTTGTTGATAATGTCCATCATCTTTTTCTTGGTGTCTGGTTTAACTTGGTCAAGAGCCTGTGTCAATGCAGACGCAGTGAAAAGGTCAATACGCATAGTACCATCCTTCATCTTGATTTTGTTGTTTTGTTTGTTTTTTACGATGTTCTTTAGAATTGCAATGTTGTCTTCTGCAAGAAGATATTCAACACCAAAGTTATCAGTGTTCTCTTGAACCTTCTTTGCAAGTTTGGATTCTCTCTTTGCACGAAGCGTTTCCATACGTTTAATAAAAGACTTCGCATCTTTGGTACGTCCGTCATACAACTTTTTCTTTTTCTTCTTAACAACAACTGTAGATGCATCATCTCCTGTGCCTGCAACTGAAGTACCTGTTGCATTCACTGGTGCATCTTCATTTTTGATTCCAAGTGTTTCATCGTTGTAAAAGTTTTTCATAATATCTTGAAACTTTAAACTCATAACTCTAAATCCTCTATTCCTACTGCTTTGATATCTTCTGCACTGACAAAGATTTTACTCTGTGTTGGCATATGAATTACAGGGAATACATCTACTCCTAAGATTGTGTCTTCTGGTGCGATTGCTTCAAATGTTTGAACCTCATCACCTTCTAACGCATCTGGTGTTTCTGCATCTTCCTCATCAAATGCAATATCATTTATTAACTTATATATACCTTTCGGTAACTTACCATCTTCTAGTGTTACTTCCTCTGCAATCGTATCGTCAAGTTCGTATTCGTTTTCTTTTAGATACTTGAGGAATTCTTTCTCAAACATTTGTGGGTCATCGACCTGTTCTTTGAAAGTATCCTTGAGTAAGAATAGTGCTGCAGCATATGTACCAACTTTAGTACGCAATCCAGGCACCTTCTCAAATAGTTTCTTAATATTGAAAACTAATTTGTGAAGAACTGTATATGCATTTTTCTCTGCAATTGTTCTTAACGTGGTTGGTTTATTTGTACCTGGCTCAACAATACGGTTTCCCTTATTATCAATTATACCAAGTTTGAACGCTTCCGTCTTTTGAAACGGTGTTGTCAGTAACTTAATAAACCTATACGTTACAAATAAATCTATCGCTCTACCCATTATAGTTTCCTTAAAACTCCAGAAATAAACAAATCTTCCATAACATTTGGTAACTCCTTTTCTGGTAATATACCCAGAAAATTCATGAAAGATTTCAAGTGAGGCCAATATTCTTGTTCAATCTTGAAAAACAACAAGGTTGAACACGCATCTGGCCCGAACACATTATTTAGCACGATTATGTGATTGAGCAATAACCTCTCTTTCAATATTCCGTGTTCAGTATATTTTCTCAAGAGTCTCTTGATATACTTGAACCTCTTCATATCATCGTGAAATTCTTTTTCACCTTCGCACTGTGGGTTATCGTAATGTTTTAGTGCGAACATCATCACATTTTCATTAGTTATTTTATCAAACATAATTACATAATCTTTGCTAGAATTCTATGTGTTCCCCCACTAGTTCTTTCGTATACAAAATTTAATGACCTACCACTCTCAGGCATATCATCAAACTCATCAATTGGTGTATCTGCACTTTTACCAAACGCACCACCGTATTGAATTAGAGGAACGGATACTTCTCCACTTTCCTCAGTAAACTGAACATCACCAAAGTGAAGACCAACTCTCATAAGTTTTTGTCTCATCTCACCAATTGCTTTTTCTGGATTAAGATATTCTCTATCTGCAACCGCACCAACAAATGCATTTAATTTTTCAATAACTGCATCACTGGTTAAATCACCAAGCATCATATCTCCGTCTACAGGTTCAGCACCCTTATGTTCTTTTACGAACTGATTAAACGTCTTCATCATCTTCTCCATGTTCCTCACCGAAACCATCTTCGTTTGGATTGACTTCAAGAATTTCTTGAAGAGTTTCTTGTTTTTCGTTTTTGGTTTCTGCTACTGGTTCTACAGGTTCAACTTTTTTCTCTGTAGAAGGCATTGGCATTCCACCAGCTCCGTATCTAATTGCTTCCATTTTTTAACTCCTTAGTTTACAACTGAACCATTACTTGCAATCACATACCACTTATTATTGGTAAAGATACAAGTTGCAGATTCTCCAATTGCGTTAAATTGTAATTGAGCAGTTCCAGTTGCGGTACTACCCCAATTAGTTACAGTTACACGATATGAAGAACTAGACGATGGTGCAGTAGTCATGACAATAATTTTGACTTGACCATTTGTACCGTCACCTAAAGTTCCAGTTGCCGTTGTACTTGTTGAAACACCACTCAAATCAACGAGTGTAATTGAAGTGGTTGTATTAGGTGAAACACTACCTGTAATAGTCTGTGCAGTACCATCCAACGCAATATAAGTTGGAATGTTATTGAACAGGTTTGCAACACTAATCTTTTTATTAACTGGTGTACCAGATGGACTGTCGATTACATGAAGTAAATCTTCAGATGCAATTGCATTTCCCAAATCGCTTAACGCAGTAATTTTTTTATCTGCCATTTCTTATCTCCTATAAACCATCAACTCATCACCGCAGCGGCGACATCGTTTGCACCCTTTTTCTTTTTAGATGCAGATGGAATGCTACTGGTAACATTTTTATCGTTACCATCATTTAATTGTTGTAAGAACAAATCACACTGTTGAATTGCACCACTTACGGCATAAATCTGTGCAGTGATATTTGTCTTCTTTTGTTCCAGTTCATTGAGTGCAGACTTGTGTTGAGCAAGTTCTGCATCCAATGTCTGTTTTCTAATATTAATTTCAGTTTCAGTCAATGCTGACATATTATATCTCCATTATTTAAAATTATGTAATTACTTATGAAGTCACAGTTCGTGTTTGTGCAGTTGCACCAGTTGTTGCAAGTCCGATTGAAGAACCAGCCATTACAGCAGTAGCGGATTGTACCAATCCTGTACCAGCAAGTGTAATAGTTGGTGCGTCTTCATAACCAGCACCAGCGGCGTTCACTGCAAGTGAAGCGACAGCAAGTGTCAAGTCAAATGTTGCACCAGAACCACTACCAGTATTTACTGATTGTTGTGCAATTCCTGTAACACCACCAGCGATAGCAGAGTATGCGCATGGAGCAGCAGGTTTAACTGTTGCAGTTAATACTGCACCAGAGTTGACTGTTGCAACTACTAGTACTGCGTTAGTTCCTGTACCGAAACCGTTTGCAATAGTAATCTCGTTACCCACTGCATAGTTAGAACCACCAGCGGCAACTGTTGCACTATGTACTTTCGCAACAAGTGTATTAACTGTACCTACAGTTAATGAGTCCACATCTGCCTCAACAGCAGCAGTTGGGAAGGTTGTAGAACCAGCAGTTGCAGTAGCAATTGTGATTGAACCTAATGTTGACGCATCAGTATCTTTAATAGTTCCACCATTCAAAGTAACTGCTGCAGAACCAGCACCACCGATTGTTAGAACATCAGTTGCAGATACAGTTTGTGATGCTTTACTAAACCTTAGTTTATTAGTACCAGTACCACTTGCATAGTCTAATGTATAGTTACCATTTCCAGCACTAGATTGGTTACCGTTTGCAACAGTAATTCTAGGTGTGCCAGTTACGGTTACCTTTTCGTTAAAGGAAACATCTACTGCAATTGTTCTAGAACCAGCAGCATATGCAGCCTGTACGAAACGAACTTCAGTAATGTCACCAGAATTAAGTCCAGCACTTAATTCACTAATTGCACAGAGAATTTCTTCTCCACCACCAGGCTGAGTGAAAACCCATCCTCTGGAATCTGCAAATGTATTTGCTTTTTGGTCAGCAGTGAGCCACTTTGGTTTGGCTTCATCTGCATCCGTTTTTCCCCATAGGGCCATAGTCTTTCTCCTTATTTAAGAGTTTATCTCTTCTATTTATGTTATTTGAAACCTAATCTTTTCAGTTCTGCAAGTGTATTACTAGGTGACGTATGATGTACCCCTATTCCACCCATTGCTTCCCATTCGTGAATATTTTTAATATAATCATCAATTAACAGATTTGATTTACCATTAATCATTGCGAATTTTTGTTTGTCTGCTCTCAATACTAAATGAATACGAGACTTTTTAGTTAGTTTCGCATTCTTTTTTAACCATGCATATTTACCTTTACGACTATTTGGGTCTTGGGTTGAATATGCAGATAAAATGTGTGCATTATATTTGTTTATAAATGTCCACATTCTTTGAGCTCCCATCATCCAATCAAGGTTTGCCCAAAAGTCTTTAGTGGAAGAAATCTTAATCCACTTCTCCCTTTTGTCTGCTTTTGGAAATGGTACTCCAAGTACTTCCTCTGAACCCTTTAAAAAGTTACAAAGCACCATATCCATATCACAATAGATGGTTGGAAGTTCTTCGTTCTCTTCTGCCACCAAATTATATACTTCATCGAATTGTTTCACTAGACTTTATTCTTCTCATTTTTTACTTTGGGCATTTTAACAGAGGTTTCAACTTCTGTCATATCTTTACCAGAGTCAGTCTTCTTTGCAGTCTTCTTTGCCTTTCCGTCATCGTCCATGCCATCACCGTCTTTGTCTTGTTCCATATCTTGAGACTCAGTTTTCTTTGCAGCTTCATCCCACATTGCTTTTACGGACTCTGCAACAGACATTAGTGATTCACCCATTGACTTTGAAACTGCCTTACGTCTTTTATGTAAGAACTTATCAGAGTCATCTACGTCACCATCGTTGTCAATGTCTTTATCCTTACGGTCATCAAACTTCTTCTTAACCGCTTTAGGTTGAACTGCATCAAGACCGTCACCGTCATCAGACTTGTCGTTCTTGTTGGTTTCAGACTTCATGACTTTTGGTTTGAATTTCTGCATGATTTCTTTGTGATACTTGGTCATGTCTTTTGAACCAGCATCAACCATGAGTTCACCACCAGAGATGTTGTCATCATTGATATCAAATTTCATCAACTGAACTGCATCAAGCATCTTCTTTGCTGCCATTGCATCATTCTTGTTTTTGAATTTGTACTCAACATACTCAACCTTTTCGTCAAGAGTTTCCTCTTTGATTAACTCTTCAGTTTCCGTGTCGTATTTTTTACCAGCAAAAGTAAACTGTTTGTCACCGTTTTTCTTTGCTTGAGCAGCAACAAATGAAAACTGTCCTTTGTCTTCGTTCTTTTCTTTTTCCTTTTCCTTTTTGGAAATGGCGATTGCAGCTTGTTGTGCAGAACTTACTGCTTCTTCAAGACTGCCAGGTTTTGTATCAAAATATTTTGACATTATCTTTCTCCTAGTTGTTTTGTTATAGCAGCAAGGTACGCAGCCATGTTTTCTGGTACTTCATTAGTACTCTCTTTAATATCGTCAATAGATGCACCCATATCACCGATAGCAAATGTTACTTGACCATCTCTCTTGTATAGGAACTTCTTGACTGCCTTCTCATTACCCACAGTTGCAAGTGTAATCTTTTCCACTCTACCTTTATTTACTGTGTTCTTTGACTTGACAATGTACTCCACATAATCTTTACCTTGACTAATTGTGGAACTGGTTTTTAGTTTAACCTTAGAACCCTTCTTTAGTTTATCAAAGATTTTGTTTAACTTAGGGTCATTCATCTTCATTTCATCAAGTTCTTCACCCTCTGGAACATGGGATGATGTTAAGTACATATTAAGTTCAAATTTACTACCCATGTTGTACACTTGGACAGACCACATCTTACCTTTTTCAGTTTCAAGAGTATATGAGTTTTCTTTACCAGAACTAGGTTTTTTAGGCCCTGTTGCAACTTTATTGTCAATCTCATCTTTCTTGATTGGTTGTCCTTTTTTCTTTGCAAATGCAGTTGCGTGTTGCATTGCAGATGAAAAGTCTTTATGGAATATATCGTAACCAGATGCAGACTTACCAGCTTCAAACTTTCTTTCATCAAGTTCAACTTCTTCCATACGTTTACCTTGAGTTGCACTCGTATTAGTTGGAAACTTATCCATCTCATCTGGGAATGGTCTGTTAACCATCATATCACCCTTTTTTGGTGCAAGAGGTTTTGTTAGAGTAACAACTCTACCTTTGTTTCTTCTTGCCATATCCTTTGCATCAGATTCCTTAGATGAAAAACCAATGACTTTACCCTTTTTATCTACTGCGGCAAAATTGTAATTGACCGCTTCGTTGATTGCTTTATCAAGTACGAAATCTTCTCTTCTGATTTTACCAAGTTTGTTTATGTCAGTTGCTTTATAATTGTGTCTTAGCATAAGTCTTGACATTGCCATCACACTAACAAAAGGTATATCTGCTTTATACAATTGTTTCAAACCATCTTCATTTGAATCAATTTTATCAAATATTTTCATTAAAGGGCCTGGTGGAATCTTTTTACCTTTCAATGGTTCATATGCTTTTCTAAGTTTATCAATCATATCATCACTAAACTTTGCTTCGACAAGTTCAAAGTCTTCTTTTAGTGCCTGTAACATATCTTTGTATGACTTTGAAAGTTTTGCTTGGAACTTCAACCTATCATCTGACTTTTTGATTTTGTTCAACTTATCTAAAGCAGCCTTTGCAAACTTTGGGTCAATCTTTTTAGATGGGCCACTATCAAATTCAATCGGTTTACTACCACCCAAGTTCGTTGCTTTCTTTAACTGAACAACAATATTCTTTTTAGCTTTCATAGTATCAATCATTGATGCTTTATCATCTTTATCAAATGGTCTTTGTTGCATATCCTTATCTTTTGACATTGCTCGTTTTGCATCTCTTGCCGCACGATTTTCACCAAGTGACTTACACTCACAATCATCTTCACAGACACATGGTGTTTCTTCACAACACTCACACTCTTCTTGTTCAACTTCTTCTTTCACAAGTGCTTTGATTGTTTTCAAATCAAGTTTCATTTTCTTTGCAATGTCTTCAGCAGACATTCCCTTTGCAATGTAACCATGAAGTTCTTTCATTCTACCTTCATCAATACTTCCATAATCTAGTTGTTGTTCATTCATCAATGCATCATGATTTTTTATTGAATATGCTTCTGCTTCGTCCTTTGTATCAAACTCTGCAACCTTCTTATCTTTCATATCGTAAACGCAGTATTTACCAGTTTCTTTATTAAGTTTGACATGACTCTTTGGGTCTTTAGTATGTTCTGTATCTGAATCATACATTTCGTTTTGTCTTTTCAAAACAGCAGCGACTTGTGGATGGTCAGACAATCCCTTTTTAAGTTTCTCAATTTGTTTAACAGCACCTGTCATATTACCACCAGCATATCTTTTATCTGATGCAATACCGATTGCCATTTTTATTTGTTTTGTGGAGAACGCCTCTGTCATTTCTGCAAGGGCATCTCTCATGGTTTTTGTATATTTACTCATTGTTTTTTCCTTTAGTTATCTACCTTTGCACCACCACGCCATTGGTAGCAACTCCAATACTTTGCTTTCCACTTAGGGCCAGGGTCTGTATCACAACCGTGTCTTGCACGAAATGACTTCCTTGCTTTTGGGTCATCACGATTTATAGACATATTTGGGTCACCAAAACGAACTACAACAACCTTACCTTTTTCGTTTTTAACGTAAACCTTAAACTTCTTGTTTGGGTTTTCGCTTGTACGAATTGGGTCGTTGAGTTTTACTTTCTTCCCTTGATACTCAGATTCTACAATAGTGTGTTCATACAAACCATCGCAGTCATCACAACAAGGAAGTTTTGATAACATCTTATTATAAGTCTCTGTTAGTTTTACTAACCAGTTATCACCAAATCTTTCTTCATATTTATCTCTCGTATTCTCATCCAAGTACCATTCTTTCACTGATTCTTTAGTTGCAGATTGGCCTGGTGTTACCTTACGAGTATGGTCACCATAATCTTTTCCAATTTCATATACTTCTTTTTTACTACTACCTCTAACTTTTGCGGCAAGGTCTGCGTCTGCTTTACCCCAAGTACCAGATGACTTGGTTACAAACGAATTGACTCTTGCAAATGCCCACTGTTGTGCAGTAGTGCCTGGCCTATGTCCTGTCTTGTATGCAGCCATTCCTCTGTCATATACTTTTTTTAGAATACCATATGGCATACCAGACTTTTCTGCCTTTGTGACTAACCCAGCAATCTTTTCATCTAAAACTTCTTCTTTCGGAACACAGTTAGGAACTTTTTTACCGTTCTTCATTTTAGTTCCGACTTGTTTGTGAGTATCCCAACAAGGGTCATCTTCACCAAACATCTGTTTGAATTTCTTAGTATGTTTAGATGGTTTTGTATCTGCATTCGCATCGCCTGGAGCAGGGCCAGACTTTTTCTTTGCAAAGTGTGATGCACGTTTCTTTTTAGTTGCGGTTGACATTTCGTCACCATCAGCATCTTTTGCATAATACTTTGCTGGTTGTGTACCTTCTCTGTCTTTGATATCTTTGTCCTGTTTGACTTCTTCAAGGTTGTGTAACCACACTCTTCTCAAGTCCTCAAACACAACATAGTTTGTACCTTTACGAATAATTGTACCTTCGTCACCTTCAGTTGTTTTCACAACATCACCGACATTCCAAATCTCTCCACGAATGTATAGGTCACGATTTAGTTCTTCTAGTGTTAGATTGTATTCTTCTTTGATGCCCATAAAGGTACGAACATCCTTGAACAGTTTTTCACCATCCTTAAATCCTTTTGGAAGACCAAGTTTAAATTGGTCAAACTCATTTGCACCAGCGGCAGCACGCATCTTAGATGCCGACATTCCTGTTACACCTTCTGCGTCTGGGTCACGTTCTCCAGCAGATACAACTTTGATATCATCAAATCCATAGAAACCGTGTCTACCATCTACACCATTATATTTGTCTAATAGGTTTGCAAACTCATCTACTCTGTCAGAACCAACAACCATGACAATTGCTTTATGTCCTTTGTTATGTAATTCAACTGCGATATCGAATACGTTTCTTGCACGACTGACCTTGATGTTCTTCTTGTATTTTGGGAACATCTTTTTCATATATGCGACCTTCTTATTATGTGGAAGAGGGTCTTTCTTTGGGTTCTGTGAATGAGATGG
>Ga0213867_1000093_pt1 | contig 39192 bp, 31 predicted proteins | sample PICome_12_FD_160120 | JGI IMG/M metagenome (GOLD analysis project Ga0213867, IMG submission 160120) | Coastal seawater microbial communities near Pivers Island, North Carolina, United States - PICO540 | ecosystem: Environmental > Aquatic > Marine > Coastal | place: USA: North Carolina... | reverse complement strand
CGCCACATCACTTAAATCGTAACAGACCGTCAGACTTTCCTCTGGCGACAGGAATTCTTTTAAGATGCAGCCGCTATCCAGATATAGCCATCCCAATTGCAACCAACGCCGACGACCTCTCGAGCGCTGGATATTTCTGGCTGCCGAAAAAGCAGCGTAAAATGCACTCATCCCCGAAGCACACAGCCGTATATAAGCGGGCTCACAAGCGCATAATTCACTCAACTGCTGACGAACTTGATCTGCGACCTGCACTTCACATACTGCCTCCTGATGCGCTTGCTCAAGATAGCCCAATCGCAGCAAAGAATCCTCGGCCTGGCGGGATGACAGTCCACATCCGACATGCTGCACATAGGCACGCACTTGTTTGGCTAGCTCAAGCGCATCTTCGGGAAAATGAACGAAATAAAGCGCTGGCTCAACTTCGATCACGCTCACTTGCCCCGAATGCTTCGCCTCGATCGCTTGTGCAAAATGTGCTCCTCGCACCAGTAGCCCGACATGATTCAGCAAAGCGAAGTGTCGCAAATAGTGCTGTACCAATTGACGCACATAAGGGTGCATCACAAAGCGCGGATACCCGCTCGTCAGCGCATTTAAAACTCGAGCATCTTTTTCTTCATAAGCACACACATCCGCCATAGTGGGTAAACTACAGACCACCGCATGTGGACTTTCGGGGAAAACCGCCCCCAAAGGAAACTGTCGCAAAGAATTCATCACTGCACCACACAAAGTCATTTTTATACTTTGGCGAGCCTGCACTGCACAGACTTTTATAAACATAATTCGACACTGGCTACGACCAGATCCGCGAACTTGTTGAATTCCGCACAGATTAAAAATGAATTGCACCCACAGCCAAAATGGGGATGCTGCTAGCAATTGCGTTTACGCCGCAGCAAATCGTTTCCATAAAGCCATGCTAATCAATCGTCGTCAATTTGCTCGCACAGCACTTGCCGCCTCTATTGCGGGTGCACTCTCAGTCCCTCAGCTTGTATCTGCAAACCCCGAATTTCAATGGTACACAGTACAAAAGGGGGATACCCTCAGCGAATTGGCACTCCAATTTGGGCTGAGCATTGCGACGATCAAAAGCAGCAATCAATTGCGCTCGGATCGCTTGCAAATTGGACAAAAATTAAAAATTCTCCAAACCAATAGCCCCAGTACCAGCTTCCAAATGCATACCGTCGCTCGTGGCGATACGCTCAGTGAGATCGCCAACACCTATGGAATCAGTACGGATAGCTTAAAAAAGTACAACCAACTAAGGCATGATCGTATTCTTATTGGGCAAAAGCTGCGCATCCCGACGCTCGCTCCAGTCGCGCAACAAGATCGGATGGCACACATCCGATCCGCAAGTAAAAAAATCTCGATCCGCACTCACAATTGGACGACCATTGTCGTCCATCATAGCGCCATAAAATACGGCAACGCCAAAATCTACGATCAAGCGCATCGCCAACGCGGCATGAAGAACGGCCTAGCCTATCATTTTATTATCGGCAATGGCATTGACTCAGGCAACGGAGAAATTGAGATGGGCCCCCGCTGGACAAAACAGCAGCATGGCGGGCATGTCCGCAGTTATCAGGTTAACAAACAAGCAATCGGGATCTGCTTAGTCGGTAACTTTGAGCAAAGCACCCCCAGCCAAAAGCAAATACAAGCCTTTACTCAACTGACCGATTGGCTAACCCAAGAAGTCCTGCCCCAGCGAATCCGCTTTGCCGGGCACAAAGATATCGAGAAAAACCTCTGCCCTGGGAAATATTTCCCGCTGGCTCAGATGCACCAGCGCTATGGATGAGTCGCCCAAGCTCTAAAGCGGTCGGCTCAAAAAAAGACTCGCCGCAAACGCAGCCACCAAGGCTCTGGCTGTTCTGTAGGCGCTGGGGGCTGAGAGACTTCCCGCACCGGCGCAGATGTCTTCGGCAAATACTGTACCGCCAGCTCGTAATCCACTATGCTCGGACGCTGGCGCACAGCCGCTTGCAATAGCTGCTCTAGCTGCCCCTGATAGTCCCAAGCAGTCACTTGCCAGCGAATAGGGCCAAAATAGTAAGCCAAATTATGATGTTTATAGACGACATACCAAGCGGGCACTAGCGAATCAGGATCAAAGTCAGGCTGATGCGGATAGCGTTGATCAAAGGCCTGCTTAGAGAGCGTCTCCATGATAGCGATCGCACTCGGCTCAATTGCACGAGCGTGGAGTCGCTCACTAGTCATCCAGACACTGAACACTAGCAGATAAGACAGCGGTTGTAGCCTGTAAATAATGATCTGAAGCCACATCATAAGTTTGTCGGCAAGTCTGTACCCCGATCTCGGTTAACTGACTCTATTTCAGTTGATCGCAGTGCGCCCTTTGTTGCCGTTTGTGGCAACTGTACACCCGCTGCTGTTGGCAAAGACTGTAGCTTCAAATTCAGCTGCTTAGATGACTTTTCTGGCAAAGGACTCAGCGTCCCTCCCCCGACTGAAAAACGCGCGAACTTCCCCACTTCTGCATCCGACTGATCAGCCACTTCGATTGTAGCCGGCAACGATGCTTCACTGCCTAGATTCGTTTTTTCGGTAATTTCTGGGGCTGGATTTGCGACTGTCGCTTGCGCTGCCGTTTCCATAATCTGCGTCGCATCCGCCGATTTTTTCTGCATCAGCTTGATCTCTTTCGGCTGTACTGCATTTACGAGATCAGGCCCCGAAACTGCAGCCGCTGAATCCTCTGCAGCCGCATGTGTTTTGGTCACCGCGTTGGCTGCTATACGGCCATCAAACAAGTCAGGGTCGACTTGAGCTAAGGCCACACTCCAGTTAATAGCTAGCATCCAGCAAATTGCCTGCAGTCTCACAACTTTTCTCCACATATAACACGGACGACTTCTGGAACTTGCTCGGCATTGAGCTTAAGTTCGATCTGAACAGGCTTATAACCGGCTCGCTCCCCTTTAATTTGATATACATCTGGCTGCAGGGATAATCGCTTACGCTCAAATTGAGCGGGCGCCAAGACGCCGACGATACTTACGTGCGTGCGCCCATCGGAGAGCAAGTCTAACGATTGCGGCTGCAATTGGGCTTTCAGGCGCTCATCCAGTTTTGCCTCCCGATCGCGATCCACCGCATTCAAATGACTGGGACGGCTTGACAGGGCAGTGTTGAAAAACTGAATCGCTAAAGGAAATTTACCAGCAGCATAGTAGCGCTCGCTGCTTTGGATATTTTGCCGATAATGAATACTCGCTAAATTCAGTCGCGATGCTTGCTCCAAGCCGGCCTGAGCCTCTGCGTTCTGAGGATACGCGTCTTTGAGCTCTGCATACAGCCGACGAGCTTGCGCATATTGTCCAATCTCCAACAATTGAAAAGCCGCTTGCAACTTCTGCTCCAGCTCCTGTGCCTGCAACTGCGCCTCCAACTGTTGCACACGTGCTTGCAGCATGGCAGATGGCTGCAAAATGTCGGCCTCCAGGAATCGTTCAATTGCTTGAGAAACGTCACCCACTGCCAGTGCTTGCTCCGCCTGTTCCAGTAAATCGGCAACTTGTGCGCCCAGCAGTTTTTCTTTAGCTACCTCAGCTCGATTGTTTAACAACTCGCTATTCGGAAAGCGCTGTATCAATCGCTCCCAAATTGCCAACGCAGCATCCCATTTGGTATCAGCTTCTAATACTGTAGCCATTTGCAAATCGGAGTCCACCGTCTGCAATTGCTCGATTTCACGTAAGGCGTCTTTCGCTCTGCCCAATTCAGGCACAAAATTAAGCGCCGCTCGATAATGATGACTGGCTTGTTCTAAGTCCAAGACTTCCAAGGCGAGTTTGCCCGAATCGAGTAAGGCATCCAAATGAGCGTCGGCATGCGCGCGCGCTGCATTCGCTTGATCAATCGCTTCCAGGTAGAGCTGAACAGCTGGCCCAAATTGTTGATTTTGATAGGCAGCACCTGCCTGATCATAGCGAGCAACTAGTTGCTGATAAGTCTTTTCGAATAGCGCTTGAAAAGGTTTTAAATGCTCCAACAACTGATAGAGTGTCTGTTCCTTTTGCGCACAGTCCGCCATCAATCGCAAGCGCTCCAGCTCCGAATTTGCGGTCTGCTCTAACAATTGGTAGCTTTGCTGCGCCTGCTCCCAACGGCCCCGCTGCATAGCCAACTCCCCTTTCTCTCGCAATTTTTGTAAGTGCGCCATTTTCTGTAAAGAAACTTTTTGCTGCTGAACCGCCACGCTCAATTCATCCTCCAGTAGTGCGGTCACTCTAGCTTGCAAAGCTTGTAGCTCATAGCTGGCCGGAGCACTTGAGGACTCTGACGATCTATTGGCAGGATCGATCGCGCTTGTATTGAGTCCGGGTCCTTTAAATAATAAAAGCGCACATAAAGGGGCCAAGGCTAAGAGCCCCAGTATACTTGCGACAATAACAAGCGCTTTCTTCGAATCTCCCATGCTCTTAATTTCAAAGGAATATTAGATTATGCAAGATCTTATGTGGGCGGTCCGATCATTTGGATGGGGACATCAAAGCTTTTGCCGCAGCCAATCCGGAGAGTGCAGCGCCCTCTACACGAGGCCCACCAAAGGCATCTCCCGCCAAAGTTAACCCCATCTCTGGCCGATGGTAACAAGGTGCATGCCATGGATTCTTAGGTAAGGTAAAGCCCCAGCGATGACAGCTGTATTCCGTTACATTGGACTGTAAATAAGGCGCCGCAGCCTCAAGCATCAGCGGCCCCCGAACACTATCGGGGGCATCCCAATATTTGGCAGCAAAAGCCGCATCGGCATGCAGCGTAACCGCCGATACCGCTGGAGAAATCCCTTTTTGAGTATTATCCCCAATCCAAGACAGAGGGGCTGTACTGAGCGGCAGAGCACCCGCATGCGGAATGCCGCTCGGCCCATCCAAAAGTGCCAATGTCGCTAAGCCCTTGTCGTACTCAATGGCCTGTAAGCCAGCAGCATCCGCGCCCAACAAATCCAATTCCGTAGTGGCTAATAGTTCCAGAGCTTGCGGTAAAGGCGCCGTCAGCACTAAATGTTCCGCTTCGAAAAGACCCCCGTCAGTCACTTCTGCCTGCCACCGAGAAGCGTCGCGTCGCAATGTACAGACACGATGGCTGCCTAAAACCTCCAAATCACGAGCTAAATATTTGGGTAAATCGGTCATCCCATGAACGCCACAATAGCGCGGGTGCCCGGCAGGATCACGATCCTGCACCCCATGTTGAAACCAAGTGCGCAAAACGCCAGCCGCCAGCGCCTCGTCAATAATGGCCGCAAAGGCTGGCTGTCGCGTAGTCATAAACTGAGCACCGTGATCTAAGCGGGCGCCGCCCATGCGGCGTGTCGCCATTCGACCGCCCAAGCCTCTTCCCTTATCTAGGACTAAAACCTTGTAGCCATTTCTTTTGAGTTCACGCGCGGCGATTAGACCCGCAATGCCTGCCCCCACAATAAGAACTTGAGTTGATTTTTTCATCATTTTGGTCTTCTCCGTCATGACAGCTCAAGCTGCTTTAAAAATTGCTGCCAAAGCGCTTTCTATCGTCGACGATCTCCACTGAAACCCCGCAGCTTCTAGGCTCTTTGGCCGAACAGTGAGGTCTGCCAACAGGGTTTCATCCGCCATCGTCCCAAACAGTGCGCGCACCAGCCAGCTCGGCATAGGTAAAACAGTCGGACGCCTAATAACCGAACCTAAAGCTTTGGTAAAGGCGAGATTGCTGACAGCCGCCGGCGAGACAGCATTCAGCACGCCTTGTAGACCATCTTCCTCCGTAACGAATTGGTAGACGCGTACTAAATCAGCTAATGTAATCCAAGACATCATTTGCGTTCCGCTTCCCAGAGGTCCACCCAGTCCCAAACGAAAAGCAGGCAGCATCTTGGCCAAAGCCCCTCCAGCTGTCCCCAGTACGACGCCTGTCCGCACACAACATACCCGAGCGCCAGCCGCGCGCAGCGGATCGGCTGCCCCCTCCCATGCCGCGCAGACTTCGGCTAAAAAACCGGCCCCTAGCTCACTGGACTCCTGCAGCGTTTCCGCGACCTGATAGCCATAATAATTTATACCGGAGGCCAAGATCAAAGCGGGCGGTTTTGCTTGCGCCAGCATTGCTCGCACCAAAAGTTCTGTGCTCGCAACACGGCTCTGCAGGATCCGCTGCTTGACTGCTGAAGTCCAACGCTGCGCAATAGGTTCGCCAGCCAAGTGCACCACCACATCGACACCATTCAGAACCCGCTGATCCAACTGACCACTGGCAGGATCCCAAAAAAATTCAGCCCCGACTTGGCGCGACAGCTGCCGCAGCTCATATCCATGCTTCGAAAAATGCTGGCACAGAGATCGCCCCACAAAGCCCGATGCGCCGGTGACTAATATAGTTTTATGCTGCATATTGATCAGTTTTTATTTTACCAAAGCTTGCTGATGCTTAAATAGAGCCAGCGCTTCTAAAGCACGCTTACGACCATCTGCATGCGCAACAATTGGCAGAGGATAGTCTCGCCCCAATTCCAGCCCCGCCGTTTTCAAATCCAGTGGAGATGCTTCCCAAGGTTGGTGAATCACAGCCGCGTCCAGCCCCCGCAGCTCCGGCACATAACGTCGCACATAAAGCCCCTCGGGATCAAACTTCTGCCCCTGTGTAATCGGGTTAAAAATCCTAAAGTACGGTGCAGCGTCTGCTCCGCAGCCCCCACTCCATTGCCAGCCTAAGCTGTTACTGGCCAAATCAGCATCCAATAGGGTATCCCAAAACCATTCCGCCCCCCGGCGCCAAGGTTGCAGCAGATGCTTCACCAATATAGAGGAGACAATCATCCGCACCCGATTGTGCATCCAGCCGGTTTGCCACAACTGACGCATCCCCGCATCCACAATCGGGTACCCCGTGCGCCCACGGCGCCAAGCCTGCAAATGCTCGGGATTGTCTGCCCATGGGAACCGATCGTACTCTGGTCGCAGAGCCTGATCAGAGGTATGCGGAAAATGATACAAAACATTGTAAGCAAACTCTCTCCAATAAAGTTCCTTCAAGTAAATATGCACTCCCTCCTGCTCCAAATCACAGCGTTGCTGGACTGCATGATAAATTTGCCGCGGCCCGATGAGTCCCCACTTTAAATAAGGCGACAGACTGGAAGTCCCCTCAAAGTCCGGACGATCACGCTGACTAGCGTAGTTCAGAATGGGTCCTGCAAGGAAGGAATCTAAGCGCTTTTGTGCAGCGGCTTCGCTCATATCCCAAGCTGTAGCTATTTGATGATCCCATGCAATACGTGGCAGGAGCTCTAGATCAGCGATTTCCCTAGAACGTAGTTTCATTGAAACCGGCAGCAAACGCTCGACTTCAACTGCGATCGGGGCGTCGACAGCCCGCGGGTGCACCTTTTTCCAATAAGGTGTATATACTTTGTAGGGTGCGCCGCTTCCAGATGCCACCGTATGTGGCTCGTTTAAAAGCGTGCTATTAAAACTTTTGACCTCTAGGCCCGCGGAGATCAGCTCCCGCTTCAGAGTGCTATCCAACTGCCGCAGCGATGGTTCGTAACGGCGATTCCAAAAGATACGCTGCGCGCCAGTTTGCTGTATCAATTCTTGCAATGCCTCCATACAGGAAGCTTCTTTTTTGATGATCAGCTTGAGTCCTCGCTCCGCGAAATCAGCCTGCAAACTCATGAGTGCATGATGCAGCGCCCAGCGGCTCGCAGCACCCGGACGCCATCGATCCGACTCACTTTCCGACCAAATGAATACCGGAATAATGGGCCGTCCCAGTTCAATTGCGTACGCAAGTGCAGCGTTATCCTGCAGGCGCAAATCCTGTCGAAACCAAACAATGGTAGGGCGTGGCAATGACGTCATATACAATAAAGCGCTAAAAGACAAAAAAACTTACCGAGCAATCCGAGCACATTCCGATACATCACAATGGCTGGAATGTAAAAGCAACCCCAAGATAACATTCCGCGCACCGAATTGCCTACCCCAGACTGTCTCGATTTTTTTTGATCACCACTCTTGATTCATTCCCCACAGTAATTTAAACAACGTTATGGACACATTACAAGCGATTCGCGAGCGCCGCTCAGTCAAACACTACGATCCGAAACATGTGCTAGAGGCGCATGATATTCGCACACTAATGGAGCATGCCTTGTTGTCGCCAACTTCTTTTAATATGCAACAGTGGCGCTTCATTATCGTCGATGATCCCAGCATCAAAGCTCAGATCTGTAAGGCTGCTTGGAACCAAAAACAAATCGAAGATGCGGCGATCAGCATCGTCCTATGTGCTGATTTGGATGCGCATGTAGATGCTGGACGTTATTGGAAAAATGCAGCCCCCGCGGTTCAGGAAATGATTGTTCCCATGATCGCCCCCTTTTACGCTGATAACCCGAGCTTGCAACGCGACGAAGCGCTGCGTTCCATTGGGATTGCGAGCCAAAGCATTATGCTGGCAGCCAAGGCGATGGGGCTCGATTCGTGCCCGATGATTGGCTTCGACCCTCAAAAGGTCGCAGAACTGATCGATCTACCCAACAATCACCTTATCGGGATGCTGATAACGGTCGGCAAAGCATTAAAATCAGCAAGCCCACGTGGAGGCCAACTCCCTTATGAGGAAGTCGTTCACATGAATCACTTCTAAAAACGGATTGCATATTTTAGACTATGTCAGCAGAAGTTACGACCCACCCTTGGGCTTACGAGCCCGTCATTCAATTTTCAATCCATGCAGACAACAAAGTTGGCCGATTGAATGAAATCGTGGGCCTTTTGGCCGTGCACGAAGTCCACATCATTGCACTGTCGATTTTGGATACCACCGATAGTTCCATTATCCGAATTATTGTGGACTATCCCCAAGAAGCTCAAAAACTACTCATTGAGCACCAATTTTCTTACGTCCAATGTGAGTTAGTCGCGGTGGAATTGACCTCAGAGGCACAAATAAAAGCGGTTACCAGCGCACTGGTGCAAGCAGAGATCAACATCCACTACGTCTATCCATTTCTTATCCGCCCTTCGAATCGCTACGCATTGGCTGTATCTTTAGAGGACAATGAGTTAGCAGCCGAAACCTTACATCGCAATCAACTTCGTGTGATCGGCCAAACTGACATCTTGCGCTAAGCACTTGGCTGCAAGCAGAGCTTGTTTTCAAGCGACTGTTTGGAGTTTTATAAGTAAATTAAATATACACTGGTTCAATCCAGATTCGACTCATTTATTACGGCTTGATTTCAACTATCAATTCTTGAGTTCAACTATCAACTGCAAGAAATAGGAAGCAATTTATTGTTATTATTTGTTAATGTTGTGGTTGTTGGTTGAAGGCCATGGATTTCTCGCGGTCGCTCTGTGGAGGCCGTCCCCGAAGGGGTGCCGCGAAGCGGAAAGGCCGGAGCAGAGCGACCGCGAGAATGTAAACTGTACCTTTGTCATGTTCATGAAGCAATCAATTTGTCGCGATAATCCATCGGCGCTGCATAACTCAGTCGCTTGCGAGGACGCAGGTTTAGCTTGCGCTCGATTTGTTTGCACACAGCCATATCAAGATTCCTGAAGCTTATCCCCTTGGGGAGATACTGCCGAATCAAACCATTTGTATTCTCGTTCGTACCCCGCTCCCAGGAGGCGTAAGGATGCGCGAAATAGACCTTCGTTTGCAGTAGAGCTGCGACAGTTTCGTGCCCACTGAATTCTTTGCCATTGTCCATCGTCAGGCTACGGATCTTTCCGACGAACGGCCACAGTTCCACGATGATGGCAGTGGTCACCTCATCGGCCTTCTTACTGCCCAGTGGGTGCATCATTAGGTGGCCGCACTTGCGCTCGACCAAAGTTAGCAGGAAGCCCTCGTGATTGGCTCCTTCAACAAGGTCGACTTCCCAGTCTCCATAGTAGAACCGCTTCTCCACAACAGGCGGACGTTCTTCGATGCTGACACGGTTCTGTATCCTTCCACGCCGATCCTTGCGGCCGAGCCGCTTCCTGCGCTTCTTCCGGCATTGGCGAAGGTGCTTGTAGAGTGTGCCGCCTCTGCGGTGGTCGGCATAAATATGCTGGTAGATGCGTTCATGGCTTACCGTCTCCTCTCCATTTCTGCGCATCACGCCAGTGACTTGCTCCGGACTCAGGTCATCCCGCAGATATGCCTCAATCTTGCCCTGCATCACAGGAGTGAACTTGATCCGCCTACGGCTGGAAAAACGTCGTCCTTCAGCCTTACGCTGTGCCTGTTTGTGCCGGTAGCCGCGCTGCCCACTGTTGCGCCGAATCTCACGGCTAACAGTGCTGGGATCTCGGTCGAGACACTCGGCTATGAGAGCCTGTTTATATCCTTCTTTACGCATCCGATATATTGTGTAGCGTTCTTCTTGAGTTAGGTGTTTATTGTTTTTCATTAGGCGAGAGCTTCCTGCAAAGGCAGGCGCTCTCGCAAGCACCTAACTCACCTTAGCTGCTCTCTTGCAGTTCAGAGTTGAATCCGCCATTCTTAAGATACTTACTGTGGCAGAATATTGACTTCGGCGAGATCGACAAAAGAACAATAACCATAGGTGGACAAAATCTTAAGGCGCAGACCAACCCCACCGATTCGTGGCGGCATTTCGAGCGATTGCTGCCCTTCTTCGTCACGCAGGCTCCCCCTCAGGACTTCGTCCCACTGCTCTCCATCTGATGTCACCTCTACAGAGAGTTCTTTGATACGTGCCATTTCAGTATTGCTCCCCGAAAGGAAGGTTAAAGCGGTAATTGCACCTACCTGCCCCAAGGTGAAGGTCAGAATCAGCGGTCCCTGACTTATATCTCCACGCCACACGGTGGTGGAATCCCCATCTTGTAAATTGATCGCGGGATACCCCGTTTGCTCATCACTAGCGACAATACGGCGAATCCTGTAATTGAAAAAACTAACTTCTTCAATCATCTCCTCGGTTGAACTCAGGGATCGGTCATAAGTTTTCGTGTCATCCAACTCAACATCCAAACGCGGACCCTCGTAGACTACATTCAGACAAGCCAGCGAACTGACCGTATCTTTACCGAAACCAGACACGGCCTTCAGCTTAATTTTATCAACTTGTATAATTTTTCCGAAATCAATAAACTGCGGGTCCAGAGTGGACTCCAGTTCACCCTGAACCACGGATTCCCAGTCTAAACCGTTGCGCTGGCACAATACCTCAAACTCGCGGATATCACCCTCATAGGCTCGGTGATTCTGACGATTGAGCAAGTGTAAGCCGGACACGTCGATAGCCTGAGGAAAACTTACGCTTAACTCATGGGGATGGCCGTCCCCACCGAATCCGGAAAGCCAGTAACTATTGGGATTCCCATCTAACACATATTCAGCTTCACACTTGTGCGAATGACTACTAGATTCTACGCTCGCGCCGAGCTTAAGCATCACACGGTTATCAAAGCGAATGCTACATAAATCCTCTGGAGTAATCTCCACATGTGGCCAAAACTTATCGCTACGCATATACTCAAGCAGGGAGTTACGAAGTTGGCGCGCTGCGGGACGATTTTCAACGTTACTCACGACATCAGGCGCGCAGATAATTAGCTTGCCCTTCCCTACCTGACACTCAACGAGAGCGCTGAGTTTGTAGTTGCGGTTCCAGTCATCGATAATATGAACCACTGGCTTCAAGGCAGCAGGAAATAAATCCAGGTTGATACCACGGCAGGGCGACTGAAACACATCCTCCCACTGCCAATCATAATGAACATCTGTCACAAATCCGGACAAGGCCGGGTGAGATGGATCACAGTGTATACCCAAAAACCGCTCCCACTTCGGGCCCATGAGTCGGTTCCAGAAAATAGGCACGCGACCTACGTGTGGACATCGCCAGTTCAGGTCGTGATAACGCGGAATTAATAGCACTTTTTCACCCCGCTCGAGAGCCTCCAGCGCTTCATCAAAGTTTCTTGTGAGCCGTATATCATCTTCCAAAGCAGCCACATCTTCAGCCGGGTATAGCCAGAATTCCCAGTCGTTTTCGGCCTCAAGTCCCACGATACCGACTTTCAATATATATTTCCTATTTGGCATCAGGCTGCCGAGGTCGATCTGAATTTGCCCCAGTCCGGATACCAACCCCAGAGAAATATCCTGAGGTTCAAAGCGTCCTGAATGGACCTCGTGACCCTCTGTATTGATAATCGCCCAAGTGAGAACCGCTGCCACCAAACGCTCCGCACCGAAATGCGCAACTTCAACTGGCACCAGAAGGGTTTCGTTGGCTCTAAACAGAGTCTGGCGAAGACGCGCCAAAGGAACCGTTTGAGAACAGAACCTTCGAAACAATTCTGGACTCACATAACCTTTCGACTCCCAGAAGATGTTCATCAAGCCAATGGGAGCTGTTCCCTGACCTTGATAATCATGAAGATCCAGCAGTTGAAAACCACCCATGGAAGGCGTCCGCAAGTGCGCTTCAATGTCTTGCTTGTAACATTCCAGTTGGAAGGCCCCGCTGGACTGTACGAAGGCATCCGCCATATCTAACAGCCCCTGTGCCTCCAGGGAATCACGAAAAATCTCATAATTCCTAGCACGAAAGCAACCGCTATACTTTTTAATCTCCCGAAAATCAGGAAACGCACACCACTGTCCCAACTCATGAGAAATCGGCGGATTTTCACTGCATTGAACAGGCACATCATAGTTTGCACCATGCCAGCCACTTTCACCACGAAAAATACAACCCGCTCCAGTACCAACAGTAACATGGTAATCCATTTCAGGAACTGGATCTTTGTGCATCAGGTGTCCACTATGCGAAGTATAGAGGCGGCGAGGATCTAACCTGCGCCAATGCTTGCACCAGTCCAATAAGGATTCCATCCACGCACCTTTGGGCTCGTTGCAGTTCGAAAACAAAACAAAGGACGGATGGTTACCGTAGGTTTCGATGATTCTCTCCGTCTCACGGCCAATCCACTCCACGAGATCATCTTTTTCCTGATAAAAGTGCCCCCAATGCGAACACTCAACCTGCAGATAAATTCCTGCCTCATCAGCTGCCACAAATGCCGCTTCGGGCGGACAAAAAGAATGAAAGCGTAGATGGTTTAAGCCATAGGCTTTATAAATATCCATGATCTCCCGCCAGGAATCGACATCAACCGGTGGGTATCCTGTGAGCGGAAACTGGCAACCTTCATGATTCCCACGAAAATAGGTGGGGCGGCCATTGATAGTAAACTGCCCCTTCTGCACTTCTGGTTTACAAAGTCCCATACGGATATGCTTTTCATCCAGCACATCATCCCCTTCAAGCACCACCGTGAAATCATGCAGCTCCGAGTGAAACTCATCCCAAAGCCCGGCATCCCTCGGCAGTGGGACCGTAAATTCGCAACGTCCTCCTGATTCAGACCAAGTGACATCCACCCGTATATTCCTCACAGAGACAACCCCCGTCCCTGCCTTGCAAGAAGCGTTCCCCAACTCCACCTCGCAGCGTACAGATTTGCTATCAATATCAGGATAGGTACGCACAGATTTCAGATAGACTGGGGAAGTTGCGCGTAATTCCATAGCACCAACGATACCGTTCCAATTTGACTGAGTGGAATCGGTCACACTATGCGCATCCTCACGTACGGTTTTTAAAATACGATTGTCCACCATGATCGACAACCTGTGGGGCCCGGGATCAAGGAAGCCAAGATCATGAATATGGGGTGCAGAAAGGCAGTCATCGAAACCGATCTCACGACCATCAACCCATACAGTTGACGACCAATGGACTCGCTCAAGAAACAACACAACCCGCTTGCCCAGCCAATCATACGGGATCTCGATTTCTCGCTGATACCAAGCCGCCCCCATGTAATGGCGATTGGGCGTCAGCCAAAAGGGAATCTTGAAATTATCATCCGAAGCAAACTGCTTGTAAGGTTTACGCTGAAACCAGAACCGGTCGTACAGTGTCCCAACCCATTTGGTATCTTTCGAAGGAATATTTCCAAATCCCTGCTCCTGTAGCGAACCGGGCAGTTCGATGCTATAATCCATCGACTGCTCCATCCATCCGTCTCTTATACCAATATCCTCTCTGTCGAGAGAAAAATCCCACTTCCCTTGAATATTAAGTGTTTTCATTTTCGGGTTACTATTCATAGGTTTGAATTTAATACTTAGATACGTCCGACTACTTAGATCCTGCCAATAAGAGCCCTTGCTCAGCCAATCTGATCAAACACTCAGCATAATCCTGCTGCACCTCGTCAAGGTCATCTTCGAAAACGAGCAGTAATGGTAAAGATGTGGCAAAATAATCGATCTTTGCCGGCGACTGCTTCTTTTGATTGGCAAATCTTTTTAGGTCCGTAAATAATTTAATAGCCGCATCCCGCCGGTTCAATTCAAGCAGAGACAAGCCACGGTAATACGATAGTTCAGAGTGTTCAGTAACCGCCATGGCCTGAAAGTCACCTTGCTCATTCCCACTCATTTCAAAAAACCTGCGTGCCTCGACGTCATTCGCTAGGGCTTTAAATGCCATAGCGATCCAGTAGTTCACATCAGCTTTAGCCTGCAGCAGATGGTACGCTTCACCAAGGTTATGTGGAACCTCCATGGCTGTCTGGAAATGAGCCAGTGCTGCATCCGGCTTGCCAGCTTCAAGTTCCTTTCGACCAAGCAACAGTCGTGCCGTGCTGTATTGCTTGAGCACCTGCCCTTCCCCACCTTCCCATGGGTGGAATCGATGCGATCGTAAGAGCTGTAGAGCCCGATCGGGCTGTCCAGTCATGTTATATAAATTTGATAGTTCAACAGTACAATCATCCCGAGTTAGAACTATCTCTTTGCGATCAAGCAGATAAGCCAGGCGTTCATCAATATCATGATTTAGTTTTTTACGCAGTTGATCAAATTCGAATAGTATGCGCGCATCAGCAGGATCAGCCCGAATGGCAAGCTCGTAAGACTTGTGAGCTAGCGTTCCATCACCTCGAACATTCCAATACGCTATCCCTAGATTGCGACTTACCGTAGCAAAAGTAGAATCCGCAGATTGAGCGCGCTGCCAGGCGGTGATTGCATCTTCATGTCGATTTCTATCATAAAAATAGTTCCCCAGAGCAAAGGCAGCATTGCGGTCATCTCCTTTTACCTCCAATGCCCATTCAAGAACACGTTGCTCCTGAACACGCGACGGAAAGAAATAATCAGCATCCATCTCTCGGGCACACTTCAAAGTAGCCAAGGCTTTTTCTGTGTAACCAGACTGATCATACATCCACGCCAGCGCATAATTTGTCATCTGAGAACGATCCAGAGGGTTTGGGACCGCTACGTCTGTCACCTCATTTTCAGAGTGTAGTTTCAGGATTTCAATCGCTTCAGCGAAAAGGCCACAATCAGAGTAATCAAATGCAATATCGAGAATCGTCTGAGCATCATTGCGGCTTTTTTTAAGAAAATCCGAGAAGTCTCCAGTGCTCTTAGCTAATTCAAACAAAGCCCAGTGATCCAACTTATCCTTCTCAAGAAGCATATTCAGTTCAGCCTTTGCTGCATCGATATCACCCATTTGACGAAATATTATCGCTCTTAGCACAACAGCTTTATTATTATCCGAATTAGTGATAAGCGCCTGATCTAGATGTTTTAGTGCTACAGCAGCCTCTCCACCCCGAACATCGAGAGTGGCGAGTTCGTAGTAAGCGCAGGCTCTGAATTCGTAATTCCAGGTAGATTTATATAAGCGCTTATAGGCTTCAGCAAAACGTCCCTGAAATTTACGTGTAAGCCCAAGAAAATAATGCGCTTCGCCTGTTACAGGATTCGGATGCCGCTGCGTTAAACGCTCCATCGCTGCGATAAAATGATCCGCAGCCAACTCAAACTGTCCACGCTGAAGAGTCTGACGCCCTAATGCTATATGACTGCGAGAATCTTTTGGATCGCGCCTTAAGGCTTCATTCCAGTATATTTCTGGATAAGACGTCGGATGCCTGTACAATTCAAGATGCTCCCCGGTCAGGTACAACTCTTCTATCGTTTCAATATCTTCTGGAGCTGGAGGTTCTGTCGCAGGATCAGGAAGCAATTCATCTTCAACAGGTTCGACCGGACGAAATGAGATGACGCATTCATTACCATCAAATACAAACATCTCCAGTGACTCAACTGTTGTCCCATTGAATCTTAATTCTTTATTCTTCCAAGGCTTGTCTGGTGAAACCGTTACTATTACTTCAAGAATAGGCTTTCCGCTATCGTTCACCACGATGCGGGCATTCTCAATTATTTCAGGAACAGCCAGCCCTAAATCCAAAGTTCTATCAGTTGCAACCACCATACGAATGGCCGCTTTAATATTGGCGTTCTGAACGGGTCCTATATCCTTATACCCCCACCAAAACTGAGAAAATGTTTTGGTCTCATATGGCATTAAATATGTAAAATCTGGCTGATTGTCTGTATAGACTCCCGCCATCAGCTCAACGTAAGGTCCATTATTATCCGTAAGCTCGCGGTCCCATGCCCATCCAAAGGCGTCGTTTCCCCACGTCCATTGCTTCTTCCCAGGCGAGATATGACGGTTAGCCACGTGAATAAATCCACCATTCGTGCCATAATCATAACCACCAAAAAAATCATAATGGGTATTACAAACCATATAACTCGTCGGAACTGGAATGTTGCTATAGCGGGTTAGGTCATTTTTGCCCGGCCGATTTTTATAATCGATTCCGTAATAATGATTATTCGCTTCTGGGAACGAGCTCATTGCACGCCCCGCATGGTCGGCAACATAGTTCACGTCAGTAGGAAAGAAACTTTGGTAATTTTCATGCACCTCTGCAGCTACATTTGCCCACCACAGAAATGTTTGAGTATAGGGAGTTCTATTATATAAGCGCGCCTTCAACTCAATCAGCGCACTGTTTGGTTTAATGCATATTCCATGCATCCCCTTCAAGCGATTAATGGGATCGTGCTCCGACAACCAAACCGTACTTGCGCCATCAGCGTGCTTTTCTAGCTCGACATCCGCAGGCATAAATGTTCCTGGGCGGTGGTGCTGTGGCCAGTTAAACTCGACACCACCAGATAACCACGGACCCGCAAGTCCCACCAATGCTGGCTTAATCACATCATTTTTATAGAAGAAATTGTAGTCATCATTGGTCTTATCCTGGCCGCTATATATGCGGCCCCCTATCTCGGGTAACATCACTAGGCGTACATAGTCGTTTTCCAAGCGAACAGAATCATAAGTTTGCTCTTCGGGCTTATCAAATACCTTATCGATAAACGGAACCGGGTACACTTTTCCACACGAACCCTGATAGACGCGCTTCTGATAAAATGCTGGGTTTTTCTCTGGCACCCCCACTGCGTATGTTAACAATGGCAACTGCTCTCTTACTGCTAAAACTCTGTGCATCATATCCCCTCTACTTTGTTTACTCGCTATCATTAAATAAAAACTCAATAATAACACTCTTCCTCCATAAAAGGAATGGATCTTACTATGGAATTAATGTATTATATTATGAATATGTATATACATATTTGAAAAATATATTTAATCATATCCATAAGTTAGAGAGGCATTTAAAAATTCAGATTAAAAAAATCATATCACCACAATGTATGATTCAACTATAGAAAATGTTATATCAAATAATAAAACCACGGAAAGGAGTACAAGATGATAACAAAGATAAAAGAAGGCTTTTTCGATCAAAGACTCATCAGACTACCTGTAGAAGTCATTACGCGCTCACAAAACATACCATTTCTACGCGATCTTTTCGTTACTGACATCGGTTCTTTTCCGCACGCCCCCAATCACTATGTGGAACAACCACAGGGATATCCTCATCATAAAATCATCTATAATACCTCTGGGACCGGCTGGTGCTGCATAGAAGGCAAACACTATGCAACATCCCCCAAGCAGGCTTTCATCATACCGGCCAAAGCAGCCCACAGCTATGGTGCAAACGAGCAAACACCATGGTCCGTGTATTGGGTTCACTTTAACGGCAAACGCTCTCATGACTTAATCAAGGCAATCAATCCAACACAAAAAAAAGACCCGCGTATTTTCGTTCCGCGTAGCAATGCGATTACTAATGCCTTTGAAGACTGCTACCGCTGGACAACAAAAGGTCTATCGGACAGCTCGTTGATCGCCATGGCGGGCTCTTTTTCCCGCCTGGCCAGCCTTTTCATTATCCACCAACGCTCTAAAAATACCAAAACCCAGCGAGCAGAAGAACGCATACTTAAGTCCATTCAATGGATGCAGCAAAACCTCAAAGAAACGATAGCTCTCGAAGAACTCGCTTCACAAGCCTCACTCTCCGCCCCACACTATAGTTCACTCTTTAAAAAACAATGTGGAGCCCCTCCTATTCGCTTTCTAATTCGCCTGCGAATGCAGCGTGCCTGCGAACTCCTTGATAACAACAATCATATTCCCATCAATGAAATTAGTCAATCAGTAGGCTACGAGGACCCCTTTCACTTCTCTCGAATGTTTAAGGAAGTTGTCGGCGCAACCCCAAGCGCTTACCGAAAGTCGGGGCAACAGTTTAGATAAATTTTATATCCTAAACCCATAAACCACACCACAACTAATAAACCGTCAAAACTTACCATGATCAACTGAGAAAGTTAGATTAAAAAAACTAGGGTGACCACCTACCCTAGTAATTAGCTGAGTCGCCCCCGAAACAACATTAAAACCCGTCACAACTATCCAGTCCTTTGCAGGCGTAAAAAAACCGCACAGCTAGCTGTGCGGTTTGATGGATAAAAGTGTGGCTAATTCCTATACCTCCAACTGAGGACGATCTGGCTTGGGCCAATCAATGTGATAAAACTGGCCACGCGCTTGATCGACTCGCTCATAAGTATGCGCGCCAAAATAGTCGCGCTGGGCCTGCAGCAAATTCTGAGGTAGACGTGCTGTGCGATAGGCATCAAAGTACGAGAGCGCAGAACTGAAAGTCGGAATTGATACCCCATGAGTAGCCGCTAGGGCAACCACCTTACGCCAGCTAGCCTGAGCTTTTTGGATCGCATCTGAGAAGTAGGGATCGAGCAATAGGTTGGCTAAATCTGGCTGACGCTCGAAAGCTTCGGTAATTTTCTGCAAGAATTTGGCCCGAATGATGCACCCACCGCGGAAGATTTGTGCAATCTCGCCAAAATTGAGCTGCCAATCGTACTCCTCTTGAGCGTAACGCATCAACTGAAAGCCTTGTGCATAGGAGCAGATTTTCGAGGCGTAAAGTGCCTGACGAATCGCTTCAACCATCTCCTTTTTATCCCCAGAATAGGCTGCAACTTCGGGTCCAGACAGTATTTTGGAGGCAGCTACCCGCTCCTCTTTGACGGCGGACAAGCAGCGAGCAAAGACCGCCTCAGCAACTGTGGGCGCGGGTGTGCCCATGTCCAAGGCATTGACCGAGGTCCACTTGCCGGTTCCCTTCTGGCCTGCAGTATCTAAGACTTGATCCACAAAGGGCTGGCCGGTCACAGGGTCGGCCTGCTTCAAAATGTCGGCAGTAATTTCGATTAAGAAAGAATCCAAATCGCCTTGATTCCATTCGGAAAAGATCTCACCCATCTCCGAGGGGCTCAGCCCTAAGACGTTTTGCATCAAATCGTACGCTTCACAGATCATCTGCATGTCGCCGTACTCAATACCGTTGTGCACCATTTTGACGTAGTGCCCTGCCCCATTCGGTCCGATATAAGCCGTGCAACTAAAGCCACCTTCGACCGGCTTACCAGGTGCCGCACCTTCCAATGGTTTGCCCGTATCGGGGTCCACTTTAGCCGCGATCGCCGTCCAAATCGGCTCCAGATGTTGCCATGCTTCAGGGGTCCCCCCTGGCATTAAGGATGGTCCGAAGCGAGCGCCCTCTTCGCCTCCCGAAACACCGGAACCAACAAAGCGAAAGCCTTGCTCGCTGAGAGCTTTTTCACGGCGAATGGTATCATCCCATTTAGCATTGCCACCATCGATAATAATGTCGCCTGCTTCCAAGAGCGGTAATAAGCCGTCGATCACCTTATCGGTCGCTTGGCCTGCTTGCACCAAGATAATAACCTTACGCGGTCGCTTAAGCGAAGCCACAAAATCAGACAGCGTTGCACAGCCAATTAGCCCCCCCGGCGTATCCGGATGCGCGGCGACGAAGGACTCCATCTTAGATGCAGTCCGATTATAGACAGAAATTTTAAAGCCATGGTCCGCAATGTTGAGCGCTAAGTTTTGACCCATCACAGCCAAACCAATTAAACCAATTTCAGAACTTTCTTCAGACATAATAGAATTTACAATTTATAGGAAATACAGCCGAACTGAGGTTCATCGCTTGAAGCTAGCAAAGGCTGACTGAATTAATTTAAAGCCAAGGAAGCAGAAAACTAGCAATGCAAAAAATAAACCTGCCAAATGAAGCCGCCTTTCACGCGCTCATAGAAGCTAGTTTTGCCCCACAAAACCGGCATTTAAAACGACAGCAAAATATTAGCTTAAAAACTTACTCAAAAGACAGTTAAGAAAAAACAACCAATCTTTCTAATACCATCCCGTTCCAATTATTCCAGCTGAGAATCAGATCCCTGGATCCGCCAAGAAAAAGAATGATACCCACAATCAAAAATTTTCATAGGCGATCGCTGCCGCCACTTGTACCTAGGAGTCCTCCTAAAATCACTTGGCGGCTTGCCATAAATACAGGCTGACATAACTACGGTAGGGCGCCCACTGCTGACAGTGCTCCTGGACTGCCTGAACTGGGGGCACAACGGACATCTGGTAAGCACGTTGGAATCCGCGTCGAATGCCCAAGTCTGCTGCAGGCATGATATCAGGTCGCCCCAATCCAAAAAGCAGACATAACTGCGCAGTCCAAAGCCCAATCCCCTTGATAGCTGTCAGCTGGGCGATCAAGTCGGCATCGGAGCATTGAAGACAATCTGCAGCCGTGGGTAAAGTTCCTCGCTGGATTTGCCGCGCAATCTCGCGAATACATTCAGCCTTGCTGTTCGATAAGCCCAAGGAACGCAATTGTGCGACCGGAGTTGCTACGATTTGATCCACGCTCGGGAAAGCAGCCTGATCGAACATGCGCTGTATGCGCTCAATAATTATCTGTGCCAGAGCAAAACGTACCTGCTGTTGGATAACCGTTTTCACCAAGGGCTCAAATAAAGTTTTCGCAGGCGGCGGCAGTATTTGCACAGGGTAGCGCTCAATCAACCCAGCCATGACGGGATCTCGCTTTAGATATTCCAATGGACTGGGCACAGCACTCGACATCACGACTGAGTCTAACGTAGTCGTATGACTCGGCAAGACTTGTTGCTAGCACTCCGCAAGTCACACAACCATCACTTAACGAATACCGCAAAAAACTTCTTTAGCACTTGTGCTGAATCAGGAAGCCTTTACCATTAAATATAATTGTAATCCCAATAAGTTATGCATTTCCCCCTAATACTGTTCAGCACGCTTTCGCTGGTTTTATTTTCTGCCTGTGCCGATTCGGATCCGCAAAATCCTAGGCTGGCTTTCGACGGACAGCCATTAACCGCACTCGAATACCGAGTGACCCTACAAGACGGTACAGAGCCCCCCTTTAAGAACAAATACTGGGATAACAAGGCAGAAGGTTTATACGTCTGCATCCTATCGGGGACGCCGCTATTTAGTAGTCGTGATAAATACGCGAGTGGCACCGGATGGCCTAGTTTCACCCAAGCAATTGATCCCGCTGCGGTATCCGAAAAGACCGACTACCTGCTCGGCTATCCACGACAGGAAGTGCGCAGTACTGCTGCCGACGCCCACCTTGGTCATGTATTTCGAGATGGTCCACAGCCCACTGGTTTGCGCTACTGTATCAACTCAGCAGCTATGCGCTTTATTCCCAAAGCAGACTTAAGCGAGGCCCAACTAAAAAGCTATTCATCCCACTTTGACCTCTAGATGAAACCCTTCCGTGCACATTACTCCTTGCTTCCCTTGCTGTTACTCACACTGGTCGGTTGCTCCAATCAAGCCTCCAGCCAAGCAACCACAGCCAGCGAATCCGCAGAATTGCCAGCACATCTAGCAACCATTGTCGTCGGCGCAGGTTGCTTTTGGTGTGTCGAAGCTTTCTTCGAACGCATCCCCGGCGTGGAAGCGGCCATTAGCGGATATGCTGGTGGCAGCTCCAGCAATCCCACTTATAAAGCCGTCAGTAGCGGTCGCAGCGACCACGTAGAAGTGGTTCAAGTCCACTACGATCCAACCCAAGTCAGTTTGCGAAAACTGATCGATTTTTTTTGGACCACCCATGACGTGAGCGATGGTCGCGGCGTCTATCCAGACTACGGTCCGCAATATCGCAGCCTACTCCTCTACCAAGACGCGGAGCAAAAAGCGATCATCGAAGCCAGCCGCAGCGCCTACATTGCGCAAACGTCCAAACAAGTGGCAACTGAGCTCAAGCAACTCGATGTATTTTATGTCGCCGAAGCCTACCATCAAGATTATGCGAAAAAGCACCCCCAGCATCCCTACATACAGGGAATCTTAGTCCCCAAGCTGAAAAAGCTAGGGTTTTCACTCGAGTGATCCCACTCTAGGCGCACTGCGCTGCAAACAGCGCCCCTTAATTCTTTGCCAATAGCTTACAAACAGCGGTCACTATGGCCTCGACGCTAGCCAGCTTTCCGCGCCCCTCATAGCCACAGGCCAACAGTCCATGGTCTGGCTCCACAAAGCTGTATCCACGGCTGCGCAGTGTTTCCATATTGGCTTGCGTGGCGGGATGATCCAGCATTTTGCCATTCATCGCTGGGGCCATTAAAACTGGGGCTGGGGTGGCCAGATGGAGACTGGTTAATAAATCCGGGGCTAGGCCATGCGCAAACTGCGCCACACAATGAGCCGTCGCTGGGGCCACCAGCAGCAAATCGGCACGATCCGCTAATTCGATATGCCCGGGCTGCCAACCATTTTCTTCTGCCCACAGGTCGACCCCGACTGGATTTTGCGCCAAAGTTTGTAAGGTAATGGGTTGAATGATTCGTTGGGCACTGGCGGTTAAAACCGGAAAAACCTCAGCACCCAAAGCTTGTAAAGCCCGCAGCAGATCTGCCGCTTTATAAGCCGCGATCGAACCGGTTACCCCCAAAACGATCGTGCGACCGTCTAACACTGTATCCGAACTCTTCACGCTCTATGCATGCGAAAAAATACGCCGCCGTACAAGCTCAAATACGGGTGCTCCCAATTGCTGACAGAGCGCTTTACAGTGTGCATTCATGCTCTGCCTGTATAAGCGTATGGACATTTGTCACCTGCATGCCCGCGCGTTGCGCAGCCTGAATCCCCAATTGCGCATCCTCAAACGCATGACATGCCTCCGGCGCCACCTCGATCAGTTCTGCTGCCCGCAGAAAGCAATCTGGAGCAGGCTTTGGATGGGCGACACTCTCAGCACCTACAATTGCTTGAAACCAATCCTGAATCCCCAATGACTGCAGCATTTTATTCGCTAGCCACAACGGACTACCCGTCGCGATCGCCATCGGAATCCGCTCCCGATAGTGTTCTGCAATCTTAAAGATTGGCTCAATGGGTATCACCGACTCCAGCAGATCAACAAATAATTGTTCTTTCTCCGCAGCAAGCTCTTTGGCATCAACGTGACGGCCCTGTTCTTTGGCCAGCAACATAATAACTGCCTCGGCATGCATGCCCCCAAGTGCATAAAACCTGTCTTCCGGAAAGTCAATCCCGTGTGGCTTTAGTGCGGCCGTCCAAGCGACATAATGGCTAGGCATGGTATCGACCAGCGTACCATCCAAGTCAAAGACCAGACCTTCACAATTCGCATAATTTTCGACCATGAATGACGTCATAGCGACGTTCAGCATCTACGCAAATACAAAACAGTCACTTCGACCGACAAATGCGCCAAGTGAATGCTCATATAGCAAGGTGCCTAGGAAAACTCAATTTCTTTGATCGCCAATGACCAAAAACAACGCTCTTTTGGCAACATGCGAGCACTTATTTTAAGTCAATCGCTCAGTGGTGATTCGTTTCAAAAACTACACATACTCACTGGCGAATCAGGTCTATTTGTAGGCTTAAAACGTCATTCGAAAAAACAAAATACCCAAGATCAGCCTATTATTTTTGATACGGCCGAAATCGAAATTCAAAACAAGTCGGGAAGCTCTGGGAGTTTCATTAACAGCTACGAACTCATTGAAAGAAGGGCATCGATCGGTAACAGTTATCGAAGTCTAGAAGCTGCCGCTAAATTCGCGCGCTTCATCATTTACAATATTATCGCAGTTCATAGCTCCGAATCTATATATGAACTCGCAGAAAGAAGCCTAAATGCCTTTGCCGCGCAGAAATCCCCGGATCATGTCTATTTCAAGGCACTCTATTTGCTGCTCAAACAGGAAGGCTATCCGGTTCGAGAAAGCTGGTTTGAGGGATTAAGTGCAACAACACAAGCCGATGTCGCCGACTTGCTCAGGAATCCGGCTCCCACGCAGGATTCCAACGACTTAAGCTGTCAACAAATCAGCGAAGCGCTAAGCGAGTGGATGGAGCAATATACCGACTTTAAACGCCCAAAATCTGACTAAGCCGTTCTGCTGCCATGGAGCTATTCGCAGCAACAGGTATCCGTAGAACCCGATTTTTCACGACAACGCAAGCGGCGGCACAAGTAAAAATTACGCCCATGCGCCAGCGCCAGCAAGCTCCCGCCGATCACATTCAAGGTGGTTGCCATATTTAAAAAATTGCCCGACTCAGTCGCCGCACAATGTGGGCAATGGGCGTGGGCATCATCGTTCAGAGGCACATACGTCAATACTTCATAAAACGCGACACCCGCCAGCAAGCTCAGCCCCAACCCACTGAGAATAAGAATCCAGCGATCCCGATGCTTGCGACAACCCATAAAGACCGCGAAGCTGGTGGTCGGTAAAACAAAGAACAACATCCACAAATGAAAGTCGCGCTCAACCCAGAAAGTACTGGCAATCACGGGAAACAACACCAACAAGACCGGCGTCAGCAAGCAGTGCACCGCGCACAACAAAGACAGGCCGATGGCCACGGAGTCGACCCATCCGTGTCCCCAATAGCTCGTTGATCTTGATTGGTTCATAAATTTTATATACTAATTGAAATATGTACTCAGTACAAGCGTCGACATCGCAAATCTGTCCAGCTAAAATTTACCCGCATGCAAGCTGGCAAGGCTCTCAGCCCCCGATGTAGGACATTTCCACCTTTTTAGTGGAGGACGTTTGCCGACTGCGCAACTCAGAATATTGGTCCTTACGCTGCCCCCAAATTTTAGCCAACTGGCCATATAAGCGCTCTGCGTCAAAATCGTCTACGCGCATCAATGGCTTGAGATCCATTCCAGTGTTGGCAAACAGACAAGTGTACAATTTTCCATCTGCTGAGATACGCGCACGGGTACATCCGCCACAAAATGGCTGGGTCACGGAGGTGATCAATCCCACTTCCGCACTGCCATCCGCATAGGCATAGCGCTTAGCAACTGCCAGATTGGAACTGGTATCCACGGGCTTGAGTTCAAAGACTGCTTGTAAGCGCTCCAGGATCTGCTGTCCGCTCACAACCCGCTCAAGATTCCAGCCGTTGTGATTGCCCACATCCATAAACTCAATAAAACGTAAGCAGACGCCTAAATCTTTGAAATAACGCGCCATCGGCAAAATTTGATCCTCATTGACTCCTCGCTCTACCACCATGTTAACCTTGACGGGCAGTCCTGCATTCAGCGCAGCGTCAATCCCAGCCAATACCGGCTTCGACGAAATACCGCGTCCATTGATCTCGCCATTGAGCTGAGCATCCAAGGCATCTAAACTGACGGTCACGCGGCTGAGCCCCGCAGCGCACAGCTCAGGAATGCGTTCCGCAAGGCGCAAGCCATTCGTGGTCAGCGCAATGTCCTCAATCTCCGAAAACTGCTGCAAGCCCTCAATATACTTGGTCAGCCCCGGCCGCAGCAGCGGCTCACCGCCGGTGAGCCGAATCTTACGCACCCCCAAGCGTACAAAACAAGCCACCAGCGAATCCAGCTCTGAAAAACGCAGCCATTGGTCCTTTTTTAAGAATACATAATCCGGACCAAAAATCGTCTTCGGCATACAATAGGTGCAGCGCAGATTACAACGATCCGTCAAAGAAATACGGAGATCGCGTATGGGGCGCCCTAATTGATCCTGTTGCATCACTCTTTTCAAATTGTGGATTGTGTGATGATGCAATGCTATTTAAACTAAAGAGACGCAACCCGTATCACCAGATTCATCTATGCCTGCACTGATCAGCCCGCACGAAGCCCGCACGCTCATTCGCCATCATATCGCCACTAATCCGATTGAGGATTGCTCACTATTCAACTGCAACGGACGTATTTTAGCCCAAAGTATTGAAGCCGATCGCGATTTTCCGCCCTTTGATCGCAGTATGATGGATGGCTACGCGCTGTGCGCGCAAGAACTGGCAGCCGGCGAAGCACTAAAAATTGTTGGACAGGCGGCCGCGGGTTCCCCCCAAATGCAATTGCCAATCGCAGAAAAGGCCTGCATTGAGATCATGACGGGCGCGATCATCCCTCGACATGCGGATTGTGTCGTCCCCTACGAATCTGTGGAACCGATGGATCCCACAAAGATTCGCATTCCCCAGCCAGCATCCTTTGCCCGTGGCGACTACATCCACCCTAAGGGCAGTGACCTGCCTCAAGGCTCGGAGATCTTGCCAGTAGGCACGCGGATCGGCAGTCGCCAAGCAGCCATACTGGCCACCTGCGGCTATGATTCCGTCCGCGTCTACCAACAATCCAAGATTGCGATCATCACCACCGGTGATGAACTGGTACCAGTCACGGAAAAGCCAGCCCTACAGCAAATCAGACGATCCAATGATCACTGCATCCGCCATGCGCTTACAGCGCACCAGATAGAGTCCAGTCTACCCGTCCATTTAGCGGACGACCCCCAACTTTGCAAAAAAGGCCTCGCGGGCCAAATCGAAAGCCATTCCGTACTGATTATCAGCGGCGGCGTTTCGCGCGGCAAAAAAGATTTCATCCCAGAGACGCTCACCGAATTGGGTTTCCACTGTCACTTTCACGGTGTGGCCCAAAAACCGGGAAAACCATTTGGTTTTTGGACCCGGCCGGGACGCGTCGTTTTTACCCTGCCTGGGAATCCCGTGTCGACCCTCACTTGTCTACATGCCTATGTGTTGCCTGCGCTCGATCTGCAAATGGGGCAGATCCCTGCTCGGCGCCAGACCCTGCACCTGCGTCAGCCCATCGCAAGCCACCAGCGACTAACCCGCTTCATCCCTGTTCGTGTTGAAAACCGCGGCGAAGCCAGTGCTCAAATGACCCAAAACTCCGGCGATATGATCCGCATTCTGGCCAGCGATGGCTTTATAGAAGTTCCGAAAGCCAGCCCCGAGCAAGTCACTCAGTCCGGAGAATTCGATTATTATCCCTGGAAATGATTTGAATTCAATGTACGATCGTCGAAAAAAATAAAGCGCTTGGGTAGAGGCCGTTAATTTTTAACCACTTTTTATTCCGGATCATGCATTAAAAAATCTCGATGTTTAATTGAAGCGAGTGTTTACAAGGTACAGGAGTCGCATCATCTTTCACCCAAATGGTTAACTTACCTATTGAGTAGGGCGACAAGCCTTTAACGCCTTTCGGCGAGCATAAAATTTAAAATTATACGCTTCAATGAGGTGCCCTACTATAAACTGTGCCTACAATTATTTGACATTGCCAATAACACAACTGCTAAAATATCCTCGCAATTGAAGATGCATGGCAACGCTCACATAAAATCCAATACCCACGATATCTTAAATGAGTTAGAGTCAGATTCAGCACTGATTCACACAGAGCGTCTCACTCGATGTTACAATAAATTAAAGGCCGTAAACGAAGTATCGTTAAACATCCCGCGTGGTCGTATTTATGGTTTTCTGGGTATGAACGGGGCTGGAAAATCAACTTTCATCAGCATGCTCATGGGTATCTTGCCTCCAACATCGGGTACGATTACCATGTTTGGGGAGACTGTAAGTGCGGTTAAGCCTTGCATGCGAAGGAAGATTGGATTTGTAGCGCAAGAGCAGTATTTTTATCCTTGGATGAAGGTACGAGCATTGGGTAGGTTTGTTAGTAGCTTTTATCCTAACTGGTGCGAAGCTGAATTTTGTCGGTTGCTTGAATTATTGCAAATTCCTACAAACCGTAAAATTCATCAGCTATCTGGAGGCAACAAGACTAAGCTCGCTCTGGCTATTGCACTGGCGATTAATCCCGAAATTCTGATTCTGGATGAGCCAACAACTGGCCTAGACCCAGTCGCACGTCGTGAATTTATGGAATCTATCGTGGCACAAGCTCGTAACCATAATCGGACAACTTTTTTTTCTAGTCACTTAGTTCATGAGGTCGAGCAGTGTGCTGATATTATTGGTATTATTCATAATGGAAAACTCTGCTTTGAAGGTATGCAGGAAGTACTTAAAGAAAAGACCCGAGAACTTGTAGTGCCCTCAAATACCGAGCTCAAAATACCGAAAACAGCTCAAGTTTGGCTGGATGAAAGCAGCAACTCCGAGCGTCGTATTGTAATTCATGATACGACACTAGATTTTAACGATTATTTCAACAAGCTTAAGCCAATAAATATTAGAAGGCTATCACTCGAAGATATTTTTCTGGCATGCGTTAAGGGTAAAATCTGCGAGCTATAGTGCATATGAACAGTGACTGGAGATTATGGAGTCCCTACACAGGGCTCATTGTTAAAGATTTTAGCCGAATTCGCATGTATCTTTTTGTTGCGGTCATCTTCTCCCTGCTTGCGGCTGGGATTTTTTACAGCCGTTCTTTCAAAGTTTTGAATCATATTGCCTCCAGTTCTGGTACCTATCTGGAAATATTGCGATACATGTTACCTTATCTATGTTTAGCATGTTCTATTGGTTTTGCAAAAAAATTGATAAGCGAGGACCTTGATTCGCAGAGCTGGCGTTTTCATCATCAACTTCCCGTGTCGCCTGCCGCTCAGTATCTTGTCAAGTTCTCCGTGGGGCTACTGGCGCTTGTGTTCTGCACACTGTGTCTGCAGTTTGCCTTTCTTTTAGCCTCTAAAGATGAGATCTTCATAACGTGGAAACATGTAGCCTACCCTGGGCTTCGCATAACCGCCTATGCCATGTGCATGTGGAGTTTTTTTTTGCTCGCAACTTCCTTTGGCTCCTTTCGGTGGTTTGCATACGGAGGGCTCACTTTGCTATACTATCAAGTAGACGATGGGGTCCCTCCATTTAATTTGATCAACTACGAGGGCTCACTAGAAGAGGTCAGCACACTCGCCCCTACTGGCTCACTCATAAGTTCTGGGGTCATTACACTCATTGGATTGCTTGGAGGAATGGCTTTAGCACATTTTCAAAGGACTGAAATTTTGGGTTTTCTTAATCGCAGAATGCCACCTGTAATGAAGATATTCAGTATCGCCATTGCACTTATGCTAGTATTTATTATACTGTTTGGATTAAGGCCGAATGGCGAGGCCAACATTGGTGAAAAAAAATTAACGGCATTTGGACAGACTTTTGAGATAGCATCTAAGGAACTGCAATTAGAGGCGTGGATGCCTGTCGGCAGTGAAAATCCTTTAAAGAATATTACACGTGAAGCACTTGAGCAGCTACCAAGTGCCGCTAGCACATTTCTTGGATATGTGCAAACTCAATTTGATTTACCTAAATGTGTAGTGATCCTTCGACCAGACTTAATTGAAGAATCAGACTGGCAAGTTGAATTCTACGACAATAGCCAGGCAGTCGTCATCCGAATTTTCCCAGACCTGAAGCACTACGATCAATTAACAAATATCATAGCAAATTACTATTTTGATGAGGTTGTCAACAGCGGCTTACTTCATATGCCGATTGCAATGGAAAATTTTGGCTGGCTGGCTTGTGGCTTGGCATCCTACCTTTTTCCAGTTGGCTCGAATGTTATCCAATTTAAACATGAATCCTGGGAAAATGCTATCGATTGGCTTCGAGACCATGACCTATCCAACTGGCCTGAAGCACGCAATGGATTTTACGATGACGAAGGTTCTTACAACTCGGAACCACGACTATCTCCTGGCGAAATGACGATGGTCAGCTGGGCCATATTGAAGGCCCTTCGCGAACGTCATGGAGAGCAGCTAGTGCAGGCCCTTTGTCGAGAGGCACTCGTTCTTGATAGCACATTACCAAAAGCTGCTGGGGACTTCCCCATACTTCAGATCAAAGCTTGGCCTGGACTCTTGGAGGTTGCTGCCAGAGCAAAGTTTCGCACAGCAATAGATATTTTGCAAAAAAAAGGTGGTTCCATTGAAGGCTTGGAAAAAGAGGCTTTATCCATAATGGAAGAGAGGATAGTTCAATGAGCAAGCGCTTCCGGTCACTCGTTATAAAGGATCTTAAACTGCTGTCATTACCAGGGCTAGCATGGCTGGCTTTGAACCTCTTTTTTACATTTGTAACATTTTTCTCTAGTATTACTGGCACCAATGACCTTGCATTTGCCTTACAGAACAATAATTTCGATGGTCAGGCTTTCATAATTGCTATCGTCATCGCAATCTTTGCGCCTTTGATCATGTTCAAAGAAGCAGATTCGCGAACAATTAGCTTCCTCGATCAGCTACCCGTATCACGCTTTACCCATTTGCTTTCTAGATACTTAAGCGCCCTCATATGGCTAATAGGGGGAAGTTTTACCTCTATTGCTCTCGATGCGGGCGCTATTACATTGTTTTCCTTAGAGACTGAGCAAATTTCGACTTTTAAGGTTTACGGTAACTATGCTTTAACCCAACTCTATTTTACAGTAATGTTCCTCCCCACCATGATGCTAATCAGCTTAATGCGAGGTATTTACATTTGGATCACCACAGCATTTTTCATTTATTTAATTATAGTTTATTCTTTAGAGGATATCATTTCGGAAGCAGAAAATAGGGCCTATGGTTATCGTAATATTCTAGCCGCTACTGATCTCACCTTCATCGAGAATACGGTTCTTTTTCAGATGCAACCTGCGCTAGCGCTTTTTGTACTTGGTATCGCCAGTTTTCCTTTGGCTGCTATTGGCTATTTCTACATCGGTAAACCATTACCACATTTGGCAATTCTAAGATTCTGGAAATATACTTGGGTGAAGGCTATTTTGGTTATCAGCTCAGTAACGGTACTCAGCGTCGTCTTGATAAAGCAATTTTCTGGTGACAAAATTCTACTACGTGACAAATTTCGAGCCGACAACGAATATGCCAACAAAACCGAACTGGTTGTATCTGAAACAGACTCATTCATCTGGATGATGGAAGCACATGATCTAGATCGCTTCGGAACTCTTGTTGATCAAGGCGAGCAAATTTACCAAGATTTACTCACAACTTTACAGCAAGAAAATTATGAATTAGCAGATCCAATAACGGTTGTACCGACGAATAAGATTCAGACTTTCGCCGCGGGAACGGCACATTGGAAACGCATCAAATTGGCGGGTAATCTTAAAGATCCCGAAATGATTGAAAGGGTTTTTAGACATGAGTTAGTTCATGTGGTAATTGAACTATGGAGCGATGGGGCCTTGCGTGAACACTTTGATTTTACCGGTATTTTTCATGAGGGCACGGCAAAATATTTCGAACAGGCATCTCCCAATAAGTTAGCTCAGATCTTAAGGCAGGCAATTGTCAACCATACTTGGAATCAGTGCATATTTGATGATCTTTTCGACTTTAAGAATATTGCCTCGGCTCGTGGACAGCAGTTTGTATACTCCTATGGCTGGTTATTTGTAGCGAGTCTGGTAGAAAGACACGGCAGTAACATTATTCCAATAATTGCACAATCTTTTAGGCAATTTCGTGGGTCTAAACTGAAAGGATTATCGCTTTGGCAAGCTGTACTCCAAAAAAGTGGAGTTTCAATCGAAGAAGTCCGCTCCGATTTCGCCTTAAAACTACTTAATCTTGAAAAAAAGAACGCAGCATTGATCACTCATCTGCCTAAGCCAAGCGCTCAACTTATTATAAAAGACGGTAAATATTATTTGAAACCGAGCGTCATGAATCAACTGAATAATTCATCATTAATAGCAGACTTCGACCCAAGTGGAACTCACCAGAAAATCATCACTCCAAATAAAGAGGGCTTAATAAATGTTCCTAAGGAGCATGTCAAAGCTGACTGTCTCGAAGTTCAGCTCGGTTGGCTGGTTCAAATGGCGCCAGCTGATGCATCGGATTCAAATAAAGATGAATATTATTGGAGCAATCTCAGTAAAATAAACTTATCCCGATAGGTAACTTTATTTAAAGGCACCTCTGCCCCTCCCATGTGCCGAGATTGTCGATTTGCTGTGATGCAGGCTAGGCTAGCCCGCCAACGGTTGGGCTGGAAGCCCTGCCTTGGTGAGCATCATCGGATGTCACGAAATCTGGAATCCCTATAACACGCTCTTTTAGGGACATGAGGAAACTGCACCAGTGAAGCTCCGCCTCGGAGAGTGCCGCCGATACGCCCAGAATCATACGTTTACCAACTTCACGACGCACAACGATCGACGACAAGTATCTTTGCCATTCATTAGCGAGGGATTCTTTCTCATCTTTCAATGTTATGTCCGTTTCTCTTGCAGATAATAAGATCTGAACAACTCCGCATCCTAGCGAACATTCCGCGAAAGCTGCCAGTCCCGCTCCTATGGCTTTTGACTCCTCGGAGCCTTAGCCGAACTACAAGATCATCCCGGCGGCAACCGTTTCGTTGCTCAATTCGTCAATCAAAATAAAGCTGCCGGTGATTCGATTTTTGCTATAGCTGTCGGCCATCAAGGGGGCCGAGGTGCGCAGTGCAATGCGGCCGATGTCATTGTGGCTGAACACGAGATCGTCCTCAATTTTGTGTAGGGTGTTGATGTTCACTTTGTAGCGAACCTCCGTCACAATCGCTTTCGCTTCTCGCGTAGTATGCCGGATGACATACTTCCCCCGTCCCTGTAGTTTTTTGTCCGACGAAAACCAGCAAATCATGGCCTCAATGTCTTGGCGCGCTTGCGGTGGATTATTGGGTTTGACCAACATATCCCCCCGCGAGAGGTCGATCTCATCGTTCAAAGTCATACTGACCGACATCGGTGCGAACGCTTCCTGCAATTCGCCATCCATGGTGTGAATAGACTTGATCGTCGTCTCAAATCCGGAGGGCAAGACTTGGACTTTATCACCGGGCTTAAAGACTCCACCCGCAACGCGTCCTGCAAAGCCACGGTAGTCATGCCACTGATCCGAGTGCGGGCGCACCACCCATTGCACTGGAAAACGCGCATCGACGAGATTTTCATCCGCACCGATGTACACAGTTTCTAAATGGTACAGTAAATTGGGGCCTTGGTACCAGGGCATATTAGTGGATTTCTCCACCACATTGTCACCCAGCAAGGCACTGACAGGGACAAATGTGACGTCGACGATGTGATCCAAGCGAGAGGCAAACTTTTTGAAATCGGCCACGATTTCATTATAGGTGGTCTCATCCCAATCGACTAAATCCATCTTATTGACGCAGACCACGATGTGCTGAATGCGCAATAAATTGGCAATGAACGCGTGTCGACAGGTCTGTTCAATCACCCCCTTACGTGCATCGACCAGTAAAATGGCTAAATTGGCGGTCGAAGCACCCGTCACCATGTTGCGGGTGTATTGAATATGTCCCGGAGTATCCGCAATGATGAATTTCCGCTTGGGTGTCGCAAAGTAGCGGTAGGCAACATCAATGGTAATCCCCTGCTCGCGCTCAGAGCGCAAGCCATCCGTCAACAGCGCCAGATTGATATGCTCATCACCACGCGATTTCGAGCTAGTTTCCACTGCAGCTAATTGATCCTCAAAGATGGCCTTGCTATCGTAAAGCAATCGCCCAATCAGGGTACTCTTGCCATCGTCTACGGACCCAGCAGTCGTGAAACGTAAGAGATCCATGTTTAAATATCCGGCGGTGTCGGCTTGTTCGCTCATTATATTATAAAGTTTTGTATAAATTAAAATGCTTAACTGCAGTCGCTCAGCGCGTCGGTTTAAAAATAACCTTCTTTTTTGCGATCTTCCATAGCCGTCTCCGAGCGTTTATCATCGGAACGCGTGCCCCGCTCGGTCTGCCGCGCGGCCGCCACCTCATCAATAATCGCATCGAGGTCGCTGGCATCAGATAGGGCTGCCCCGGTACACGTAGCATCGCCAATTGTGCGAAAGCGGATTTGCATCGTTTCGACCGATGCCTGCTCCTCTGGTAACAAAGTCACAAAATCCGTGACCGCCATAATGACTCCGTTACGCACGAAACATGGGCGTTCATGTGCAAAGTAAAGACTAGGCAAAGCAATATTCTCGAGTTTGATATACTGCCAAATATCCATTTCGGTCCAATTGCTCAGCGGGAATACACGAAAATGCTCTCCATGCTGCTTACGACCGTTAAAAATATTCCACAGCTCCGGACGCTGATTCTTGGGGTCCCACTGACCAAAGGCATCCCGATGCGAGAAAAAGCGTTCCTTAGCACGCGCCTTTTCTTCATCACGACGGCCTCCACCCAGAGCGGCGTCGTACTGACCTTCCTCCAAACCTTCTAAAAGTGCTACGGTTTGCAAAGCATTACGACTCGCGAAAGGACCCGTTTCTTCAGCCACCTTACCCTCGTCGATCGCCTTTTGCACCGAGGCGACTTTCAACTCCGCACCGATTTCTGCAATAAATTGATCCCGAAACTCCATGGTTTCCGGAAAATTGTGTCCCGTATCCACATGCAGCAACTGAAACGGCAAACGCGCCGGCCAGAAAGCCTTTTTGGCCAAATAGGCCATCACGATTGAATCTTTGCCTCCAGAGAATAGCAGGACCGGCTTTTCAAACTGTGCCGCCGTTTCTCTTAAGATATAAATAGCCTCAGATTCTAACTGCTTTAAGTGCGTGGTGGTGTAATCGTTGTGCATGGTGTTGTACAGTAAAGTTAATTGTGGGCGCTATGAGGCCGAATGATGGGAAGCATTTTTTGGAATACAGTTTGAGCGCTGACTTGCGCGCTATGTCCCTCGGTATCGATGATCCAGTCGGCTGCATCGCGAGTCGGTTCCTCAAAAGCTGAGTCTTTGCCGGTAAATTGCTGCAGTTGACCAGCGGCGGCTTTAGCGTAAAGGCCCTTCACATCCCGATCGGCACAGGTAGCGTAGGAAGCATTGACGTAGATGGGTGTAAAATCCACATCCCCCACCTTCGATGCTGCTAGCATTCGCAAAGACTGCAGCGGTGTAATGAAAGAGGTCAACACCACTACGCCCGCATCTAAAAATAGCCGTGCCACCTCCGCAATCCGCCGAATATTTTCTGCGCGATCTACATCTGAAAACCCTAAATCTGCATTCAGGCGACTGCGAATATTGTCGCCGTCGAGTAATTTGGTGACGATCCCATCGGCCAGCAGCTGGCGCTCTAATAAGTTGACCAAAGTACTTTTGCCCGATCCCGAACGGCCATAAAACCAAAATACATGCGCCCGCTGCCCGAGTTGCGCTTCTTTATCAGCACGCCCCAACATGCGATCAAATTCTGGGTGGATATTCTCGCGGGTACTCATGAATGGTTACAATACAAGTCGGTAATAGGATCGATTCGCATGCAGTTAGTAGTATCCTATGTTCTTGAGTCAAGAACATAGGATAAAATATTTGATCCACGATGATTCTCATCGCAGTACAATTAGAGCCACTCAAATCACTTTACCTTCAGGGCGTTGAGCGCCTGCAACCATTGACCGGCCAAAGCCCATTCAGATTGCTGATGGGCAATCTTTTGCCCTTCTGTCAGCAACTTGACGCGAAACTTTTTTGCCAAATCTGGAGATGCTATTAATTGCTGATAGAGCCTTAAAGCTTGATCAGCAGCCCCATGCTGTAAAGCCAGCCTGGCCACTTGACGCACCACCGCACGCTCTTCCACCATAAAGGAATTCAAAAAATCGACTGGCTTCAAAGCACTGACGACCGCCGCAGAGTCGCCTGCTTGGGCATGCAGTTGAGCCAACTTCAGAGCCAAGACCAGCGAGGGGCTTTGCCAAAAATATTTCCGCGCTCGCTGCAGTGCCGCAGTTGGGCCATCGGTTCGTTGCACTCGGTTAATCGATTGCAGCAATTGATATGGATGCAGAGACTCGTGCTTCGCTTGAGCCTCCGGACTGATTTTAAATGGACAATACAAAGGGTCACCGACAGCCACCCCCATCCAACTCAGCGCTGGTAGACTCAAACGAACCGCCGCCCCCCAACAGTATCCTTGTTGTAAATAGTCCAGTAATAAATCAGGCCGATGGGTTAAATGTAAATAGGGTTCGTAAACATTGCCGACGCTCGCGCAGTACCCCTGCGCCAGTAAAGCCGCCAGCCAACCATGCTGAGGCTTGCGCAAGCTGTTCGCTGAAAAACTGTGTAAATGAAATCCAATCGCTCCCGCCGGAGCTCGGCGCCCTGCTTGCAACCAAGGTCCATAAGCCCTGGAACGATACCAGCCCATGTAGATAGCCGGCGCATCCAAACGGAACTCAAAATCAAACACCCGCTTAGAACGCTCGACCTCTAGATCGTAGTCCATGGCCTGAACTGTTTCCATCGCCGCCTCCAACCATTGATCGCCTTGCTGGTAAGGTCCCCCCAAATCAAAATAAGCGCGTCCGATCAGGCCTTGCGTTTCCGCTTCAAGCGTGCGATCAATCATCCGCACAACACCTTGCACAGTGGGCCCGTCCAAACGGGCCACCCCGATCAACCGACTCGCATCACTTTGCTTTGGATTTACGGTTTGAAAATACGGATTTGGCACTGCGCCCTCCAAAGCTCGCTGGCCAGAGGCAAACAGTAGAGCCAACTCGCTATCCACCGCTGCCGCATTCGCCGGCTGCTTATTAGGCTCAGATTTAATGTGAGCGTTTTCCTCTACCTGACGCGCTTTAATCCGCACCGGAACGCCCCGCATGCAGACCAAGTAATCAACCGCAGGTACAGCCACCAGCAAATGTTGACGTCCCAGCTCATCCAGTTCAGAGCTTGGCACTCCGCGCACCCATCCACGTTCGAGGCAGATTTCCAGCAATGGATTGTGTAAACTGGTAACGTAACCATCCCAATCGATGGTCTCCTGAGCGTTCAGCGGAAGCGCCAAAATGTTGCTACTTGGAATGGCCCGCTTTTGAGCGTAATACTGCGCCAATTGCAATGATTGGGGATCATTTGAATTGGCCAACACTAAAATACGCGCTGGCTCCGGAACAGGCTGAATTTGCGCGGGCAAGGTGAGTGCCAAAAAAGTCACTAGCGTCACCCCAAGAAACAAGCGTCGCAGACTCACCAAGCAAAAACTGCAAGCTCGAAAGCGATCCCACATCTGCCGGATGCTACACTGCATAGCTCTGCTCAAGCCGTCCCCACAGCTCTGAGTCACCCTTTAATCCTCGGATACTGTGTCGTCTGCTTCGCTGCCTTCATTTGTAGGCGCAACTTTGGCACGATTGACTTTCAGCGCCCGCCCGGATAACTCCAATCCATTTAACTGGCGAATCGCTTCATCTGCTTCGGCGTCATTGGCTAAGGTCACAAAACCGAAGCCACGAGGGCGATTGGTGCCGGGACGGGTCACAATCACCGCATCCTCAACCGTTCCGGTGTCACTAAAGAGCTCTCGCAAATCAGCGGCATCTGCCTCAAAGGATAAGTTTCCAACATATAAGCGTGTCGACATGGTCATGTATAATGATTTTTGTTAAAAATTAGCATACTGTCGACTCTCTACAATACTGACAACCCTTATTTACTCTGCATTAAAATTTGCCTTCGTACGCAAGCTGATCAACTACTGCAAGTATGCAGCACAAGGAACCCGAGAAAACTGGCACCATTTGGCGAGTATCCGCCTACTTGTTTCGCTATAAAAAATTATTTTGGCTGACAATTGGCTTAGCCATTTTGAGTACATCGCTGGGAATCGTGGTGCCAATGGTCATCAAGGACATCATCGATGGTATTGACCAATCCGGAACAACATCTGGCTTGGCATTCGGTGTATTGATCATCGCACTGCTCTACATTGGCAGTGAAGTTTTTAATGGGCTGCGCATCCGCTATAATAATATACTAGAGCAAAAAGTGCTCTTAGATATGCGCCGAGATTTACACCTCAAACTACTCCACCTACCCATATCGTTTTATGACCAAAGGCAGAGTGGCGAAATTTCTTCTCGTGTCATTGAAGACGTTGCCGCTGTGGAGCGAGCACTGCTGGATGGAACGGAGCAAGGGTCGAGTGCCCTGATCACGATCTTTGGCGTCACGGGCTGCCTATTCTATATGCAACCTAGTTTAGCATGGTGTGTCTTCATGCCAGTTCCCATTTTACTGTACGCCGGATATCGCTATTCTAAGCGCTCGCGTATTGTCTGGCGCGATGTGCGAAAATCAGCGGGCGACCTTAATAGCTTACTCGTTGAAAACATCCAAGGAAACCGTTTGATCCAAAGCTTTGCATTACAGAAAAGAGAAGCTGCGCGCTTTGAGGAGCGAGCTGAAAAACTAAAACAAAAAAACCTGCAGGCCATGTTTCGTTGGGCCATCTACAATCCAAGTAGCTCTTTAATCACAAAGCTTGGATTTTTAACGATCGTTGCTTTTGGTGGACTCTTGCTCGTTAGAGAAAATACTGCTTTCACGATTGGCGATTTGATCGCCTTTTTTCTGTTGGCCAACATGCTGTACCAACCCATCGCCCAGCTCCACGGCATCAACCATTTGATCGCTGCGGGACGCGCCTCCGGTGAACGTGTATTTGAATTACTCGATGCTAAAATAGAGGTGGCTGAATCTGCGCAGGCCGTTCCGATGCCCAAAGGCCCCATCCACGTCCAATTCCACGCTGCCAGTTTTCAATATCCTGGCAGGCCCAGTGTCA
>Ga0213867_1000091_pt1 | contig 39656 bp, 31 predicted proteins | sample PICome_12_FD_160120 | JGI IMG/M metagenome (GOLD analysis project Ga0213867, IMG submission 160120) | Coastal seawater microbial communities near Pivers Island, North Carolina, United States - PICO540 | ecosystem: Environmental > Aquatic > Marine > Coastal | place: USA: North Carolina... | reverse complement strand
ATTGGGTGCAGCGCACCGAAACCGAGCTCGGCGCATGGGTGGGTCTCGTTTCCCTGCACAACCCCACCGTCCAAGCCTTGGATTTGAGCGAGGTCGCTCCGTGTTCCTTTGAGCACACCATCGGGGACACCGTGAGCCTCGGACCGTCGTGCATCGGCCCTCAAACCACCTTGATGCCGGGCGAAGTGGTCCAAGTGGACGAATTGACGCTTTCACCGACCTCACCAACCTCGGTTCAACTTGCTTTGCCCGGAGGAGAAATCGTTCACGAGCGCCTCATCGAGCCGCTGCAAGACAGCGAAAACCCGCTTGATGCCACTCTTTCCATGACGCTCAACGTTGACGAAGAGCGCCCCTTTGGACAAGGGGATGTCTTGGTCGCTCAACTTGACCTTGTCAGCCGCTCAACCGAAGAGCAGGACCTGACTTTCACGTCCTCGTGCAGGTCCGAGATGTGGGTCATCAACGACCTCGGTGAGGTCGTGTTCGATTCACGCAGCGCCAAAACCTGTCAAACCATTGAACTCGAGACATCGCTTTCGCCTTCCCAACCGCTCTCGTTGACCCTTCCTCAGTGGAATTTCTTTGACCAGGACGGGTGCAGAGTCGCACCAGGCACCTACACGGTCGTGGCCGAAGTCCCCGAGTTTCATCTCTCGGTCATCGAAACCGTTGCCTATCGGGACGCCGATCCAAACGGTTGCGATAGGCTTGCCGAGATCCAACTCACCACCGCCACAACGTGGCTTGATGACGATACCCTCCAATTGACCAACATCGTCACCAACCTCGGCCCAGAAGCCTATTTGCGAATGACGCAACCGTGTTCCTTCGTCCTCGATTTCCAGAATACAGAGGACGTTTCGGTTCACCGCTTCCAAGACGTCTGCGATGCTTACGACGGTCGCAAGGTCTTGATGCCCCAAGGCGGTGAGGGCTCGGTCTTTGCAACCTTTGAGGTTGAGATGGTCCAAAACGGCGCTCCGATCGTCCCCGAGGGCATCTATCAACTCGAACTCACCCTGCTCGCCTCAACCACCAGCACCGCTTCCGTTTCCGTGATATGGCCTCAAGATTTCACCGAATCCTCGGCGGAAGAAGAAAACACACCAATCGTTGAACAGGACGTGTTTGAATTGACGGGGACTTGGACAGGTTTGCTCACGGAGCAAGGCACCTGTTACGTCTTGGAAATGGACGACTCAATGCACCTGCTGTCTCACGCTCGAACGCTGGCCGCTTGGACACCCTCGGGAACAACCGAAGGCGTTTATCGAGCCGTTGAAGCCTCACCGTCACCCGCATGTGCCTCCTTCTCTGCGCCTTCGGTGGAGGTGATTGAAGTCGTGATGGAGCGGTCCACGCTTGAGCCTGTCATCGAAGAACCACCGGTCGAGGTCCAACAGGACGAGGTGAGCGAAACAGCCCCCGTTCCCGTTGCGAGCGTGCTGACCGTGGTTGTGACGACGTCGTTGTTGTCGCTTCTCGTCGCCGTCGTGGCCACCAACGAGGGCCTCCGGTTGCCCACCACGCTGGCGGGGTTGTGGTTGCTTGGTCTCGTGGGCAAAACCCACGAAACCACCGACGGTCGCTACCAACGCGGTCGCCTCATGGGGTACTTGACCGCCAACCCGGGCTGCCATTTCCGAGCGTTGATGAGCGCGCTGGAAATGAGCAACGGTCAGATAACCCACCACCTCCGTATCTTGGAGGCTGAGGAGAGCGTTTGGCGGAAAAACGACGGGCGTCTCGTTCGCTATTATCCGCTGACCAATCAACTGAATCCGAGCACGAACGAAGAAGACCTCCCCGTGCCGCCGTTGTCCCCCGACCCCAACAGTTTGCAAGGCAAGATCCTCAACCTGCTCGACCAAGACGGCGATTTGGGTCAGTTCCCCACGCAAGCAGAACTCGCTAAACGGCTTGAGAAGAGCCAACAACTTGTATCTCATCACCTGCGTACGCTGCAAAAGTACGGGTTGGTCGAGCGACGAAAGATGGGCTTGATGAACCGCTACAAACTGACACGGGAAGCCATTTTCCTCCTGGAAACCAGCGATGATTTTGGATCCAACTAACGGGGCTACAAGTCGGTCATACCCTTCGGGCGAGGCGGGGATTTGAAAGCGTGAAGGCGAGTGGGTTGAATCGTCCAGTGGACGGTGAGGCTCCATGTCATCCGAACTTGAACCCGTTGACGAGGTCGGCTGGCAGAAGCGTTGGACCGACGAAGGGGTGTTCGAAGCCGATTTGCGGGACGACCGACCCAAGTTCTACTGCCTTGAAATGTATCCCTATCCTTCGGGAAAAATGCACATGGGGCACGTGCGAAATTACTCCATTGGTGATGCCGTTGCTCGATTCAAGCGCATGAGGGGCTTTGATGTCCTCTATCCCATGGGCTACGATTCGTTTGGCATGCCCGCTGAGAACGCTGCCATTTCGGAAGGCGGCCACCCCCACGACAGCACCGAGCGAAACATGGCCTCCATCACCGCTCAAATCAAACGCATGGGCTTCTCCTACGATTGGCGTCGAACCCTCAAAAGCCACGACCCAAGGTACTACAAGTGGAATCAGTGGTTTTTCACCAAATTCATGGAGAACGGCTTGGCTCGTCGGGAGCACGCCCCGGTGAATTGGTGCGAGGCGTGCAACACCGTTCTCGCCAACGAACAGGTCAAGGCCGGTCGTTGTTGGCGCTGCAACGGTCCCGTGGAACAGAAAGAAATGAACCAGTGGTTCCTTGACTTGCCCTCGTACGCTCAGCAACTCCACGACGGGCTTGACACCATCCAATTCCCCGAACACGTCAAGGCGCTTCAGAAGGACTGGTTGGGTCGGTCTGAGGGTGCAAACATTCGTTTCAGCATCGTTGGTCGGGAAGAAGAAATCGAAGTGTTCACGACACGCCCGGACACCCTCTTTGGCGCCACCTTCGTCACCCTCGCTCCCGAACACCCCCTCTCACAAACGTTGGTTCAAGGCACCCCTCAGGAGGCCGCATGGCGAGCCTTGCACGATGAGGTGGCGAGCATGTCGGAGTTTGACCGCATCAAGAACATGAACAAGAAGCAGGGGGTCTTTTCCGGCCACCATGCCGTTCACCCGCTCACCGGCGAGGCGGTCCCCATTTGGTTCGGAAACTTCGTCATCGCTACCTACGGAACCGGAGCGGTGATGGCGGTCCCCGCCCACGACGAGCGCGACTTCGATTTCGCAACCGCCTACGACATTCCTGTTCGTCGCGTGTTGGTGATGGAGGACGGCGGTGACGCCGAGGCTCCCATGACCCAAGCCGAGACCGATTTGGGGTACATGGTGAACAGCCCGTTGGACGGCTTTGACGGCCTCCACGGCCAAGCGGCGAAAGACGCCGTCTGCACCGCTCTCGAAGCCGCCGGCCGGGGGGAGCGAACGGTCAACTGGAAGGTTCGACCTTGGCTGATTTCCCGACAGCGATACTGGGGCACCCCCATTCCGGTCATCCACTGCGGCGAATGCGGTGCCGTCCCCGTCCCTGAATCCGATTTGCCCGTCGAACTGCCGCGCGACGTGGTCTTCAACGTCGAGGGGAATCCTCTGGAAACCTCGCCAACCTTTGTCAACGCCTCGTGCCCCACCTGCGGTCGAGACGCTCGCCGTGAAACCGATACCATGGACACGTTCATGGATTCGTCATGGTACTTCTTGCGGTACACCGATGCTATGAACGACGACGAACCGTTTGCAAAAGCCATCGCCGACCGCTGGATGATGGTGGATTTCTATTGCGGCGGAATTGAACACGCGCAGATGCATCTGATTTACGCTCGCTTCATGACCAAAGCTCTCCGAGATTTGGGCTTGGTCGATGTGGACGAGCCGTTCAACGAGTTGCTCTGCCAAGGTATGGTCAACAAATCAGCCCCGTTCTGTGCCGATTGCGGCGTGACGCTGTCGGTGGACCACGAAGGAGCGCCTTGCCCGCACTGTCACGGCGAGTTGACCTCCCGCTCAGCCAAGATGAGCAAGTCGCTGGGCAACACGGTTTCGCCTGAAACCATGATCGAACGCTTTGGGGCGGATACGGTGCGTTTGTTCATCCTCTTTGCTGCCAACCCAACGGCGGGAATGGATTGGTCGGATGCAGCCCTTGAAGCGAACCACCGCGTGATGCTTCAACTCCGCAGCATGCCGGAGCAACTCATGGCTTGGTCCGCTTCGGACACGCCGATGGACGCTTGGATGGAGGCTCGCTTCGCTCAACGCCTTCACGAATTCACGGAAGCCATGGAGCGTTACGACCTACGCCGTGCGGTCGAAATCTCCCATTACGAGGTCATCAAGGACATCAACTGGTACGTTCGTAGAGGAGGCGGTAACCGAGCGGTCGCCGAGCGTATGCTTCCGGTCTGGTCCCAATTGATTTCCGTCTCAACGCCGCATCTGGCCGAGGTTTGGTGGAACGATCACGCTGCGACGACCGGTCTGGTTGCGGCGAGTACGCTTGAGGTTCCAACGCCGCTGAACGATGACCAGCAGGTGTTGCTTGCCGGAGAACAGTACATTCGGGATGTGCTCGAACAGGCTCGAAAAGTTCGGGTGGTGGCGGAACGGCATCTCGGTCAGTCCGCCACGTCCGCCACGTTGGTGGTCGCACCCGAATGGAAGCGTACGTTGGCCCAATCCGCTCTTGCCTTCCTCGCTGAAGGAGGTCATCCCAAACAATTCATGCCCGTGCTTCAGGAAATGCCGTTGGCCCAAGGCGAGCGAAAAGGGGAAATTCTTGGGTTTTGGGGCAAGAAGATGCTTCCTCAAGTCTTCAAATGGGACGACGCTTCGAAAGGCGTCGTGGTCTCGTCAATGGACGAAGCCCTTGTTCTCAGCCGTGCCTCGGCCTTTGTAGCCGCTGAACTCGGTCTCGATGCGGTGAACATCGTCGTCGGTGAAAGCGAGGCTGACACCACGGGACGAGCGGGTTCAACCATGCCGTTGTCGCCCGCCATCGTGTATGCGTGATCATTCCTGTTCGAGGACGGACGGGCGAGGCGGTGGCGCCATGGCGACGTCTTCCTTCGGCAAGGTCGGGCCCACCCGCTGATTGTTGGCGATGACGGCCCAGGCAACGATGACGCCCGCAGCAAGGAACAACCATCCTGCAAGGCCAAAGCCCCCGTCATCGTTCTCGCCGGCCGCACCGTCAACCTTCGTCGCACATCCCTGTTCATCCACCACCTCACCAAAGGCCGAATTGAGGCAGAAATCGTACGCATTCACCACGCCGTCATCGTCGTCGTCGAGTTGAAACTCGCTGCAACCGTTGGAGGAGATTTGGTCGCCGGCGTTGGTGCGTGGGCACAAATCAACGGGGTCCAGCACCCCGTCTTGGTCGTCGTCATCGTCCTCGACGGCGTCGATGCATCCATCCCCATCCAGGTCCTGACCGGCCTGCGCCACGCCGATCATGCCCTTTGGACAGCGGTCCACCACGTCGTCAATGCCGTCGTTGTCGTCGTCCTCATCTTCCGTGCTGTCGGCGCATCCGTCGCCGTCATGGTCCATGCTTTCGGCTTGGTCAATCCAATTTTTCTCGCCCAACAAGCAGGCATCGTCGACGTCGAGAACCCCGTCGTCATCATCGTCATCGTCCATCGTTTCGTCGATGCACCCGTCGGTATCGTAGTCGTTCCAGGAGAAGGAAATCCACGGTGTCAAGTCGTTTGGACAGTTGTCGTCAGGAATGGACACCCCGTCTCCGTCTTTGTCAACGTCGCAAGGGTCACCGATGTTGTCGTTGTCCAAATCCGATTGGGTTGGGTTGGCGACCGACGGACAATTGTCAGCTTGGTCGACGAAACCGTCTCCGTCCGTGTCTTCGTCAGCACACCCGTCGGATTCAATGTCGTTTTCTTCGGTTGAAACCCAACCCACCGGTCCCGTTGGACAAAGGTCGTTGGTGTCGAAAACGCCGTCTTCGTCATCGTCCAAGTCTTCGGAGGCATCTCGACAGCCATCACCGTCGTGGTCGGTGTTGGCGTTGGACTGCCAGCCCACCTCTCCAAAGTGGCAGTCATCGTTTGCATCGTTGACACCATCGTCGTCATCGTCCTCATCACAGAGGTCGCCAAACGCGTCTTGGTCGTGGTTGACTTGGTTGGGGTTGGGAAGTTTTGGGCAGTTGTCAACACCGTCGAGAACGCCGTCCAAATCCAAATCGGTTTCGTACATCCATACGCCGATATCAATCTGGTTTCGCTGGTCAAACACGTGGGGTCCGTAGGTGCCGTCGTTGTCTGAGGCGAACGCGACGACCGGGGAGCCGGTGGCCGTGAGCGCCAAATCGGACGGTCGGTCGTTGCCGTTGCCGCCCCCTGAAATCGCCCAGTCCCATGCGCCGTTTTCTTGGCGTTGCGCCAAGAAGAGGTCGAGATGGTTGCCGTCGTTCAGGCCGTCAAGGTCGGTCAGCGTGAATTCACCAAGGGTGAGGTCGCCGCTTGTTTCACCGAGGACGATGGAATCGCCCTGCGATGTGATTTCGATGCCGACGGCTCGGTCAACGCCGTTTCCTCCAAAGCCGTTGGCGTGCAGCCATTCGCCGCTTGCAGAAAGGTGGGCTTCATAGAAGTCAATCCAAACGGCGTCGTCAATGTCCATGTCTCCAAAACTCATGTTCTCCATGTAATCTCCAACGATCGCAATGCCGTTGGATGCCCTTGCGGTGCAGTCAGCGACGGTGTTGTCACCGGTTCCTCCGGCGTGAGCGATCCAATTCCATCCTCCCGTGGAGTATTGGGCAACGACGATGTCCAGGTTCCCCGTACTGAAGATCTCCGTCTCGTCAAAATTCACCATGTCGAAGAACGGGGCGATGAAATAGGTCCCTCCGTTGCTGTCGATGCAAAGTTTTCCGGTGTTGTCCAGCGCATTCGTGGAGAACACGGTTTTGACCGCCAAATGGTCGCCGTACTCGTTCATCATCACCAAGGCAACGGCCTCCTCATTCGCGCTGGCGGGCGAGGTTTCGTTTTCGAAGAGCAACTCACCGCGATGAAGCAGGGCAAGGTGGATTTCGTCGTTGAGCGTGACCAGTAGGTCGACGACGCTGATTTGGTAGGCGTTGGAAAACGATTTTGCCCACAACCAATCGCCTTCGGGCGTCATCGCTGCGAGGAACACGGCGTTTTCATGGTCGTCAGCCGCTTTACTGATGGGATCGAGTTCACCGAGCGTCATGTTGCATGCGCTGCCAAAGGTCATGTCGCAGTACGTTCCGGCGACGAGAACCGTACCGTCGCTCAGCGCAGCCAAAGCGGTGATGCTGTCCAACCCTGAGTCCAATCCCGAATTGCTTGACCCGTTGGTCGTGTTCGCCCACGTCCCGTTGGCGGCGATCCATCCGATGAAGAAATCAACACCAAACGCTGAGCCTTCGGTTGAATACCCGATGACATCGCCGTTGAAATCGATGGTTTGTTCGAACGAACCGGCGGCGATGATGCCACCGTCTGGTAGCGGTAGGAGGGCGTTGATGGATTCGCCCGAATTGCCGCCTGCGCTGGCCAACCAACCGGTGGTGTTCGTTGATTCGCTCTGGAACGCAAGGGCGGGACGCTCAAGCCCTTGGGGGGCGGGATTGACGAGCGGGGTTGCTGCCGTCGCCAACAGGAGCGCAGCGAGGAAGGCGTGCACGAGCGTGAAGCGCATGACGCTGGATGGATGTCCTCCATAAGAACCTCCCGTGCGGGCGTGCGCAACGGGTTTCGGGGGAGCCTTCATTGAGTGTCACCTCAGCGAGAAGGCCATGAGTGGTTCGGATGACCGCCGGCGTCGCCAGCAGCGACGAGGGTCTTCGTCGGCGAACCGTCGGCGCTACGGTGGTCCAAAACGCCAACAGCAAGAGGAACGGTTTCGTGAGGAGGTTCGGGCCATGGATGCGAGGGCAGAGGGTCGATTCGACCAGCGACCGCTCCCCATGGCCATTCCAGAAGACATTGAACCCCCCCGTACGTTCCATCTTGAGTGGGCGGTCAGCCCCGTTCCGCTCAAAATCGAAGAAAAGGTCGCCGAATGGGTCGTACAGCGAGGTGAATACGGTTGGTTGACCGATGAGCGAGTGGACGAAATTGGCAAAAAAGTGGCCAACGATGCCATGACCCTCGATCAGGCCTTGTCGTTGCGCTCGGCTCTCCTGCAGCAAAAGACCGTTTATTCCCACCACAAATTGAAGCGAAAGGCACGTTCAATCGCCCAACAATACCGAAACGGGTCAACGGTGATTGAACTTTCAATCGAACACGACTTCTCCCCGATGAACCTCTTTCGAGCGGTCCTTGAGGCGAACGGTTGGTCGAAGAATCAAATCAAGGAACGACTTCGCAATCCTAGCAAAATGAAAGAGCGAGAGCGTCGTGAATTCGAGGAAGCCGAAGCGGTTGACCGCGTGGCGAGCGTTGACCAATCCGAGACGCAACTCAAGGCCGACTTGTTCGAAGACATCCTCGCCGACTGGTTCGAAGCGCAAGGCATTCGCCTTCGCCGTCAACCTGAGATGGTGAAGGAGCAATCCGAGGCACTGGGGCGACCGGTTCGGACGCCGGACTTGTTGTTTCTTGATCACGTGTACATCAACGGTCAGCCGGTGGCGTGGATCGATGCAAAGCACTTCTATGGCGCGGACGTTGAGTTCCAGCGCAAGAAAATGAAGAAACAAATGAACCGGTACATCGATGCTTGGGGCTCAGGAGCCATCATGTTCCGTCACGGTTTCTGCGAAAACCTGTACATGCCCGGCGTGCTCATGTTGGATTCCGGACCCATCGACCTCTCCCGCCTCAATGCCGACGAGTAGTCGGGGCGAAGCCGCTCAACAACGTGCCCAATCCTCGCCGATTCAGTTCGTTTTCCAACCGAATCAATTCTTCCTCGGTTGGAAGCTCGTCCACGCGACGGGGGAGAACGACCACCGAACTTCCAAGCATGCACAAGCGGACGGCGCAAGTGGCCTGGAGCCCGATTTGGCCGACTTCTTCCATGACCGTATCGTAAACGGCGGCGCGCTCGGCTTCGGCCAGCATGCCCGAAGCATCGGCAAAATTTCTCGATTCGTTCAGCACCTCTGACCAACGCCCTGCGTTCCATGCTCCGGTCCGAAGGGTTGCAAGGCTCGCTTCGCCCGCCTTGGTGATGAGGTTCTGCCAGTCAGGGTCGTCGATGTAGAGTGAAGTATGGCGTGCTTCAGCGGCGTCCCACACCAACAACAACGGGGCTTCAAGCCCGAAACTCACGGCCTGACCCGGCCAACCAGGCGCACCCGGTTGGATGCGGAGTTCAACACCTCCAACGGACAAACCCAGCACATCACCGAGGCCAGCACCGTGTTCACGTTCAATACGGTGGGCCAGTTTTTCGTATTGAACGGTCGTCCCCCGTCGGGTTGCTGCATGAATCGCACGTCCCAAGGCGACCAGCCCAGCAGCGGACATGCCGAAGCCTTGACTGGTTGGGCACTGCAGGGTCACCTGAACGTCGATGTATTCATGCTCACGCAGCAGCGTGGCGTTGCGACACGCCTGAATGTAATCCATGTAAAGAGCGGTCTCGGACCGATTCCCTCCATCAGCATCGACGACGGTGACCGTGGAGCGCTCGTTGCTCCGTCTTGGCGAAGAGGCATCGGGTTCCATACCGACCATGGTTCTCTTGGGAGCCAAGACCTCATCGGTGTGGAGGGTGAGGGAGACGAGAACACCGTGGTTGATCGTAAACCCCGTACCTCTGCTGCCCTGGCTTCGCTTGAGGCGAGCGGACTTGTCGATGGCAAAAAGGAGGGTGATGTGGCCGCCGCACGAGGCTTCAACGGACGGGGACATCGTTCTCTGCACGAAGGCGAGGCTGATGAAGTGTGCTCTTTCCACTTCAAGCCAAAGCGGAGGCAACGTCTTCCTTCAATTCGGTGAAACGTTGGCTCAGTTCGTTCAACGCCATGTTGAACGCCGTCACGGGGTCATGGGCTCCATCGGTCTCGTAGGAGAAGACGAAAGCGCCGTCAACGGGTTCCATGCTGATGGCGTTGTCGAAGGCGTCCTCGCGACCGGTTCCGGGGCCGACTTGGTGAAGGGCTTTCTCGATGTCCATCACGTGATTGATGTTGGTGACCTTCTTGTCCTTTCCGAACAATTTGGCATCGATGGGCTTGCCGTCGCTGGTTGTCAAGCCGAGTTTGAACAGGGTTTCTGCCTTCTTCGGCTTGTCAAGAACGGCGGTGCATTGGGGTCGGAAGCCAACGGCGGCGACCGGGGACCACTTAGCGTGGTCCCGGCCACGTCCCAACACGGCAAAGGCGTAGAATTCGAGGAATTGACCCTTGGCCAGCACGGTGAGTGGGATGTCCTTGTGTTCTTCATGAATGTCGAAGACGGGGTCTGAAATCGTGGTGATGTCACGGGCGTACACGGTCTTGAACGCTTCTTCGGAGTCGGCCGAAGGTCCACGGGCAGAGAGTGTGTAGAGCACCTGGCACATGGGGCAACCCTTGTCCTTCTCCACGACATCCTTGCAGTTCTCGCAGGCATCGGGGAAGACCAAACCCTCGTCGAGGTTGGTGGGGATGGGGATCATGGCGAGGCGGTGAGCAAGCACTTCATCGGGAAGCACGTTCACGGATTCGACCACTTCGCCCTTGTTGTCTTGCGTGACACCTTGGGAGAAGTCGACTCGGGTGATGGCGAGTTTGGGGACGTCAGCGATCAGGGCTCGGCGAATAGCGTTGACTTGCGAAGCGTCGGTGTCGCTGATGAGGATGCGGATTTCGTGGCCTTGTGGCCAGCCTTCTACGATTTCGGTCTTCATGGTCATCACCAGTCTTCAAACACGGCGGCCCCGGCGTCCACCCTTTTTCTTCGTTCCATCGTGAGCGATAGGGGTGACATCGACGATTCGACTCACGGTCATGCCGGCACGGGTGAGGGCCCGGATGGCGGCGGTTGCTTGAGGCGCACGAATGGAGCGGTTACCGCCGGGGGCTCGGAATTTCACGACGATTTCGGTGAATTCCTTTTCTTTCAGGGCATCAGCCATGCGCTCTCCGGCTCGGGTTGCAGCGAATTGACTCCCTTTGTCCTTGCCGGACTTCACCACTTCGCCACCGTTGCAGGTGGAGATGGTTTCGGCCCCGGTCAAATCGGTAGCCGTCATGAGGATGTTGTTCTTCGAACTGTAGATGTTGACTACGGCTTTGCGGGACATCACTCATCGCCTCCTTCAAGAGCTGCGGATGAAGCCTCGCCGGCTTCCCGAACTTCTTCGGCAAACTCAGGGGTGGCCTCCGGGTCAATTTCACCGTCTTCGTATTCCGCTTTTTCACGGACGCCTTCAATGGCCTTTCGAATGGGGTGGTTGGTGTCGTTCAGAGCAGAGGTTGGATGGTAGCGGAGGTCGGCTTCTTCGTCCTTGCTGACGGGGTAGGACGGGATGGTGACCTTTTGCTCGCCGATGCAGATTTGGCCGTGCGTCACCAATTGGCGTGCTTGCTTCATGGTGCATGCAAGGCCTTTGTAATACACTTGAGCCTGGAGCCGGCGGTTGAGGACGTCTTCGGTCGTGAGCGACAGGATGTCACCAAGATCGGCGTCCGAAGCGATGAGGCCCTTGTAGTGGAGGGAGCGGAGGAGGTCTTCTCGCTCGCGCTTGCCGTGGCCTTCGGTCGTGTCGACGTTACCGATCAAGCGCATGGCTTGGCGTCGGTGCCGGCGGAGTTGTGACTTGGCCTTCCAAATCTCCTTCATGTTCTTGAGCCCGTGGTTCTTTTGAATGGCGTGCTCTTCTTCGATTCGGTCAGCCTTCCAGGGGTGGGAAGGCGTGTCGTACTTGGGTCGTGAAAACTTTGGCTCTCCCATGTTCAATCCCTCTCATCACTTCTTTCGGCTCACACCGAGGGTCAAACCGCCACGGCCGTTGGAACGACCGCGCTGGCCACGAACTTTGTTGCCCGACGCATGGCGAATACCACGGTAGCACTTCATGGTGCGCAGTCGGTCGATGTCGTCTTTGAGGGTGAAGCGAACCTGCTGGCCGGTGACGTGGACGTCGTAGCCCGATTCGAGGTCGCGTTGGCGGTTCAGCATCCATTCAGGGACCTTTTCGGCATAAGATTCGATGGCGACACGGAGTTCTTCCTGTTGCTCGGTGGTGAGGAAACCGGCGAGCGCGTAGGGGTCAAAGCCCGTGTTCTTGCAAATCTGAACGGCGGTGCGAGCACCGACGCCTTTGACCGAGGTCAATGCGGTGGCCAACGGCTTCAAGCCGTCCATGTCCGTATCGGCCATTCGCAAAATGTATGAAAAATCGTCACCAAGGTCCTCATCCTTCGGTCGTGCCATCGTGTTCACCTGTACGTTAACACACGCAGTGTCAAGCATCCCTCCGACCAACCCCCCATATATCAAGACCGCGATGACGGAGTTCGCGCCACTGAGCCGCGAAAAGAGGGGTTTAGGGACTTCCCTGTTCAACCTCGTCACGGCCCGAGACGCACAGGAGGAGGGTGTGGCCGTTGGGGTGCCGGGTGAGGAACCCGTCGCGAACCCCGTGACGGCGTTGCAATTGCCGGTCCAGAGAACCCTGCAAAACGGGTTGAAGCGCAGGGTCGAGGTCCATGCGAAGCTTGACCGAGCGAAAATTGTGTTCAAGCGCGTGTTCCACAAGCCCGTCAACCGTGCTTTCGTTCAATTCCATGCTGAGAAGTTCAACAACCCGGCCGGTGGCCTGAACCAAGGAGCGTTGCTGTTCGTTCAAGCGGAGAGCATGTTCGTGATGCACTTGAGGGCGCCGTCCTTCGGTCACCGCCCAGCGAAAGTCGCGGTCTTTGGACACCGAAGGCAACCACGAACTCACCAATCCGCTCTCGACCAGCGCCGCATCCAACAGGGTGACGAATTCACCTCGCTTTGGGGGGTGGATGCGCACCGTCGGCGGTTCGTCCGTTACGCCGGTTCGCAGGATCAGCGCTTCGTTGCCCAAGGTCGGCGGAACGCGCACGAACCTACGAGCCGTACCGCTTTCGGCAACGCGCCCTCCCCAAAGGGCCAACCGGTCAACGCGACCGCGTCCTCTCGACGTCCATTCCCACGTTCGCTGAAGTCCAGGCCACACGTCCTCAACCAAAGCCTCCACTTCTTCTCGCTGTTCGTCGGTGAGCCGCGGCGAGAGGTCCAGCACAAAGGCGGGGTCGCTGGCAAAATGGGGGGCCCATCCACGCAAAACGCTGTGCAGCGGCGGCTGCATCTCTTCGAGCGCATGCGTCCGACTGTTGCGAGGCCGTGCCGGGTCGAGGTGCAAAAACGCAATGTTCTGCTCCGTTCCAACGGCCTGAAGCACGCCTTCGGCATCGGTTCCGTCGCCCGAGACGATGCGACTTTGGGTGAACCATGCCTCCTCCATGGCGGCGTGATGAGCGGCCACGGTTCGGATGTTGAAGGCCGAGGCCTGGGCTCTCGCAGGTTCGAGTTCCACTCCGAGGACGGGTCGATGCAGGCTTGAGGCGTAGGCTGCGAGTTGAATCCCGCTGCCGCAGGCGCAATCGAGCACGAGTCCTTCGGGAAGCGAATGCTTTGCCAGCAACGCAGCGCGCAGAACAGCGACCTGCCACGGCGTGGCCAGCGGCTTCCCTTCAACGGCGTGGTGGAACACCAACCCTTCGGGTGCCGTTGGGTCCTGAGCGAGTTCAACCAAACCGGAAGCATCCACGTCGGCGGGGTTCAGAATCGCATGCATGGAACCGCCTCAGAGGGCCACGATATCGGACCGTGTGAGCAGGGATTCAAAGTGGATACCGGCGGCTTCAAACGCTTCTTCCGCCCCTTCTTCCCGGTCAAGGATGCTGATCACGCCCACCACACGGCAATCGGTTTCGGCATGGATTCTCTCAACGGCCACGATGGAAGATCCCCCGGTTGTCGTGACGTCTTCGACGATAACAACATCCCCTCCGCCTGCCAACGATGAACCTTCAATGCCGGGGGGGTTGTTGGTTTTACGCCCTCCTCGACCCTTCGGCTCTTTTCGAACCATGAATCCTCGCAGGTGGTCAGGGGCTGCCGCCACCACCAGCGCGGTGAGCGGGACCGCTCCGAGTTCAAGCCCGCCGACAAATTTCGCTCCCATCGCTTCGGCCCGCATGGTCAAGAGGCGTCCAAGAATGCGACCCGCTTCGGGGTGCATCATCACCGGCTTGGTGTCAAAAAACCAACGAGAATGGCGTCCGCTTGCGAGGGTAAAGGCTTCATCATGGCCGCCGTCAAGGAAAGCCAATTCGTGGACCAAGGCGCCTAAACGAGCCCACTCAGGATGCGCACGGACGGTTGAGTCAACGGCCATGTTTCCTTCTCACGGGTGCATGACATGAACTTTCCTTCCTCCGCTTGCCTCGGGAGGGTCAAAAAAATGCACCGCGGTGATGATATAGGGTCGGTTGCCTCAATTTTATGACTGACCATGGGGGTTGAGCCGACGCGTTCCGACTTGGGCGAGTTGAACCCGTTGCTTGGGCTTGATTTGCCTCGTCTTGAAGCGGAGATGGAACGTTACCATCGCTGGCTGGATGAGCGCGCTGATGACGCGTATCGGATTGCTGAGGTCGCCCGTGAACTCGGATTCGACCACAAACCAAGGGTGGAAATTCCGCGTGCTTCGGACCTGGCGGGCCGGACGGAGAAGTTGCTCATCGAACACCTCGACGGCTACCCGGTGGCGGATGAAATTCGCTCGCTTCTCGACGAGCACGACCGAGAAACGACGTCCATCATGATCGCACAATCCGTATCCCGTGGATTTCGCGAAAAGGGTTACGACTTGGAAAAGTCGATCGATGTGGGCCTTCGCGTTGGCTTGGCCGTGTTGACGGAGGCCGTTTTGGTCGCCCCCTTGGAAGGGATCAGCGAGGTTCGGTTGTTGAACAACATCGACGGCTCTCAGTTCGTATCCGTTCATTTTGCCGGCCCCATACGGGCTGCAGGTGGAACTGCGCAAGCTCTTGCCGTGCTCATCGCTGACATGATTCGTCGAGAATTGAACATCGGCCACTACCAACCGACCGACCCGGAAGTTGAACGCGTAAAGGAAGAATTTGGCCTCTACCGCGGCAACCTTCAGTACCGCCCCTCGCCCCCCGAAATCGATGAAATCGTGCGCGCCTGCCCGGTGATGATCAACGGTGAATCGACGGAGCGCATTGAGTGTGCTGGCTACGGCAACGTTCGAAACATCGACGAAGCACGCATTCGGGGCGGTGTGCTCTTGGTCATTGGGGAAGGCATGTGCTTGAAAGCCCCCAAAATCCAGAAACACACCGAGCGGCTGAATCTTCCGGGTTGGGACTTCATCACCAAATTCGCTGCAAGAGGGAAGGAGAAAGACACCAAGGATGCGAAATCCTTCCGAAGCAAGCAAATCCAACCGATTACCAAATTCATGAACGATATCATCGCTGGTCGTCCGGTCTTCGGTGGCCCGCTGCAAGCCGGTGGTTTCCGCCTTCGATACGGGCGAGCTCGTCCCTCTGGCTTGGCCGCTGCCTCCTGCAACACCACCTCAATGCTGGCGCTTGACGATTTCATCACCATTGGAACGCAGATGAAAATTGAACGCCCGGGGAAAGCCTGCGCCATCACGCCATGCGACGAGGCTGAAGGCCCGTGGGTCATCCTCGATGACGGCCGTTTCCTCCGGATTGACGATCCCTCTGCTTACGCCTCCCTGCGCCCTCGTGTCAAGAACATCTGGGACAACGGCGAATTGGTGATCGGTTACGGCGAGTTTCTGGAGAACAACAAGAACCTCGTGCCCGCTGGATACACGATGGATTGGTGGGCAAGCGATGTCTTGGAGTCCTTGTCGTCACCCAAGGACTTGGAGGATTTCTTCACCTTGTTGGGGGATGAACGCAACGCATGGCCAGAAGGCCTGCCGGGACTTCAACCCGGCGAGTCTGACGACCCCAACGCACAATTTTGGGTCCGTTGCCGGTGGCATGCTCGCTTAAGGGCGCAAGCCCTCACGTGGGAGCAAGGGAAAGGCATCGCCGAACGTTTTGCAACCTCGCTCCCCCCGCCTCATAACCCGTGGTTCAAGGACCTCCCCATCGAGTGGTTGCCCGGTGTTCTGAGCCTGCTTGAAACGGCCTCCATTGAACCTTCAAACACCTTCTCCTCGGTCGCTTCCCACGACGTCCACCTCGAAGGTGCACTTCCCCAATACGGTCAGCGACAACTCCGTTTGAAGGGCGCTGCAAAGGATTGGACTCCCCAACGAATGGACGAGCTCGAGCCCGAAGTGTTGCCTGCCCTTGACGGCCTTGACCTCCCCGGCACCGGCCATCTTCCAAGACCACCGGTGCTTCAACCCACGATGCCAGAGGGGTGGGTGCTTCAGCAGCACGGCATGGCAAAAGCGGCGATGATGCTTCTTGGCCTTCCCCACGTGCACGACGGCGACGACATCGTGGTTCTGGCCGGGTGGGAGGCGTTGCTTGAGGGACTTGGTTTCTCGTACGGCGGCGAATCTCCAGTCCGCGTCCGCAACGCTGAGAGCATGACCGAGGAACGGTTGACGGCCCTTGAACGAGCCAAATCCGTTCTCGATCAGGAACGTCAGCGGAAAGGGGAATTGGAAGCGGAACGCGCCACGATTCGAATCGCTGCTGAAACCGGGGCCCGTCAACGAGGCTTGGGCATCGCTGAAACCGACAAAGTCGGCCGGGACGCAGCAGCGTCCGTTGTGGACGATGGCCCCGATGACCCTCCGGCGTACTTGCACGCACAGCAACTCGAAGACGAACACGCGATTCACGGCATTATGACCCTCGTTCGTAAACTCTCCGACCTTCGCTGGGAACACAGCGCTCCGGTTCGTGTCGGATGCCGGATGGGCCGGCCAGAAAAAGCCGCTCCGCGAGTGATGAACCCGATGACACACTCGTTGTTTCCCATTGAACTCAACGGAGGGAATCAGCGGTTGTTGCACAACGCCGTGGACAAACGAACCATTCGGGTTCAACTCGGGAAACGAACCTGTTCGGTGTGCAACCGAGCGTCGCCGTACCTTCGTTGTCATCACCGAAAACAGGACGATTTTGGCGAAGGAAAAGCGGGTGAGGTCTGCGGTGGACGGACCGAGGCGGATGCGTCCGATTCGACGCGGCGGCGGCGCGGCGAAATTCAATCCGTTCGTCTGGACGATATGGTTGAGGACGCTCGCCTTCGGCTCGGCCTTGACCGGCTCCCGGGGCAAGTCAAATGCATGAAGAAGTTGAACAGTCGAGACCAAACCCCCGAGGCCATCGAGAAAGGGATTCTTCGGGCGCGTCACAACCTCCCGGTCTTCCGAGACGGAACGGTCCGCTACGACATGAGCGATGTCCCCATCACGCATTTCCGGCCCCGAGAAATAGGTGTTCCTTGGAAGACCCTTGCCGGATTGGGCTACACCCACGATTACACCGGAGAACCGTTGGCCGACGATGAACAGGTGTTGGAACTCTATCCGCAAGATTTCATCGTGGCAAAAGGCGCCGGTGATTTCCTTCTCCGTACAGCGAACTACATCGATGAACTTCTCGTGCGCTTTTACGGCATGGAGCCGTATTACAACGCCGAATCGGAAAACGACCTGGTGGGCCATCTCATCTGTGCGCTTGCCCCACACACCAGCGGCGGTGTTCTCTCTCGAATCATCGGGTGGGCCGATTGTTCGGGCGGTTATGCTCACCCGCTTTTCCACGCAGCCAAACGTCGGAACTGTGACGGCGATGAGGACGCCATCATGCTTCTGATGGACGGCTTGTTGAATTTTAGCCGTGACATTCTCCCCGCCAATCGAGGGGGCCAAATGGACGCACCCTTGGTGTTGACCACCCGGCTGAACCCCACCGAGGTCGACAAGGAAGCCCTCAACGTGGATTCTGCTTGGTTTTACGAGCGTGATTTTTACGAAGCCACCCAGGACCAACCCCACCCGAAGGAAGTGCAGAGCCGGATGGATTTCGTCGAGCGACGGTTGGGAACGGTGGCCGCGGTTCGTGGATACGGATTCACGCACGATTGCGCATCGTTGGACCAAGGTCCCGCCTTGTCGGCTTACAAAACGCTCGAAACCATGATCGACAAGATGAACGGACAATTAGCGCTCGGGCATCGGCTTCGCGGCGTCAATGTTCGTCAGGTCGCTTCAAGCGTGGTCCGCTCCCATTTCTTACCCGACTTGCGGGGCAACCTCAACGCCTACGGCAGACAGAAAGTTCGGTGCTTGAAATGCGCCCATTCCTACCGACGCATGCCCCTTTCGGGGAGTTGCATCCAACCGAAAAAAGAGGTCGGCCGGGGCCTTGCGAGCATGGGTGTTTCCGCGCCCGAGGGCGGTTTATGCAACGGCAATCTTGCGCTGACCGTCTCGGAGGGTGCCGTCAGGAAATACATCGAAGTCATGCGGTTCGTGATGGACCGTTACGGTGTGGACTTGTACACCCGCCAAAACGCCGAATGGTTGGCCAGCAGCGCCGATTCGCTGTTCAACAACGACCGAGCGAAGCAACTCTCACTCTCGGATTTCCTGTGAGGGCGTGAGCGGTGGTCGCCACGGCGATGCGTCGTCTTCCAGGACAGAGGCGTCGTCCCGTGAGAACGAGGTCCGCTTGAACGGTGCAACTTCCTTCTTTGCCTTCTGCTCAGCCCCCTGTGTTCGGGCGCTGACAAAGGCTCTGACGCCTTGCTCGGCAAAGGCCAAGACGACCAACAAAACGCTCAGGACTGCGTGTCCTTGGAGGCGAATGGAATCGAAGGGCTGCAGCAAGAGCACCTGTTCAACATCAACCCCCTGTTCAACTTCCGTAACCACGGTGTACGTTCCCGGTTCGAGGGTGCCGCTCCACTCAGGCGGCGTATCGGTCAAGAGCCCCGACCACGAATGAATCACCGAGAGGTTGTCTTTTTTGATGGCAAAACTGATGTTGGCCTGTTCAAGGCTGCTGCTCGTGAAGCTTGTCTGAAACGTGGCGGGCATGGCCTCCTCCGAACCAAAGACCGGTGCAACCGTTAGGTCTCGATAGGTTTCAAATCGGTCGATCCCGTTGACTTCGTTTGGCGCATCTTGCCGTGACACGTTGCTCCAAAGGGCGTTGATAAGCACCAGAGCGAGCACCCACAGCACCGGGTTCACCCATGACCGTGCCGCCGCCATGCTTCTTGTTGAGAAGCAGCGTTCTTATGCCTGTGTTTCAAAATCCCGGGTTGAATCGGAACGTTGAGCCTCTTTTTTCACCGTCCGCCATTTCGGACAGGCCAAATCCAAAACGGTCGCCATCCAAACCAACTTTTCCAGTTTACGAACCGGGTCCGTCGTCCCCGACCATGGGCCGACACGGTCGGTGGAAAATCCAACAAAACGCATTTTGTCTTCCTCAACGCCCAACCAACGCATCAAGCAGGCTGCACGGTCACCGTCCGTGAAGCCGCCTGGATTCAGCATGCCCTCAACTGTGTCTCGGCATTGATGGGTCAAGACCAGTGGAGGTGGGTTTGATTCCCACGTCTTGAGCAAACGCGCCCACGTCGCCAGGTTGTCTCCGTGGGCGTGAACGAACAACGGAATGCCAGCGGCGACCGCACCATCCAAATGTTCACCGCCGTCGAGGTCGGTGACCACGCAAACGGGCTCGACGAGTTCCAAACAGGCGCCTACGGCTCCATCGGCAGCGACGAACACGGTCCCCTCAGGCCACGAACGGTTCAAATCCCTCCGTTGAGCCGCTGCCCCGACGAGCACGACCGTATCGGCTTTTGTGAGCATCTCCCGCACACGCTCCAGCGTCACGATCCGAGCCGATCTTGCCCATCCGTAGTCCTCAGCGTTGGGGTGCATTTCGCAGGCCGCAAGCAACGCCAAGGCGCTCTTCGCATCGTCTTGATGGTCCCAACCAAAGTGTTGACGGACATCGTCTTGGAGATGGATGAGAACGTCGTTCAAGTTCCCATCCATGACTTCCGCAGGCACCCCAAGGTCATCAATTCAACCGAGGTTGAACTTCATAATCCGTGGCGCTCATCGCACCATCATGCCCGTCCCCACTGCCCCCCCAGAGGTTGTGGACGAGGTGACGTTGGCTCGCTATCCCTTTCTGCCGCAAGCGACGGCCTGGATTCGGGAAATGGCCGTCAATCACAACATCGACCTCAACGAACTTCTTGACGGTGCATGGATGGAAAAAGCAAGGCAGCGAGCACGTATTCGCTTGATCGATTCAATTCAATCCAAGGAAGGCGTTCAGGTCATTGGGGGTGACATTCACACCGAAGAGGGGCGGTTGATTGAGGCGTTTTCGTTTTACTATGCTCGTCTGGTGATGTGCGCAAGTGAAGACGAGCGGCTCATCGCTCGGTGGGCGCAGGCGGAGGCGGCGCGGGCTGAACAACTTCTGATTCAAGACAGCGTGAACATCGAAAACATCGCCCGGACGTACCTTTCCGAGATTGAACCGCTTGCCGTCTCCACCATGGGTGGCCGTCAACATCAGCCATCGGGCCTGCGGGAATTGAGGCAACAAGGTTCAACGGTGTGGCGAATCGGTTTGGCCGATTTTATTGAGATCTGTCCGCGCATCACGGGGCAGCGCTGGCGACTGCCCAACGTGGACGTTGAAGCGGGATGGGTCAAGCTGCACGACGAGCGGCAATATGCTTCGTCAGCCAAACTTGCCCGCTTGTTGCGAGAGCGTATCAAATCCGGCATTGAGGCCGAGGCCTTGGACAAAATGAGCGAGGTCACCACCGACCTCGCTGTTCGTTTGGCGGAGCCCGTGGGCATGATTCGCAACTTGATGGCCAACAAAGCCAGCGAAGCCATCGCGTTGGTCGGTGCAGAAGAAAGCGACTGGCCCCCGTGCATGCAGAAAATCATCGCCGATTTGTCCGGTGGGGTGAACGTGAACCACTTCGGTCGCTTGTTTCTGGCCTCGATGGCGGCCACCCTCGCCCTTCCTCAAGAAGCGTGCGTCAATTTCTTCCGAGGGGCCCCGGACTTCAGCGAGGCGACCACCTCCTATCAGGTCCAGCACGTCTACCAGCACGAATACACGCCAGCAGGTTGTGGAAAACTCAAGGTGAACCACAACTGCCCCGTGCTTCCCGGCGACAATCGAACCTGCGACCAATCGTGGATGGATCATCCGCTGAAATACATCCGGGCGACGCAACGGTGGCGTCGTTTGACCGCACCTGCGGAGACGAAAGCCGAAACCACGGGCGACGGGCCAACCCCGTCGTCAAATCCCTCCTGAAGGGCATGGTGCTAAGAATCAGAACCAAGAGACCTCCTCCATGGTGAGCCCAGCGAACCGCCCGCAATCGGCGAGTGCGTTGAGCCTGCCCTACCGATTCTTCCGAGCCTTTTTCCGCTTTCTGACGAGCATTTGGTTTCGAGAAGTCAACGTTGTTGACGACGAGTTCATCGCCGATGAGGCCGGTGTCCTGTTCATCTCGTGGCATCCCAACGGGCTGATCGACCCCATGCTGATGACCGCAAAATTGCCTCAACGGGTGACGACGTTGGTCAGTCATCGCCTGTTCAAACTGCCCCTTGTCAGCCTTCCGTTCCAAGCAGCAGGCGTGGTGCCGCTCACCGCTGCGGTCACGCCGTTCAATCGACGCACCTCTTCCGAAACCTCCTCGGATGTCCTTTCCGCAGCAGCGGCCACGCTTGCAAACGGCGGGTCCGTGTTGATGTTCCCCGAAGAGAAAACACACGCTGAGGCATCGGTTCAATCCATCCGTTCGGGTGCCGCACGGCTCTTCCTCGAAGCGCTGCGAAGAGCCCAAGCGCAAGACCTCCCTTCCCCTCGACTCGTCCCCGTGGGTCTGCATTATTCCGATTCCCATCGGTTCCGAGAACGCGCAGCCATCGTACTTGAGCGCAGCATGGGGTTCCCACAGCCCCCTGCGGAGGGCGATGAAGCCAGCGACAAAGCCTGGGTCAACGACCTTACTGCAGCCATTGGCGTCGAACTCCAACGGGCGAACCTGGCCAAATCCACCTGGCGAGAGCGAACGTTGATTTGGAAAGCGCGCAGCATGGTCCAAGCCGAAAAACAACGTCAATCCGGTGAACAACTCCGACCGCTCTCGTACGCTGAGTCGGTCCTCGGGGCTCGTCGTCTTAGAGCAGGTTGGGAATACTTCGCTGTCCATGACCCAACGGCGGCTGATGAATTGGTGCACGATTGCGAGGCCCATTTCGATGCGTTGGAACGGCGAAACCTCCGTCCCTATGACGTTGACTCCAAACCTGAAAAACTGACTTTTTCCGGATTCGCCCGCCTCGTGGCTTCGTGGTTTTGGTCCGTGGTTTGGATGTTTGGACTGGTCACGTGGGGCGCCATTCTCGGCAATTATGTGCCCTACAAATTCCAAAGTCTTCTCGAAAAAATCACCCGTCGAGCCAAGGTGGACGACTCCCTTCAGGGAAGCATCAAGGTGCTCTCCTCGGTGGTGGTGTTCCCGCTTTGGTGGCTTGCGTTGACCACCGCTTTTGTTTGGCTTCTTCTCGACCCGAACAGTCCGGTGTCCATCGCCATGGCCTCTCACAACGTGCTCCATTACGTCACGATGTTGCCCGCTGCGGGGGCCTTTGTCTTCTTCATGCTCTTTTGGCCGTTAACCGCCCGCGCCCACATGAAACTCTACGCTCGTTTTGTGCGTTCAACGAGGCGATTGCGGCAATGGCGTTCCTGGCAGGACGTTGACCACCAGTGGGAACACCTGTCCGCAACCCAAGGCCGCCTCGCAGAGCGCCTTGTCGCCCTTGGGGCGGGATTGGTGCTGCCGGGCGATCCGGATTGGGAGGACCCTCCACCTGGAAAAGACGACGCCGCTGTCGTTCGTCCTCGAAGCACAGCCGAGGTTGCGGAACGCTGAAGCGGGCATTCCGCACAAGGGTTTGAATGAAAGAAGGTTTGTGGGGCCAACAAGGGGGAGCAGATGACACGAACGTTGGTGATTACGGTTGACCGTGATAACGACCTTGGCATCAAGACTTCCATTCGCGGCCCCGTGGTCGGCCGACGAAACGTCTTGACCGCAGCCCTCAAACTCGGCATCGCCGACCCTGAGGAAAGCGATACCAACGCCATCCTTGGCGCGCTCGCTCAAAACGACGCCATCGTCGAGACGAAGGGCGAAGAAGATGAAGTTGAGATCACCATTCTCACCGGCGATGAAAAGGTAGGCGTCCGATCTGACCGAGCCATTGCGGCGCAACTGGAAGAGGTCGTCTCGAGTTTCCAACCCGACCAAGCCATTCTCGTGACCGACGGTGCGGAAGACGAAAGCGTTCTGCCCATCATCACCTCGCAAGTTCGCATCGACCACATCGAGCGCGTAACGGTTCGCCAATCCAAGGGCATTGAAGGAACGTACTACTACATCGTGAAAGCGCTCGACGACCCGAAATGGCGATCAAAAATCATGGTCCCCTTCGGCGCCATCATGGCCATTTTGGGCTTGGGCATTATGCTGCCAAACGAAATCGGCGGCGTCGTGATTGGAGCCCTTCCGCTGGTTCTTGGGCTGTACATTTTCAGCAAGGGTGCGGGAATCGAATCCACGGTCAATCGCGTCATCCAAGAAATGCGGGAAAACGCCGACGCAGCGATGTTCTCGTCCCTGCTCTGGACGGCCACCCTCTTCAGCGCCATCTTCGCTGTGGCCGAGGGTTGGCGAGCGTTTGGTTTGCTCGAAGCGACGGCGAACGCTCCCTCGGTGCTCTGGCTCAGCGTCATACATTCTTCGCTGGCGTGGACCGTCATCGCTTTCCTGACCTCAACGGCCGGCTTCATGCTGTTGCGCTTGAAACGGGGTTCGTTCTCGGGCAGTCTGATCGTCCTCAGCGTTTTTGGCATGGTCGTGTATTCGTTCCTCAACGCTGCCCTCGACATCGCCATTCGGGTCTTGAACGGCACGTCCTACGAGTTCAGCGTCGAGATGATTCTCAACGACTTGACCACGCCTCTGATTTGGGTGGTCGTCCTATGGATGGTGACGACCGTGGTTCGCACTCTCCAAGCCAAGCAAGCCCAAGCAGACCGCTACTGGGGCATTTGATCACAGAAGGAAGCGAGGGAGCACCCTCGCAACGGTGTTGTGACCCACCACGCCAACAAGGGCTCCCTCATCGTCCACCACCGCCAGTTGGTTCAGGTCGTGCGTGAGCATCAGCGCCCCGGCTTTCAGGAGGGGGGTTCCGGTGCGAACGGTCAACGGAGGGTTGGTCAGCATCTGTTGAGCGGGGACGGAGTGCATCCAGGCAATGTCACGATTCACCGCTTTCCGGCTGACCGATTTGAGCACGTCGACGGCATGAATTCGTCCAAGCGGGACATCGTCCTCGTCCACGATGAACACGTGGTCCCAGTTGTGGCGTGTTAACATCTCGAGCACCCTGGCCATTGAATCGGTCGCAAACAAGGCGTGAGCAGGTTGCATGACCTCGCCGCACACGATGGCTCGAACGGCTCGGGCGCGCTTGTTGCTGCCTGCACTTTTCCGGAACGTTGGACGGCTTACCATGGTGGTTCAAGCGGCGGCCACGGCCGACCTCATTTGAACCCTTCCACAATCCGTACCCGGTCTTCCGGATTATGGAAGAACCAACGAACCTTCATCTTAAACGGCGCCCCTCAACAAAGAAAAGCAAGCCTTTGCCTGCAAAATGCATGAGCCCGGTCCCCCAAGCAGAACTCGTCGCTTTGAAGGCCTTGAGCGGTTACGACCAAATGCTTGAGATGGACCGAATTTGCCGGGTCTACGGAACCGATGAAGCGACGGTGCAAGCGGCCATGGCGGCCCTTTCATCGACATCAGCACCGGCCCCGGATCCTCTTGCCGATGCTTGGGACACGAGTCACAAAGAGGTACCGGGTCTGCAATCTGCAGCCCCTCCCTCCACCCCCAACATGGTGGACAAAAGTCAATTTCGATTCGAATACGACCCAACCCGTGAAGCAGCGGCTCGCCGGGACAGCGTGAACCAAGCCATCCTTTGCTCGGGTTGCGGCGTGGCGTTGGGCATTCCCGATGTACGGCCGATCAAAGTGACCTGTCCGTCTTGCTTGTTTGAGACCACCTACACACACTGAGGCAACTTGATGAACACACGGCGGTGACCAACCCGCATGGACGGCACCTCCCCGCGCCTTTGGCCCTATGCCGCCAACAACTCGCCGCTCCCGCTTCCCACGCGAGCGGTGCTTTATTCTCCGCAGGCGGTCGTTGACCTCGTCTTTGAAGCCGCCCGTACGCCCGATGTTGAACCGCTTGATGGAGGAGCTGTTGTGGAGTACGCTCGGGGATACGCTGCGAACGGGACTTCGCTGGACGACTTGCTGGTTGCGTGCGGAGCGGAACCGCTTGAGGGGCGCCGCCCGATTTTGCTCCAAGGCGAACTCGCCAATCCCTATCGCCTTCAGGAGATGGGCATGTCTCCGCTCCCTTTGCTCCCGGTACGGCTGGAAGACCTATGCCGAACGTGGGCGGACGGTCTTGACCCTCGGGATGAGTACCCCGGTGTCCATCACGTCACGCTCGCCCGAACACCGGGTTGGTGGGAAGCTTCCGTATTGGGCCTCGCCACCAAAGAGCAACTGAAACGCATCCGAACGTGGTTGGACAACGGCGTTCCCCATGTCTGGCGACCGGTGAAACTGGCCGAGGGCGGCGTTCGATTTGAGCACGAGCCGTTGGAGCCGCCTTTGCAGAGCGATGTGGAGTGGGACGGCACGGTTGAGCGAGTCTCGAAAGCACCCCCTGCGTCCACAGGCCCCCTCCTTTCGCTGGACGACCTTTTGGTCGTGGTTCATACTCGTCAGGGTTGCTACAACCATCGTGGCCGACTTGCACGGTGCGTCCACATGCAACAACGGGCCTTTCACGACCAACTGTTTCGAAAGGGGTCCTCGCACCGTTGGAACGATGTGTTGACGGTGCGTTAACCCGAGCGGATGAAATGCTCAACTCGCTCATCGCCCCAAACCGTCTCGTCATCCAAGCTCAACCCTGCGTTCATCAGCACCGTCCGATCGAGGTTGGAGGGCACCGGTTGGGCGTGTTCGACCTTGCTGTGCACCAAGAACACCTCGTCAACGAAACCGTTTTCCAAAAACCGATGCACGGTTGAGGGACCGCCTTCAACCAGCACCCGCTGGATGTTCATGTCGCCCAATTGGTTGAGCAAGGAACGCAGGGTGCTGAACTCGGATTGAACCAGCATCACGTCTTCGCCCTCGCTGAGCATGCTTGCTGCAGGATTGATTCGGCCGTTCGGGTCAAGAACGATTCGCAGAGGTTGTCGCGTTGCAGGCACCCTGCGTACGGTCAATTGCGGGTCGTCTCGGTTCACCGTTTCAACGCCCACAAGGACCGCATCGCAATCCCTTCGCAATTCGTGAACTTTCTCGAGGCATCCTGTCGAGGTGAAGCGTTGTGCCCGTTCAGACCGGTCGTCCACCGACCCGTTGACGTCCACGGCCAGCTTCACCGTTACCATCGGACGCCGGTGCTCGCACCAGTGCAGAAAAGCGCGCATTTGCTCTCGGGCTTCGCCTTCCATGAGACCTGTTCGCGTTGGAATCCCGGCGTTGTTGAGCACACGGCACCCGTTTCCACGCACGGTGGGGTTGGGGTCTTCGTGAGCGACCACCACTTCACTCACTCCGGCCCACATCAGCGCTTCGGTGCAGGGCGGTGTGCGGCCGAAGTGATTGCACGGTTCGAGGGTCACGTACGCTGTGGCACCGTTGGGGGACTTTCCCTTTTCTTCAGCATCGTGAATCGCCATCTGTTCGGCATGAAGGCCTCCGAGGTGGTCGTGCCATCCTTCGGCGATGACGACGCCGTCTTTGACCAAAACGCAACCCACCAGCGGATTGGGACTCACTTTGCCCCTGCCTCGTTCTGCAACGAGGAGGGCACGCTCCATGAACGCGTGATCGTCTTCACTCCACGCTTCGTCCACGACCGTCGGAGCAAGCCCGGGTTCAAGACCTCTTGCTTGGGAATTTTATCCTGTGATGCGAGAAAAGAGGGCGTATATGCAAAGTGAATAACGACATATGCACTTCCCATGAAGGGCTGAAACCAACCAAGAGAAGGCTTCAAGCGCTGAAACGGCGTCAACGGTTCATGGTCCAAGAGGACGAAGGGTTCGCTCCACCGCTCAATTTTGATGCGGACACGACCACTCGGAAGAAAAAGGGCGTTCATCGGCCGCAATTCGCCCCTGTCTTTACTCACCCCGCCCATCAGCGCACCAAACCCTCCAAAGTTCATCTTCTGGTCAATCCGTACGCAGGGAAACGAAAAGGTGCAGCCATCGGCGAGCGAGTTAAGGCTCGTTTGGAACAGGAAGGCGTTGAAGTAACGCTGTCCCAATCGGCATACAGCGGTCACTTGGTAACGCTTGCCTCCGCCCTGGTCGTCGGTGAGAACGAACCCATCGTTGCCGTTGGGGGTGACGGGACGTTGTGCGAGGTCATCTCGGGTCGCATGCTGCTCAATCTCGAACAACGGCAAACCTTTGCCATCGTCCCTGCAGGAACCGGAAATTCGCAAGCCAATGATTTGAACCTCGCAACGGTTGACGATGCCGTTGAAGCGATTCTCGGAGGGCACGTTCAGGCCCTTGATCTCGCCCGGGTTGAACTGACCGAAGGTTTGCCGGGGAACGAAGGAGAACGCATGGTGCGTTTCAGCCACAATCTGGTCACGTGGGGGTTGGGGGTCGACTCGAACATTCAGGCTGAGCGCATGCGCTGGCTGGGGCCGGCTCGGTACGATGTTGGCATTTTGATGGCGATTCTCGCCAATCGAAAGCGAAGTGCAACGCTGACGATCAACGGTCGCTCCGTGGCGGATGCCTTCACGCTCTTTTTGGTGCAAAACAGCCAAACCGGTGGCTCGTTGCTGCCGCTTGCTCCAGGAGCTTCGGTTGATGACGGCGAGATGGACATCGGGGTGCTGAAGCGCATGAAGCGCGGTCAAATCCTCAAGGCCTTTGGCATGCTCAAAGCGGAGGGCCGACACGTCTTCCATCCAAAGGTGGACTATCATCGGTTCAAATCGCTGGCCATCACCACCGATGAGCCAACCGCCATCAACGTGGACGGGGAGAATTTGGGTTCAACGCCCCTTGAGATGAACGTGCTCAAGCACGCCGTTGACATCGTCGTCCCGGTTCAGAACGAAAAGTCAGAGAACTCCTCGTCCTCGTGATGTTCGACCGGCGCAGGGGCCTCTTCAACAGGTTCGGCTTTTTTGACCGCTTTTCGACGGCGGACCGGTGGTTGACTTTTGGGAGCCTCGCTTCGCTGAGGGGGTCCACCGGCGTTTTTCGTTGAGGACGGAGGGCTCGAGCGTGACTGTCCCACGCTTGGTGGTGAAGAGGTGGCCCGAGGTTCATTGGAAGGAACGACACGCTCTTCCATGTCTTGAGCGCTTTGTGAAACCACCACCGAACTCTTTCGTCCTCCGGGGCCGCCAACGCCCGGACCGGAAGAGGATGAAGTGGAAGCCAGCACGCTGTCGAGGTCAAATCCACCGAGGGCATTGTCGTCCTTGACCGGTGAGGCTCGAGTCTCTTGGCGCTCTTTCTTCGCTTCTTTTTGGGCCTTGGCGTTTTCTTTATCCAGGCGTTGTTGACGTTCGGTGGGCGATTCCATACCGGCTTTCTTGGCTGCTTTTGCATCAGATTTGACGCTCGCCGCTTTTTTCATGCCCTCTGATCCGATAAGGGTCTGCATGGATTGGCTTGCGGAGCGTATCACCATGCTTCGCGAGACAACGAACAGGCCTGCTGCACCTCCGACGCCGCCAGCGAGGAAAAACAGAACAAAGCCGGTGCGTCCCAACAACGGAACGTTGCCTTGCACCCATTCATCGTCGCTTTCACCGTTGGAGCTGACGCTTGCTCCGTCAAGAACAATACCGCTTACCAGGACGTACAGGTCTTCTCGGTTGTTCCCGGAATTGACGGTGAGCGAGCATTCGTTGTTGGTGGCGTGCCACGATTTGAGGTAGCCGGTGGGGTTGCTTTGGTTGCCACCCTTTGAGACCAAGTAGCCCTGAATGGAGACGGGTTGATGCCATTCGTTGAGGGCTTTCATGCCTTCAAGGACGTTCTCGGAATTGGGGATCAGGCCGAGAATGAACCATTTTGTATCTGCATCACTGTCCAACTCATCGAGGTCAACGCTCCCCGCACCCGTCTCGGGGTTCAACGGTGAACTCCAATCCTTCACGTCGATTCGAGCACCGTCCCCGTCAACCACACCCGCTGCATCGTTGAAGGGCATGGATTGCACCGCTACAGCGGTGGTCACGCCGAAGTCGAGGCCGCGTGCACCCATGAGCGTGTCGTGAGCGGTGTAGAAATGGCTTGCAGCGAGATAGCCAGTAAAGGCCACCGGCTGGCCAAGCCCTGCTTCGAGAGCGAGCCCATCGTCACCGGAAGTGCAACCAACGGGGATCACCGATTCGGTGGTGGCCGAACCGGAAAGCCCGCTTTTCACGTTGGTGCCTTCCATTGAAAATTGGACCTCAACGGCGTCGTTGCCGCTGCCCCAGGCGGCCGAAGCAGGACCGAGACACCCGGCAAGGACCATGCTGGCGAACAAACACAGAGCGAGCAAGCCTCGTCGCATGTGCTGATGAGAGCGGGTTGAGTTTGAGAAGTCTTCCCTGTGTGCTTAAGGAGAGAGAATGGCGCAGTCGGAGAGATTTGAACTCCCGAGTCACGGGGACACCGGATTTCAAATCCGGCGCAATACCAGGCTATGCGACGACTGCTTCGACTTCACGCATGCGGTTCGGTTTTTTCCCCTTTCGCTTGGGTCGGATTGGGCTTGGTGGTGCGCACACCCACCAAATAAGCGACCAGAGAGGCTCCGAACACCCCGAAGATCCCCAATCCTGGCGTGACTTCAGGTTCATGACCGCCGAGACGTTCCATTTCGAGGACGGTTTGGATATCGGCCGCGACGTCCTCGGGGCGCCAATCATCGCCTGCCCATGCGACAACGGGCTCCCGTGCTGGATTGAGGATGTAAACGATGGTCGAGTGTCCGACCGTGTAGTCTTCGGTGACATCCGGGATGCACGAGAGGCGGTCATCACCGTCCCATGCATATCCATCGTCGCACATGCAATGCTTGCCTTCACCCGACCCCATGTGCCAGCCGTGCCCGTTGCAAACGGACGTGTCGGCATTGCTCTTCACCGGTGAAGGAAGCGTGGAAGCGTTGAGCGTGGACGGCGCCCAAGCGATGTGTTCGGGTTCTGATAGTCCGTCCATGCCAACATCGGATGTCGACCATTCTCCGGATGTTTTGTTCCAAACAGAGAGGCTCCACCACCACGACCCGTCATCGGGAGCGGCGAGGTCATCAAGCGACGACATGTAGTGTCCGAACGACGTTGCTTCAACGGTCCGATTGATGCCCACCTCTCCCAGCGCACCCTCGGTCAAATGGTACCCCGTGAAGCTCTCGCTGGACACGGTCTCAGCGCTTCCGTTGGGCCATATGACGGCCATGCTCATGCCGTTATCCGGGTCGGGTGCCGAGAGATTGGAACGGTTGGCGTTTGAGGCTACCCAAGCGAAGTGGGGGGTTTGAAGCACGTCAACGGCGTCCATGCCAACGTCGCTCGTCACCCATTCGTTTCCGCTTTCGTTCCAAAGATTGAGTTCCCAATACCACGCGCCATCGTCGGGTGCATCAACACCGTTGATGCCGTGGAGCATGGTTCCGAAACTCGTGAGCGAGGTGTTGAGGGTCCAGTTCCGGTCAACGGCGAGCATCTCGCTTGCGAGTGAAGCGTTGAGGGCGAACATGTATTGGCCGTCGGTGTTGTTGGTTCCCGCGATCGTTACCGACGATTCGGCGGGTTGATATGGCATCACGTGGGCTTCAATCACCGCCGTTTGAACGACGAGACCGAAGGTTGCCCATACGGGTTCAAGTTCTTCAGAAGTCCCGGTGAGGTGAGGCCAATCCACGCCGTGAAGTTCTGCGTATGCAGCCAGGCGTTCAGGAGAATCGTGCTCGGGGTCAACGGTGATGGAAACGAAGGTCACGTCTTGGCGTTCCCGCTCGGTGAGTTCTTGTTCAACGCTCTTCAGCGACTGGGTAATGACGGGGCATACATCGGGGCAACGGGTGAAGATAAACGACGCCACGATGACCCCTTCGCTGTCAAAGTCGAAGGAATAGGCATCACCGTTCTGGTCAATAAGTTGGAAGGACTCAATCGGACCGCGCGTCAACTGACTGCCTTTGTAGGCTTCAACCGGTGCGATGAGGAGCAACGCGAGCACAAGGAGAACGAGGGCTTTCCAGTTGCGCATGCATCTCGTTCCTTAGCGGTTCATTGCGTAGCCATCGGAAAACGGTGTGCACCAAGCGGGGAGGTCACCGACCGCACCGGGGTTGGAGAGACCGATTCCCCAGAGCATGAGCAGCACGAACAAGACGGGGAAAAGGGCCGTGCGGGTGTACACCCGTGGGTCTCCCTTCAAGTGCATGAAGTAGGCAGCAATGCCGTAGCCTTTGACGACCCCGACACCGATGAGGATGGCCCAAACCAAGGAAAGCGAGATTTCAATGTCCGTTCCAGGAATGACATCAAAGAAGACCGCACCGACTTCAAAGACGGTAAAAATCATCAGGATGACGAAGTTCCAAAAGTAGATGTCGTAATTTCCCGGCAGTTTCTCAACCAACGATTCAAAGATTCCAGATGTTTCATGTTCTCCCATAATCTCACCTCAATACAGATAGAAGGCTGGGAAGATGACCACCCAAGCCAAGTCAACAAAGTGCCAGTAAAGGCCGAAGTATTCGATGCCTTGCCCGTTCTTCTCGTCGTAGCCAACCGTGTCGGCCTTGAAGATCAGGTAGAGCATGACCAACAAGCCGATGAAGACGTGAAGTCCGTGTGCTCCCGTGGCGACGTAGAAGATGGAGGCCGCTTGCCCGGTCGTACCGGCTGCGCCGATGGTGAATCCTTCGGCGACCAAGTGGCTCCACTCAACGAGTTTCAGAACGATAAACATCGAACCGAGCAGGAAGGTGGCGATGAGGTAGTTGCGAACGGCGGCTTTCTTGGTGGGCATGATTTTTCCGAGCACACCGGTGGGTGCTTGCCAGTCCTTGCTCTTCGCCGTCTTGAGCGCCAGCACGATGGTGTAGGAAGAGATGATGAGCGCGAAGGTGTTGATGGCGCCCGGTAGCAGGGTCATGAAGTCGCCTTGTCCACCAAGCCCGTCCAGCGTACCACCGTTGGGACGCAGGAAATCCGAGGCGGTCAGGGTGTCAACGGCTGCACAATTTTCGTTTCCATCCCTTACTTGCCATTCGGTACACCATTCGGTTCGCATACGGAGGTAGGAGGAAAAGAAGGTCGCGAAGACCATCACTTCGGACATGATGAAGACCCACAAACCGGCTTTTCGGATGTGCTCGCCAGCAAACCATTCGTCGGTTTCCGTGGCGATTTGCTCGTTGTTGCCGATGAACGGCAGGTCTTCGCGCCACCAGTTGGCTACGCCTGCGGTCACGAACAGAAGTCCGACCATGCTCAATCCAAGGTCACCGAGGTTTGCGTCCACGCCCGAGAGCATGTTGCCGAGGGTGGCTTGGAACGAGGGGAAACCCATCAAGAAGAGCATGATTCCCAAGGAGAAGACGATCGGTGAACCCGAGCCGTGATGTTCGTGGTCATCACCGCCGTACCCGTGGTCGCCATGGCCGTGGTCGTCGGGGAAGACCGAGTTGAGGAAACCGCCCAAACCAATGAAGGAGGCGTACGTGAAACACATCAACAGGATGGTGATGCCCGCTGTTCGCCACGTTAAGTAGGACAGGTGGGCTTCGACCTCGTGGTGGTGGGCTTCCTCTTTGGTTGCCTTGAGGGTGGCTATTTCAGCAGCGCTGGCGTTGTTGGCCTTGGCGTTCTCGTAGGCATACTTCGCGTCCTCGTATTCGTGGATGGCGTCTTCGTAAGCAACGTGCTTGACATTGGCGATACCGACACCCATCGTTGCAAAAGCGAGCAGACCGATGGCCACAAAGACACCACCGAACAGCACGGCTCGCATCCAGATGCTGTTTTCCACGTGCGCTTCTCCACCGCTCATTCTTCTCCCTCCAGTTGGCCGACGACCATTCCTTTCGGCTCGGCTTTCCACAACTTTTCGCCGAGGCTCGGGGCCTCGTTGTCGTGATGATGGCCGTAGATTTCGTTCATGTCGTGCTGCGTGGGGATCTCGTGGAACGACGGGGTCGGTGGTGGCGAGGTGGTCGACCACTCAAGGGACCAGCCGCCCCATGGGTCGTTGCCCACGGGCTCGCCACGTCGTGCGGAGTAGAGGATGTTCCAAACCAACAGAAGCTGGCTGATACCGAAGATGAAGGCGAAGGTTGAGACTGCCATGTTGTATTCGGCAAAGCCGGATTCGATGGTGTACGTGTGTGTCCTTCGAGGCATACCCATGATGCCCAAGGCGTGCATGGGCCAGAAGGCAGCGTTGTAGGAGGCGAAGCCGATGAGGAAATGCCAGAGGCCGAGGGTCTCGTTCAACTTTCGCCCCGTGGCCTTGGGGAACCAGTAGTACACCGCGGAGAAGAGGGCAAAGACCGTTCCGCCGATGAACACGTAGTGGAAGTGAGCGACCACGAAGTACGAATCGTGGAAGTGAATGTCAAGCCCGGCCACGGGGAAGAACATCCCTGAAATGCCACCGAGCGTGAACGTCACCAAGAAGCCCAGCGACCAAAGGGTGTGGGTCTTCATGACCAAGGAACCGCCCCATAGCGTGGCGAGCCAGTTGAAGATTTTCGCTCCGGTGGGGATGGCCACGAGCATGGTCGTGATCATGAACGCCGCTCGCCAGAAGGGGTCCATCCCCGAGGTGAGCATGTGGTGCCCCCAGACGATGAAACCGACGATGCCGATGCCCGCCATGGCAAACACCATCGATTTGTAACCGAAGATGGACCGACGTGCTGACGTCGCCAGCACTTCGGAGACGATACCGAAGGCGGGAACAATGACCACGTACACTTCGGGGTGACCGAAGAACCAGAACAGGTGCTGGAAGAGCAAGGGGTCGCCCCCTGCGACGAAGAATTGCGTTCCGATGGTGTGGTCGAACAGCAGGAAGGCCACACCGATGATGAGCGCAGGCAAGGACATGAAGAGCATGAACACGCTGATGAAGACCGACCACGAGAACAAGGGCATCTTCATCCAGGTCACGCCGGGCGCTCGCATGGTGAACACGGTGGTGATGAAATTGACACCACCGAGCGTGGAGGATGCACCGAGCATCATCATCCCGGAGATGAACGCCGTTGTCCCGGGGTTTGAACCGTAATCAGCCATCGTCGAACCGAGGTTGGCCTCGTTGAGCGAGGAATAGGGCGGGTACATCACCCACGTGATGTCGGCTCCTTCGCCCGACCAGATGCCCGTGAAAATAAGCGGGGCGGAGAACACCAGCAACCACAGGCCCATGGCGTTGATTCGGGGGAAGGCGAGGTCCTTTGCTCCGATTTGGAGCGGGAGAATGTAGTTCATGAACCCGGCGATCATCGGCATGGCGGCCAAGAAAATCATGGTGGTTCCGTGGAGGGTGAAGAAGGAGTTGTATTCGTCGTAGGTCAGGAAGTCGTTCTCGGGCAGGGCGAGCTGGATTCGGAAGAGCAGCGCGAGCAAACCGCCAACGAGGAAGAAGAAGAAACCGAAGAGGAAGTACATGATGCCGACCTCTTTGTGGTCGGTGGTGGTCAACCAGGGCTTCAGGAAGCTCCAGAACCGTTCCATGGTGAACGTTTCCGGCGAGCGACGGTAGAAGACCCACAGCACGCCTGCGAAGATGAGGCCAGCAGCAAGGCCGATCGACGTAAGGAAGATGATGAGCGCACTGGCGCTTGCTGCAACGGCGCCTGCGTTGACGCCGGGGATGTCCAACTGCACTTCGTTCCAATAATCGCCTCCAGAACCCGAGCCTCCGTTCACGGCGTTGCCGTAGACCTTCATTTCGACGTTGATGTCATCGGCGGCAGGAGCTGTCCATTCAAAGGTCCACGACCGGACGGTGTTGCTTTCCTCAGTGTGCGTGAGTCCACCGTCCATGACCTGGCCTTGGGATTCGGGCACGGCGACGACCTCGCCGTGAGACACGAGGATGCGGTAACCTCCTGCACGACCGTTCCACGGGTCATCGCCCTCGAGCGAACCGCCGTTGTACAGTTCCATCACGTCGTTGACAACGGTCACCGTGAAGGTGTACGTTTCGCTGGCGTTGTAGGATTGCGGGAGACCGTCGACCAACACCGTCGTATCGGGGGAGGCTCCGCCGTGACACGTGCACCCTTGGTCACCGGCTGAGCCGATGCCGGCTGGAGCAGCCGTGAATTGGGGGGCGGCCAACAAGGCGATGAGGAGCACGCCAAGCAAGGTTGCAACACGGCCGCGCATCAGTAGTCACCTCCGTCGTTGTTGTCACCGGATTTCTTCACGCCGGTGTCGGTCGAGCAATCCGTGCCTTCAGCGGCCACAATGGAAACTTGACCGATCATCAACGAGTGTTGGTTGCCGCAGTATTCTGCGCAGCGAATCGGGAAGGTGCCGGGGTCGTCGGCCACGATGGTCATGTAGGTGCCACTCTCGAGGCCGGGTACCAAGTCCTCTTTGACGCCCCACTCGGGCAGCCAGAAGGAGTGTTGAACGCCGACGTAATTGGGGTTGGAATCGTCGTGAGGCTTGGAGTGCATTTCGAAGATGACTTTCTGGTCGCAGGGGAGAATCATGTCTTCGCCGAGCGCCGAGGAGAAGGTGTGGTTCGTCGGGATGTGCATCCACGTGTGAAGCAGGGCTCCGTCGGCGTCCGTGACGTGGACGGTGGAGTAGAGGAAGCGATTGAACGCCTCGTCAAGGTCTTCCGTGCCCGTCAATTGGTCCAAAGCACCGGTTCCGCTGGTTCCGTCGTCTTTGGCCCACGAGATGTTGACGGCTTCTGAATTGGTGCTCGCCACGCTGAGGGTGGTGCCCGACCAAGTCACATCAATACCGGTGAGCGAGGGGTCGTCTTCCCACGTGAGGCTGTCCGTGTATTTGTACTCCCAGAACCACTGTTTTCCGGTGATTTCCATGTTGTGGACGCCTTCATCATCGGCATCGAAGGTCCAGACGGCGACGTTTGACGAAAGCGCAAGGACCACCAGCCAAGCGACGATCACCGTCGGCAGGACATAGAAGAACACCTCAAGGGTGGTGTGATGCCGGTCAACAGGGAAGGAGCCCACCTCGATGTGGTCCAAATGCGTGGTGTCGGGCTCAACGCCGTCGCGGTAGCGAATCATGGCGAGAAACATCCAACCGAAGGTGAAGATGCCCACAACAATGGACCAAAACATGAACTTATCATACAAGACAGAGAATACAGTGTCTTCTGCTACCATGCAACCACCCTGTTTAACCGGCCGTGTAGCCCCCCCTTAAGCGTTGCTTGATGGGGGTTAGAACCGTGATTTGTTTTGAAGGCCACATCGCAGGCCTGTCTGCGTTTTTTTCGCGATTTTTTGGTGATGAAATTGAACGGTTTCGACGCCATTTCTTGCCTCAGCGTCCAACACCGGGCCGTGCTACTTGAACCCCCCGTGGGGAAGGTAATTTGTAGGTGCTGAAACCTTTCATCAGGGCCAACCCGCGGGTTCTTCTTCGCCGGCGAAGGTCCCTCGACTCCAGAGCCCAACCGATGCGGTTGGTGCTTGAAGAAGTTCTCACAGCGGTGCTTCTCAGGCGGTGCACCAAGCCCCGGAGGCGTTTGGGAAACGAACCTTGATGATGGTCGCCTCGGAAGAACACCCGTGGGCGAAGTTCGTCCCGTATTGCAGGGTGGTTGCTGTGCCGATTGACGACGCTGGTGGAACCGTCCGAGGACCATCCAATGCTGAGCACCGTTGGCACCAAGCGGCCCAGACATTGGCTGAGGTGCGTCAGCGAAACAGGGAGCTCGGTGTTGGTATACTCGTGGAGGGCCGGCGAGATCGACGTGCCCTTGAACGGTTAGGGTTTACCGGGCCCTTGGAATTGCTTCATCGGGGTTGGCCCGTCGATGATGTTGTGCTCAAACTCGTGGAGCGTTACGGGCGGGTGAACACCACCGACAACGGTCCGAGTTTGGTTCTCTTGATGGATTGGGACCGGACAGGGGGGCGCCTCCAAACAACATGCAGACGAAATTTGGAGTCCTTGGATGTCAAATTTGACGAACGTCTACGCTCAACGCTGATGGTGTGCTTGAAGCCCGAAACACGGGTGGTCGAGGGCCTGTCGGGTTTGGTGAACGTCCTCTTGCCTCTGGTCGACCTGTACGACCCCCGGAGCCTTATTCCTGAGGTGGAAGGGAAGGAAAAGCATCTTCCTTGACGGTGTTGAGCACAACATGGGTGTACGACCGAGCCACGCCGTCCAACGTGAACACCGTCTTCGTGAGGTTGTCCAAGTCGTTTCGGTCTCGGACCCTGGCCAGCACGATGGAATCCCAATCACCGGTGACATCGTACACAGCGAACACCCTCGGATCGGCCGCAATGCGCTGTTGGACATCGATCATGCGACCTTTGACGATACGAAGGCCCGCCATGATGGTCATGGACCAACCGAGTTCTTGCGGGTTGAGAACCGGGCGGTATCCCACGACAATGCCTTCGTCTTCCAACCGGCGAAGCCGATTGGTAACGGTGCCTTGTGCAAGACCGAGCGTCCGGGCAAGATGCCGGTGGCTTGCACGGGCATCCTCATTGAGCAAGCGGAGAAGGGCGACGTCGGTCTCGTCCAGGTTCATCGGACGGGGAGGGGCGGGGGATGCTCTTCAAGGCTTCATTCCGTCTCGCTGCTCTCGAGGTCCAGCTCGAGGCGTTGAAACGGGCTGCTAAGCCAAACGTGTTGACGCCAAGCCCCAAAATCCTCGATTTCAATGGACGATTCAAGATGACATTCAGCGTCGTGGCTTGATTTGAAACGAACCAGCACATCGACGTGCTCGCCGGCTTCAAACCTCCGCGCTGGAGGTCGCCCTCGAAACGACCAAGGCGGTTGAACGCTCCATTGCGTCACGGTGAAGGGGACTTCACCGGCCTCCAAGGTCAAGGTCATGATCGAGCGGTCAATGTCGGTCCATCGGGCTTTCAGGACGGGAACGGTTCGTTCGCGTTTGGACGAGGCGGCGACAATGCTGACCATCGCCACAAGGGCGAAGGCCGTGATGGTGAGAGGCAGCCACTTTTGAGCAGCCGTGAGATGAAGCGTTGGCGCCGGAAGGCGGTCGTGTTTGAGGAGGAGCAACTCGCTGGTTTCACTTCCTTCTCTCCCGCCGAACAAGGCGATGGTGTACGACCATCCGGTGTTTTGGTCGGTCAAGTCCACGCCCGCTGCCGCAAGATGGTCCGCTGCGAGCATGGCGGTCATGCTCGTGGTGTTGTCCGCTTTCAGGGAAAACGCCACCTCCGGTCGCAACTCGCGAACGAGGTGGTCAATCTGACGATGGTGAACGTCCCGTGCTCGGTCTTCGGTGAGCACGAGGTACAGGAGGGTTTGATCCGAGAGGTTCACCCCCGGCGTGATGTCCAATTCAAAGGTCACAAAGCGAACGTTGTCCTCGGCAGCGACGACGTTCACACGCCCGCTCATGTCCACCAAATCGGTGGTGATGCGGCGGTGTTCCACCTGATGCCCGGTAGCGTTCACGGTTGAACTTGAGAGATTGAAATGCTGTTGACGGTAGATGGCGTCGTCGTTGGGCCAATCCGAACCGGTGGACTCGCTCCACGACCACCACACCCAATCCACCGTTGCGCTCTTGGAAGGTCGTGAAGGGGCCTCCATGTCGGCCGAGAGGAACGTTTCCCGCAACACCTCTGCGTCCTCGTCGGGCACCGGTGCGTGGGCGTGAATGCTCCACGTTGAAGCAGCCGACGAAAGCACGGGCGTAAGCATGGCTGCGAGAAGCAAGGCGCTCCACCAGCGTCCTCTCATGCTGTCTCCTCCTCGTCTCGCCACGGCAACCCCAATTTTCGACGCAAGATGTTCTGCTCGTTGAGGTCCACCATCAAGGTCACTCGGGCGCCGAGCCAAACGGACAGGACCTCGACGCCGCAGGATACTTCGGACGTGAAGAGGAAGGCCCCGGAGGGGAGGTTGTTCAATCCTGTTTCAGATTCAAACTCATCGAGCAAGGGTGCCCATCCGCACAAAAGACGCACGAAAACATCCTCGGTGATGTCGGTGATGTTGGCCGTGAACTTGTCTCGAAGCACGTACACGGCCTCTTGACGAGAGCGCCACGAGTCTTTCTTGAGCGTGAAAGCCGGCAAACCGACGTGCGCCACGCGCATTGGATGAAAACTTCCACCGGGCCACACATCGCCTTTGTTGGTTGGCGATGGGGGGTCAAACAAGCGCTGTTTCACCAGCGGGGGTGCGACGTTGAGACGCTTTCCTCGCTGCCACACCGAAAAGGGGCTCAGATCCATGCCGTACAGGGTTTCAACGGTGTTCAACACCTCGTGATCGGCTTCA
>Ga0213867_1000090_pt1 | contig 39912 bp, 39 predicted proteins | sample PICome_12_FD_160120 | JGI IMG/M metagenome (GOLD analysis project Ga0213867, IMG submission 160120) | Coastal seawater microbial communities near Pivers Island, North Carolina, United States - PICO540 | ecosystem: Environmental > Aquatic > Marine > Coastal | place: USA: North Carolina... | reverse complement strand
CCTGGAGATCAGCTTCGTTTTTGACCCGCCGGAGTATAACCGGACGACAATCAGGAGCTTTTAAAAAATTTACAGATGGTGACATAACAAAAATTTAGTGTGAAAAAGTAAGTTTCGTGTGTTCATGGAACTTCATGATTGAGAATGGCAGATTTCTTCAGCGATACTCTTTAGCTGCTCGCTATGCAGTTCTGTCCAAACTCGAGATGAGTCGGCGTCATTCACGTAGCAAAGTGCTGCGTTCTGAACCGCCCAGGGTATACTGGCGTTATCCATATCCTCAATGACCATCCTCATGTTAAGACTGAAATCCTCCCAAAAATCAGCGCTGTTTTTAACGCGGGAAGGAAAACGAAGAAATTCCCCCTTTCGGAGGGCAAGCAAAAGTACGCGTTCTATGAGATCTACGATACATGAATTTTGAGTAGTTTTCAGCATGCTTAAAGCTACCAATCGCACGAATGATGGCTTTAAGCCGTCATTTCTAGTGGATGAACTTCTGCTTCGATTTGTTTTCCAGATTCCAAACGTACCCTTCGTAGGTCATACTCATTTTGAAGACCTAACCAGAAATCAGCCGAGGTTCCAAAATATCGGGCTAGACGCAATGCAGTGTCAGGACTAACAGATCTGGCTCCCTTTATGATAGAAGTAATACGGCTATGAGGGATGCCCGTGTCTTTTCCCAACCGGTATTGACTGACACCTAGCTCTTGGAGGAATTCTTCTCGTAAAATTCGTCCTGGATGAGGAAAAATGAGATCTTGTGCCTTCATACTATATAGTTTATGCTTAGTTATTAATGGTAATCGACGATACCTACATCCCATGCGCTGCCAGCTTCCCATCGAAAGCATATACGCCATTGTTGATTGATTCGAATACTGTATTGCCCCTTTCGATCTCCGGAAAGCACTTCCAATCGATTTGAAGGTGGAACTCGAAGATCATTAATATCTGAAGCTTGGCTGAGCATAGCCAACTTGTTAAGCGCGCGCTGCTGGATGTCTTGCGGTAAACGCCGAGAACGTTCTTCTTGCCATATTTTTTTGGTTTCTGCATCTGAAAAACTTCTAATCACCTTGAAATATTAACTATTAACTCGCTTTAGTCAATTCGATATTTACGCATAGCGTAAATAGAGTGAATCCACTACGCATCCCTCCCGCTCCACAGCAACAAACCATTCGGCTGGGCGACAAATTCAAAGCCCGACCGATCTTCGTACACCTCGACCCCCATAACGTGCCGGATGCACTTAATTGGCTCCACGTGCACAGGAGACACATGAGCGCGCTTAAATAAGCGCTCTAACACATGACGATAATTTGAAATAACCCCACAGCTGTGCACAAAACGTTTGGAAGGGGCCACTACCTTGAGTGCCTCATCCAAACCTTTCTTACTGGAAACTGCACCATACACCCCCAAATCCTCGAATTCAATCCATGCCTTCGGATAAACCCCCCCTAAATTTTGCCCATTTAGCTGGCAGCACAATTCATAAGGGTATCCCCCATCTTTTGCCGACCAAGCCCCCGTGTTGTGAACTATCGAGACTTCGACCCAATGCAGCCCTGAAGCCTGATTTGGATCATTATCCAAGCGCACATCAAACTGACCAATCTTTTTTAGTACAATGTAATTATCCATAACAGAGAGGTACGATCTCGAAAAAACCAGCCCTCAATAGCCCCCCTGAAAATAGCACTTCCTACATACTGAAGAATAATTCTCCTTATTTAAAATTCCTTCTGGGATCTCAGTACGAACAATATTCCCTTTGCTGTCCTTACGCACATGCATAGAATTCAAATTTCCGCAGGAGCAAACGGATTTAATGGAAATAATTTCGTCGGCAAAACATAGCAGCTCTTTGCTTCCCTCAAACCCTTTGCCAGTATATGTCGTTCTTAAGCCGAAACAATTGACAGATAATTCTAGGCAGTCGACTACTTTACATAATTGGCGAACCTGAGCGGGAGTTAAAAACTGGGCCTCGTCAATAAATACGGAATCAACACTACCGTTGGCAGCCTTGATGAGTGCATTTATTTTCTCGAACAGATCGGTTGTATTACCAAACCCATTAGCGGGCGCCCTCATTCCATTTCGAGATGAAATGAATAGGTTGGACTGGTCATCACCATCATTAAAAGGTGCCAAAAGAATTGTTTCGAGACCCTTGTTTGCTATATCCAAGTTATCCTGCAGGAGCTTTTTGGACTTTCCACTATTCATAGTGGCATAATAAAAATAAAGTTTAGCCATACTGTAGTATAGCTACCACTATGAAATTCGCTGCGGTTTTTCGCCGAGTAAACTCAAAGCAATGCCTGAATTCTCAAACCGACAATTAACGAACCCCTTCAAATTCTGAAAAGCCTGCTCTTCGGAATCCCCATATTCAACAATTATAAATGACCGGGAAGCTTTCGAATCAAAAAAGTGAATGATTGCAGCAAATGATCTGGACTTGGTCCTCGGCTGCCATCCTCGTCTTTGGATTAATACCGGGAATTTATCAATGTGTTTGATCACTCATATATTATAGCATAGCGGATTGATTTAGCTGCAATACTAAGCCATATTGGAAAAAAACTGCATGTGGCATGGCCTCGGCTACCATGCTTCGCCCTAATAAAATGAACGAAACCGTGTGGAGTTGTGCCTTCATTAAAGGGAATACAAATAGTTGATTCAAACTTTCGTTCGAATTCTCCAATTGCTCTGTAATAGCTTTAATCCGATAGAGCGGCCAAATTGATAGGAATAGAAAAACATGATAGAAACTATAACTATTAATATCGTAATATTTGGCCGCTCTAAAAAACCAGTGCAGATTGAATTTTGAAGTGATGTAAGGTAAGTAATATTAAATAAACTGCCCTTCAATATGTATTATAGCATAGCGGATTGATTTAGCTGCAAAATCGGCGTTCTCAGCGTTTTCTACAAAAGCTAGATACTGTCACCCGAAGACGACCGGCAGAATGCAGCGAGATCAAATCCTGGCTTTCCAACTTCCCATAAGTCGGGCCACCCAGAAACTTTGTCTTTGGCCGCGACTTCAAGGATTCTACAATCAACTCTGCAGCACTAGCCGTTTCATCATTGACGATCACACTCAACTCTTTGCCCCATAGCAGTTGTGAGTATGATTTTAATTCGTAGACCCTAGAGCGGCCCCACTTGTCCCTATAAAACCATTCCACCCCAGAAAATCCGGCACCCTTAAAATAACCACAAATATCGAGCGCAATGTTGGTGTGTCCACCACGATTCCCTGACAAATCCAAAATCAGCCCCTTATTTTTCTGGTTGGCCAGAGCAATCCCATCGCCTAAGACACTAAGCCCATCTTCATTAATTGATCTAAGGCGAACAATGACCGTCGCTTCTTCTTCATCAACAGCACTGGTACCAGTGCTTAAAATAACTTCAGATGGCTCAACTTTTACGACCGCCCCGCACGCAAGTTCCAAGGTCACCCGATCAGCAGCACGAACATAGACAGAAATATCCTCCAATGGCGTTTTGGCCAAATCAATGATCCGCTCGTCGGAGGCCATTCCAACAACCTTATCGCCAGTTTTTATGCCAGCCTCCATCGCCGGACCGCCGGGAGCCACCCATGCAACCGAAAGCTCCCCATTAACTCCGCGTAAGTCATCCCACGCAACCCCGATTCCTTTGTATTTCCCTTTCAAATGAGCATCTCGCCGGAAGGAAGCTCCATCTCCTTCCCAACTGGCATATTGATCTCGGCTAAATAACCACCCATTCAAATAGTCGTTAAATAGGGCGGACTCCAGGCATTCCAAATCATTCGGAATATAGCGCTTCCAATCCCCTAATTTTAAAGCCTGTTCAGCCTCCAAGGAAAATGCCTCACCAGGTAATGACTCCTCCAAACCAGATCGTTTACTCAGCAACTCTTCGGTTCGACTTTTCCAAAGTTCTGAATTCAAAGGTTTGCTTGCATGTAAGCCCTTAGCCTCAAACTTGTGGACCAATTCCAAGCAGATTTCTCGGTAATCCAATTGTTTGCCAGAGCAAACTAAGCACAAAAAAAGGCACGCCAAAACGTACCCTTTCTTGTTAAGATGTAGAATTCGACTAATCAATGTTCCAACGAACCAGTGCTTTCTTGGAATCCGAAGATTGAGAAATGTTCAAATTTACGTTGGGGGGATCGGGTAAGGCTTGGTTTAGCGTGAGGTGGTCGAGGTTTATATAGCCCCCCTTTCCACCATTGACAAGAAGACCATTCGTACAAGAAAGCTCCCAGCGACCTGAATGCGACGAATAGGAACCCCTAAGTGGCCCATCCCAATCAGGATCATGCCAGATACTTCTTCCTCTAATAGCTTGTTCAGCACTTAGGCTCGCGTTTTGGACAATAAAACTTGGCAACGTAAATAAGGTACTAAACAAAGTACCGAGCATTAGTATTCTAAACATATTCATTATAACCTCCTTAATTATTCTTAGTTAGATACATTTATGTAAAACTGACAAGAACCAATGAGTTCGGAAGTCATCCCACCACTGGCCCCCATATAATCACGAATGATTGAAATTTCAAAAGATCCATTTTTGCCTGACTGTGCTGGCAGCATAAATACGTCCTTCCAAATTTCAAATTCATCTTCTTCTTTAGAGACTGCGATCAACTGCTCTGTTCCCAAAGCGGAGTCTTTCAAAATCACCTTCACTAGACCGGTCTCTCGAAAGCCCTGACCAGAGATAATGATCTGATCTTCTGTACCAAGATAGGACCCATTAGGAAAATTGAAACGGACTGTGGGCCGTGGTGCGACTTTAATTGAGCGCTGGGCAACCAAGATTGGCTCCCCTCCTTCAATTACCCGATAAATAGCAAAAACGTCTCGTCCCGATAGATTTTCTGCAGGCAACTCCAAGACCCGAGAGCCCCCGCTAAATTCCCATGCCCCATAATGTTCAATGAAGCCCGCAGAATCATCCTCGCCCCAAGAAGATAAAATCCACGTATGCGGCCCCTCATCTAGCAACAACCCGACCCTCAAGAGATCACCAGATTGCACCGATTCATTCAAACCAGAAACGGCAGGCTCTATCGCCACCCTAGCTACAGTTTGCGAATCTACTTTAATTGTACTGGCATTGCCTAGCGCAGGCATATCCATGCCGCGTTCGTAGCGCCAAACTTCAATGCAATTGCCCACATCTGTTAGATCCCACAACGTACTAGATGCACCCGATTTGTCATAATGCACAGATTCGACCACAGCACCACTATGAAGCAGGTGCTCGCGGACAAAGATGCGCAGACTACTGTGTTGGTTTTGCTCGGCGATCTTTTCTAGTTCGTTCGCGTGAACACTGGCCGCCAGTAGAGTTGCGGAGACTAAAAAATGAAATATCCGCATCTTCATAGTTCCGGGGTTGGAATGTTTTGATCATTCACCAAAATGTACAAGACACCCGGTTTGAATGGCTCTTTCATCGCATCGCGACTTTTAAGCAACTCTACATTTTCGTGATTCGAGAAAAAATCTTTTGGCTCGATATAATCAGCCGACAGGGGTAACTGGCGAAACGAATCGATCCGCCAAAACGAAGGCTTCACTTGCTCCTGTTCACTCTGATCTGCAATCTTTAATTCTGGCAAATGCAAAACAGCACCCCTCACTACTGAGGTCCAGTCTTCCCCATCCGTGAAGATGTGAACGGCATTCCCGTAGGCTGGCCGCGCCGGTGGTTCAATTCGCACCATTCCTGCAATATCTCCCCGCAAGCTATCGGCCTGCAGATAACAAACAGAAAGAATAAGGTATATGAATAGGTAACGAGACATTTTGATCAATCAGCAGGCACGACCGAGTTTTTTTGAAAGAACACGATCCTTCAAATTCTGAAAAGCCTGATCTTCGGACTTTCCATATTCAAACAAAATTTTAGGATTACCGCCTGAGTCTTTTCTGTACATACGGGCCAAAAATGGCCCAAACTGACTTTTCGATGTCCAGCCAGTCCTTTCCATGATGACACGTTCCCCCTCAATCCATCTTGATTCCAACTTTTTAAAAATAACACTCTTCATACTGCTATTATAGCATAACTTTTTTGATTAAGTGCAAACAGCGCGGTGCGGGATCCTATTGCCACGCCGTATCATCTAAGACCCACAACTTACTTTGCTCCTGATAGAGTTGCTGCTTCAATTCAGAAACTTTACCGTGCAGAATGCCCACTCTTGAACGCGCACCATCAACGTCATCTAAGCGGGCGATTAAACCCTCTAGTTTCTGCATCTTTTTCATTTTTTCGCGTACACTGGACTGCACTAAATGAAATTCCTCAACCATGTTGGCCATTTTGACTTTGGCCTGCTCGATCTGTGCTGCTTTCATTAGCTGTGCTTGCTCTATGCTTAGCTTATTACGGCCGGTAATGTCAGGAGTATAGTTCAAAGATGACGAAATCCCCACATCCTTAAAATCGATGGTATTGGAACCACTATCATTTTCACTTAAGAGTGGTGGCGAAATGAGATATGCACTAAAACGAGGCAGATCATTAGTTTTTAGCCCCATGATCGACAAATCGGCGGCCACCATTTGCAAGGCTAACATCGATCGATACGTGTTTGCAAAGTTTGGATCCGACAATTCGAAATTCGAGTAGTCCAAAATTGGAATGTTTTCGCCAACAAATCGATAAGAGCGATAGTCTGCACCCAGGAGTTCACGGCACGCAGCATTATAGTCACTACGGGCCTGCAACAGCTCGTGACTCAAATCGCTCAAGGCTTGAGTCAGACGTGTATTTTGCCCCTTCGTTTGATTCAATCGGTCGTAATCGGCTTGCTTTTGATCCAGTGCTGCCTGCATGAAGTACAGCCCCAGCAACTGCGATTGGGTGGTCCTTTCGGCGAGCACCAAAGAATATTCTGCATGGCGCACCTCATATTCTGCCCGATATAGATTACTCAAAAAATTGGCTGGATTGGGCAACGAGACAAACAGGTTCACCACAGACGAAATATCCGAAAGATTGGTTTCACCCATATCCCGGAACAGAGAGTAGTAGCTTAGATTCAGTGACGGGCGAGGAAGCAAATTTTTGTAGACCTGCTCACGGCGCTTGATGGCGTACGCTAGGTTATTGTCTGCCAAGATCATTGCCGGAGAATGCTCCAAGGAATATTGGACTGCCTCATCCCAGTCAAATGATAGCTCCTTTTGAGTCGCCGCTGACTCAGCCCACAGCTGATCCACTTCTACACGACTCTTGGAATAACGTGAATCCATGCTCGCGCAGCCTGAGAACGCGATCGCCATGAGAAAGAAAATAGGTGTTAGATATTGTATGGTCATGCTTGTAGCTACAAAATTGTACCGACTTGATCTGTAGATGTTATAATGATTGTATGTCACAAGTGAAAAAGAAAATGACGAAACAGGAATTCGAACGCCAAAAAAAGGAGTTCGAGACGCGCAGAGATATGCAACAACTCGCGTTCAATTCCCTGTCATTGGATGAGGTCATGAAGATGTGTGGCTATAGTGGAGAGCCAGCTGGGGCCCAACACCTCAAATATAAAGTCAACGGCATCTTATTCAATTGTGAGAAAAATGGAAAACGTTTTGGATTTCCTAATGGCGATGCGTTGAGTTTTACTGGAAAAAAGGGTGGGATCGGCGCACTCAATTTATTTAGAGCAGTCAACGAAGTAGAGGGAAATGTATTATCATATCCAGATGCATGCACCTTACTCGCCAGAGAAGTTTGCCCAGAAAGCCTAGATACCAACCTCAGTATAAGCGATGAGGATAAAAAAAGGCTGGAATTAAAACGTGCAGAAGTTGCCAAGAAGGCTGCCAAAGAAGCAGCAGCAGCTGAGGCGGAAAAAGAAAAAAAGAGACTACATTGGAATCAGTTGCCCCCCTACTCGGCGAAGCATGAACACATGGCGCTCCGCTATCTGCATGAAAATCGTAAGTTTCCAAAAGGATTGGCCAAATCATTATTAGAAGCCCGAGTACTTTATCCGGCTCACATCAAAAACAAGCTCGGATTTAAACAAACCCACATTATTGCACCCATCGTAGAAATTGGAACCTCTGAAGCTTGTGGGTATGCCGACATCACCCTGGGAGTTCAAAAGGGCAAAGACATCACCGAATATGATTCGATCAAAAAAACATTTGCCCACAATGAAGGCCTCCCTACTCGGGGTGTCACCGTCATTTCAGGTATAAATGATAAAACGAAAAAAATCACTATTTGCGAGTCCTTGCTGGATGGGATTGCCTATGGTCAATTAAAAGGATTCCCCAAAGATGAGTGCATCGTCAGTACCGCAGGTGTACGCGTGCCAGAACCCACAATTAACTACTGCAAGGAGCAGGGCCTTGAGGTCAAGACTGCGCTAGATAACGATATTGCTGGGCGTAGATTTTCAAAAAAAATCGAGGACTATTGCCAGTCGATCGGTGTGCCCTCTTCAATGGAATTCCCGAAAGATGGCCGAATAGAGCTCTCCTTCGATAAGGAAAATTCCCATACTGCTGGCAATATCTCTAGCATCAAGACTGCCTGCCAGCAAAGTAAGCTCGACTTCCAACTTCAGGAGGACCCGTCCGGCTCAAAGTTGCAGGCGACCCTCCCGAATACCAGAACCGTATGCCGAGCACTCAATAGTGTACTGGTAAGAATGGAGAGACTCAAACTAAAGAAAGAAGATCGCCCCATTCAGGTAGCCTATCATCGGAAAGACTGGAACGACCTGCTCAAAGAAGATATGGCCAAAGAAATTGAGTTAGAAAACCGCAATCTTGATGCGCTACAAAAAGAATTAGCGGATCCAAAACAACCAGTAAGAACGCTGGATCTTTAACACTTTACGACCTGTGTGCTGCCTGCGTAATCATGAATGCAGCGCTTTTTCTTGCCGAACACAAAAAGGACATTCACAAGCGAGAAAATCGATCCAATCACTGGTATTTGACCGGGGATGAGGAAGGTGGCATATCGCTTTGACAGATTCTTTCCCCAAGTCGCTTGGCCGCCCGCCAAATTGACGATCTTGATTCCCACAACTTTTTTGCCGATGGTTTGTCCTTTGTCTTTTAGCAACTTGAAATTGATCAATAAAAAGAGGACCAGGCTAAGTATACCCATCGCCAAACTGTTAGCTAACGATGGCTCCACGCCCTGATCAATCATCTCAAATCCCCCGGTGACATACACCATTGGGACTGTGAAGAGTACCATCACAGCAGAGTCTAACATAGCAGCTCCTAGTCGTCTCCATCGAGAGGCCAGATTCAATTCACTTTCATTGGGTTGACCACCCTCTTGTAAAACAACGTTGGTTTCGATGGTTGGTTCATTCATAGTCTTCTGAGTATTTTAGATTTTAGAATAGTCCGCTAATTAACAAAATCGGATAAGCTGGGTACCGATTGCGGCAATGCGGGTTGAATGATTCGATTGGAATTGTCCTCCAATAGTTTGGGTCGAACGATTTTGGGTGTAATAAATGCAATCAGATTTTGAGTCACCCGTTCCGTCGTTTCACTTTTGAACAAGCGTCCTAATACTGGTAAATCGCCCAATACTGGAACCGATGTAGAGGATACGATATCGTCATCTTGTTGCAGGCCTCCAATCGCCAACGTGGCCCCATCCGGCACTATGACTTCATTGGTGTAAGCGCGCTTTTCAATGGTTGGATATTCATTGCCCACTAAATTTACTGTACCGGATCGAGTGGTGAACTTCAGGTTAAAGTTCAAATTTATCAATTCACCATAGTCACCGCCATCCAGAGTTTGCGGGATCGCGCGTAACTCGGTTCCAATATCTAGGTATTCTATCTGATTGGAGTCGGAGCTAATTTGGCCATCTGAGGAAACACCAGTACTGCTGATGATGGGTGTCTCTGATCCAACTTGTAAAACAATCTCTCGTTTGTTTAGGGTCACACAGGTGGGGTGTTGAAGAATTTGTGAATTCGAATCTGTATCGATAAAGTTCCACAGCAGATTCATATCTTCAGCACTGAGCGTCACAGTATCTTTTAACTGATTGGAAGGGCTGACCTCTCCCCCGAACGGAAGGGCCGCTAAGCCCGACAAGCTAAGCGTTTTCCCCTGAAAGCCAGACCAATTAATTCCGCGTCTAGAGACTGGGGATTGATTGGTTTGGACCAAGGCAATCTCAATTTGAATGAGGCGAGCGGGACGATCGATGACTTCAAGAAGATTTTCGACTCGTTTATGTTGCTGTCTGGAGGCATTGATCAGCAATTGATTATTCTCGCGGTCATAATAAACGTAAGGGGATGAACCCGACTTTTCAGCACCCGCATTTTTTTGGTGCTTCACAAAAGAATTAAACCCAGGAGACGGTATACTAGCAAAGTTTCCTACGCTACCCGCCGCATCAAGGCGATCATCAAGCCCATCCACAGGAATGTCCATGATCCTCTTAACCTCTTTCACGATATTATCAGTGATCACATTAATACTTGCCGAGCTGGAGCCAATACCACTGGCCGACGTATTATTAGATAGGGTCGACCCCATAGATGATCCGGAAATATCGTAGTCCTCTAAAGTATTATACTTTAGGGAATAGGTCCGCATAATTTGCTCATGAATATCTGGCATGAAGAAAAACCAAGTATTTTTTCGAAATTCCATTTTAAAGCCGTACAGTTCAGCTAACTGCTGCAGCACTTCGAAGGGAGAACCCGTCGACCGGTATGAAATGACGGTAGAAAAGACTGATTCGTCAGGGTACAGATAATTCATGCCCGCATAATCAGCAATATAACCGATTGCCTTGGCAAGCGTGGTTTGTCGTAGCGGGATACTGGGCGGTACAGGGAGCGCATTTAAGCGTTCCAACTCAATCTCCAAGGGAGACTGATAGGAGATAACTTCGGTTTCCACTTCCTCGGCAGTTCCCGCTGGATCTGTGGGCGTATCTGCACCGTCATCCTGATCGAGAGCGCTGAAGCTTTTTAAATTCAGCTCCCCACCTGCTGGCGGCTCCCCGTCGAGTGACTGCCCGGATTGCGAGTTGTTCAGTAAGCTAGTCGGCGTAAACTCACTCTGAACGGCTTGCTTTTCGCCATCCGCAATGGATTCTGAAAATTTTTCGGACAGGAGAGCATCCGAACTAATAGGCTCGATGGCTTGAAGTGTAAGTCCCGTTGCGAGAAGGTAGAGGAATTTCAGCTGCATGGTTGTGTTCGTAAATAAATTTTAATTATTAAATATGATCGAGTGATGGATTCATTATAACACCCGACAGACAGTTTACATCGAGCTAGATATATCAAAGATTGCCATAAATACCGGTATAAGAATAGCAGAGGCCCCGATTGCCATTACGATGAGCATGATCGGAGGAATTATTTCAGGCAACAAGTCCGCATATTCTGAAACATCCGTTTCTCGTTCTTTGACAATATTGATAAGCGCACCATTCAAGTCGCCGGATTGTTGCCCTAGTTCCATTTGAGATGCAATAATAGCGCCCTCTCGTGAACCAATTAGGTGTTTCGCTTTCATAAAAGAAGCTGGCAAACTTAAACCATTGTTGATGCCCGTAGTTACCGCGCCATAAAAATCCTTATATTGGCGATTTTCGCATAACTTCTGTACAACTGGCAAGGCATCCGAGTCTGTCTTATTCGACCGCAAAAACATACTTAGGGCTGACAATGACCTGGCCAAATACATCTTATGCAGCATGGTTCCGATGACTGGCACTTTTAGAATTCCCTTCTGAAATGAATCCTTGGCCAAAACTTTTTTATAGCTCAGAATTATGAGTATGGCGCATATGATTGGGATGGGCACGAAGTAGTACCAGAAGGTCTGCATAAACAAGGTTATCCCGTACAGCATCGAAATGTAGGCCGGCAACGATTGCGTCATCCCGATAAAATTCCCCAACAGGTCTGGCACTAACTTGAAAATCAACAAAGACCCAAGCAACAAACCAATGCTCAATGCTATGGTGGGATACATCGCGGCCTTCTTGATCTTGCGATTCACTGATAGCCATTCCTCACACTGATCTGCCAAAATTGTAAGCGTTTGCTGCAGATTTCCGGTATCATCGCCCGTCTTGACCATGTAAATGTCGTACTGTGAAAATGACTCAGGAAAACGGCCCAATGCGTCACTCAACGATTGTAGGCCCTCTCGTGACATCATGTTGCCAATCGAAACACATAAACCCTTTCCAATTGGACTTTTTATGGAGGCAGCAATCATAGGAAGCGCATCTATGAGGTGGCGACCCTTATTGTTCCGAATGAAGTCAGCAACCCCTCGATAAAAGACGATCTTATCTTTTAGTGGCACCTTTTTCTTGATCAGCGCAAATCGGCATTTGACTTCAAAGTCCGACATTTTGACTTTCTTGATCAAATCATCTGGATCCAATCTGAACAGATTGGCGCCCTCCTGTTCTTTATCAGCAATGATGCTTTCATATCGGCGTTTACCAGACCGATCCCTAATCTCGAATTTGAAATATTTCATCTTATCGATCCAATGAGGTCCAGTCCGTATTCCATCTGTTGACTTCCTCCAAAGTGCTCAGGCCTTGTTTCACCTTTTCCAATCCATTTTGGTAGAGAGAATTGACGCCTTCTTTTCGAAGGACTTCTTTTAGCTGGCGATTCATTTCGCTGAATCCTAGTCGCTCATGATCCATCACCAAGTTTCTGACGTCCTCAGTAAACGGTAAGAGTTCGACAATCATCAACCGTCCTTTATACCCTCCTGTGCAACGATCACAGCCAAATGGCTTATAAATAATAGTCGGTGGACTGATGCCAGCATCCTCAAACTGTTTCTTTTGGCGAGCCGTAATCTCTGACTTTTTCTTGCATTTTGGACACAAGGTTCTGATCAAACGCTGCCCTTGGATAACACGTATGGAGTCAGAAAGCAGGTCAGCATCAATCCCCATATTCAAAAGCCTCGGAATTGCGCCAATTGCGGTATTGGTATGTAGAGAGGTAAAAATCAAGTGGCCGGTGAGCGCCGCTTGCACTGCGAGTGTCGCCTCGTTTTTTTCCCGAATTTCCCCGACTAAAATCACTTCCGGATCGAAGCGCAGAGCTGGCTTTAAGAAATTCGTAAAGCTCAACTCATCGCGCTTACCCACATCCGATTGATTGATCCCAGGAATTAATTTTTCAATGGGGCTTTCGGCCGCAAGAATCTTTACGTCCGGTTTATTGATATGATTGAGAGCTGCGTACAAGGTGGTCGTTTTCCCTGAGCCAGTCGGTCCCGTAATGATATTAATCCCATCGGGTCTTTCGATTGCTGCTTTAAATATTGTGAGATCACGATTCTCAAATCCGATCTTTTCTAAAGACAAGTCCCCAACCGTGGATAGATTTTGAGATAGTCGAATGGTTATATTTTGTTCGAAGATCGCATTATTATTATTGCATGGCAGCGCTTGCACACGGCCGGTCCATTCACCATGCTCTGTGTGGTGAATCATAATAGAACCGTCATCGGGTATTGCCTTGTCGGAATCTAGGCCCGCGTAGCTCTTGAGGACTCCATTCAGTTTAGAGATGATTGCTAGCGGTAATTCTAGGATTTTCTTTAGTTTCGCATCCACCCGAATACGAATGATACACATCCTGAGCTTGGAAGTGGACTCATATTGTTCGATGTGAATGTCAGATGCGCCCTGTGTTATCGCGACATTAAATAGATAGCAGAGCGTCAGATAGGGGGCAGTCAGGTTCTCTCGATTTATGATTGATGAGCGCAATGGAATTTTAGGGGTCCGTTTTTCTATAATGTTTCTCGAAATTGTTCCAGCATCCCTAAAAAATTCGGAAGCATAATGGGCTGGGTTTACGTAGAAGACCTTCTCAGAGCTAAGATTTTGATCCGACTCACTTGACAACAGCTCAAACAGCTCCTGATCGGCACCCGTCATATTCGCCAAATTGGGGTCGATAACAGACGGAGATAATTTACCAGCCAAATCAGAAAAGCCATTCAGCCATGCTACAGGACATGGGATAAGGAAAAAATCTTTGTGCTTATGATCGACAGATCGTGAATGGAAAAAATCTTCCACCTCCCCAATGCTACTATCCTGATCAACCAAAGAAACCACCAAGCGATCACTCTTGAAAACGGTCACCAAGCCCCACCTTTGGCGATCCTTTATATCGATCACCTCAGAAGTCCCCGACAAACTCGCACTTAAATTAATAGGGAAAACTTGATCCCCCTTAAGATGGCTCAGCATCATATTTGCGATCACGAAATCGGAGCCCTCCCCTTGAAGGTCGTCAGGGTCACCCCGCAAAATAAGTTCTAGTGCGTCCGTGAGGTCTTTATCCAATAGCATGCAATCTGAGCAGAATTGAACACACTCCTCAACTGCTGGTCCTTCTAGTTTAAGAAATTCATGGATTGCGCCTGGCTTGTTAAATAAGACAGATTTCAGTGCCTCAAAGTTGGCTACTTTCAAATAATCAGAGAACTGAACGAACAATTCATCATAGACTTGTTCGCTAATAATTACGCGCATGCCCAATGCATGCGGTAAAGGATTTGGTTGCGCTAGATCCGTCCCTCCAAGCACAAAGATGCCCCCAATGCGCCCGACTGGGATAAAGGGGGGCTTATCGATCAGTCCCTCACTTGAGGCTGTTTTTATTTGCTCAAGATAAGGAATCTCCTGACAGCCGTATTGGTGAAAGTAGCTAACGAAAAGACTAAAGTCTGACTTGGTCGGGCGCCCTCTTAAATCTAAGGGAAAGGCCTGCTGCTTTAATAAATCACGGGCGCTGGCCTTATCGAGTTCTTCTAATCGAATCATTTTGCGAAAAATTGAGGAAGTTCTACCACGAATTCATATGGATCCGAAGCCGGTGTAATATCTGGCAAAATGACGGGAATGATGCGCAGCAATAAGGCATCTTCAGTGATGTTCTTAATGTAAATACGCGCATCGCTGATCGGCGAATAACTCGTTGTCTCATTGTAAAAAAGCACCTCAGATCCGATCTTAAAAAATTCACCATGAATGCCCACCCCTCCAATTGAATCGGCAGTCGGATGCATCACCATATCAATGGGACACTGGAAATTTTCATTCTCATTTTGGGCAGATCCATTGAAGTATTCCATAACCCGCGTATTTAGGGTGGAATAATCCACCTCATCTGGAACGACTATCGGCCGTTCGCGCATAAAAGGGTTGCGATCTAATTCGCTCAAAGGGATCGACAAGAATCGGCCTGGCATCAAATTGAACAGATTTTCAACCACCAATACCTCACCCTGCTGGCCCGGCAGCTGACAAATCAATAAGATAGACAAAACTATAAACTGTTTAAATTTCATTTAGTTCTAGTGGAGTTTAGTAGACTTATAAAACGTAGCCCAGATGCAATGCACATTAATTTTCTGAGCCGTTTAGATCTGGAATGGATGGATAAACAACCTGAAAACTGGCAGAGACGGTATCGCTGCGCTCGTAGCTTATTTCTAACTGTCCCATCGGGGCATTCGGCAACTTATCTTGGATGGAATTGATGAACTTAATGATGGATTTATAGGGACCACTCACGCTACTTTTTTCAATGATATCGATCGCTATCTCTCCGTCTCCAAAGAACATACTACCCGGTCTCTGGGCTTCACTTCTCACTGCGATTCCGTGCGAAATTGCCAGGTCATTAATTATTTTGTTGGCCGAACTAGCACTACTTTGCCCCTTACTTTGCCATGAGGAAACAAAGTCCTGAATCCTATCCTTCCCCTCATTCAGACGCTGGACCTCCCGGTTCTGCCGCTTATATTCCCGCTCTTTCTTATCATTTTCCAAGCGCGCCGCTTCATATTGGTCGCCTTTTTCAGAGTAATTCGAAACGGCCAAGTTAATGGCAAATACGGATAGCCCAACAAAAATGAGTATCTCGACCACCCAGTAGTAATTTTTTTTAATTTTGTCTTCTTTCTTCACGACTAGATTCTGTTTCTGTATAGGGCACCCAAGTCTGTATTTTTGCCATCAAGAATGCCACCTTGATTGATAAAAACGCCCTTATAGGTATGCAGCGTCCCTTGGGGGTCCGGTAGTTGAGCACCGGTGCGTTTAAAATTATTCCGATCAAAGTAAGCCTCGATATCCAAAATATGTTTCCGAACATCCGATTCATTACCCTCAATTTGAAGCTGTACGTCTAATAGCCGCTTACTAAAATCGTACTCCATATTGATATTGTTATAGATCACCTTTGCTGGAGCCATCTTTAGAATCGATACTGTATGATTCTGAATACTGGGATTTAAAGATACCCAATCATAGATTATTTTGGCCTGTCGCTTTAATTCCAATGGTTTCTTGGCCGCCTCCTTGGCCTCCTGAATCGCGTTTTCATTCCTTGCAATGCTTTGCTTCAAATCGTCCATCCCAGAAAATTGAATGCGCCCATAAATATGCAGGCCAATAAATAGCAACGCTGCTAGCCCGATGGCTGAATAGAGCAATTTTCTTAAAAGTAAAAGTTTGGAAGGCAAATGCTCTAAAAAGACTTTTTTCTGAAAATTGATGTCATGCGTCGGCTCAAATGATTGGGCATCCGCTGCCTGAAGATCAAAAGTTGAATGCATGATCGGATAATTAGAAAATAATATTTCCGACTCCTGATAATGAGATTTAAAAAAGTCTTTCAGTTCATGGCCAAACGAGGAAATCACTAAGGCCCGTTCGCACGGGGCGTCCTGGCAGTTACGAAAGCCTCCATTGCCATTTATGAATGAATCCCAAGTATCCTTGATGCCAAAATTTTTCGTGTCCACTTCTGTCGACAAACCTGATCGAGCACGAAAACCCCCTTTTGCAAATGACCATTTACCCGACCGTACTTTAAGTGCGATCGCATTACTTCGATCACTGATGAAAAGATCGCAATTATCGATTGCTTGCGTCTGTATGTACAAACTAGCTCGTCGCAATAAGGCGGCTATAGAGAAGTCAACTTTTATTAGGTTGAGATCATTGTGAATTAACAATTCATTAAACTCACGCAATCCGAATCCCGAAACGTTTGCCTCAAAAAGGATCGACTGCTTCACGCTCTCATCCGGATGACTGTACAAGCTGATTGCACTGCCGTCATTGATAGGCTGATAAGTTGCTTTCACCAATGCTTCTGGGATCAAATCAGATTGGTCATCTGGCAAGCGATCCATTTCATCATGGGTAATTAAATCTCTGAGTTCCTCTACATCGGATGAGAATCTAAAGTCGTCAACTTTTGAGGCATTGACATCATGGTCCACTGTAACAACGACATGTTTGATACCGTGTTTGCGTATAAAAGGCAAAATAACTGAATCAAAGCCTTCATTCGCCAACGTACTATCACCGCTTATGGCCTTGAACTCTGTCTCACGGGTTTTGATAGACTCATCGGAAATATCGACACAGTTGAGTGTAAAATTAAGTCCCGGTCTATAGTGTATCAAGAGTATGGGTTGATTCCCCGTGCGATCAAATGATAGAGGGACCAGCCAGTTATTAATGTCTGGGCGAAAGGCTGAACCCGTTAATAAGCCAAAAAAATTCTTCATGATCGTGTTCTAGTATTGAATGAGCATGCTTTCATCGGACTCAGAGCTACCGTCAGGGTGCTCATCCATATCTGAGCGGCGCATAGCATTGCCAACCGCATTCCCATGTAGATGAAATTGGATTGTGGTTGGACCATTAATAATGTCTGGGGAGTCGATGCTCGAATCATCAAATTTCACTTTTTCAATGTTAAGGTTAAAGGTCTGAAAACTATCGTTGGAAAAATATGGGTTCGTAACAATAACCCGTGCACTTATTATAGCACTCCCGGAGCTCAACTGTGACTTGGTCGGCAAAAAGGGATTGTTATAAAAGATGTCTGCTGTGGTCGGTAGACGATTCTCATAGTTATAACGGATGTATCCAAAGTCCGGATGTGTGTTATGCGAGAGAACGATGCGGTTGGTATTATTTTCAATATCGGTCACCGTAACCCCATTGCCACCGCTCGACTCTCGCGACATTGTCACCACTAGTGGAGCACTGTAGAATTCAACATGAATCACCGCAGAATCGCCATGAATCGGATCAGGGTGGATTGCTTTGATACTAAATTTATCGGGAATCGTAAGCCCACCGGATACTCCAGCCACTACGGTGGCACCATTCCACTCTAAAGAACTACTCGTAGGCACACTGCCATCTGTAGTATAATAATAGCGAGTGCCGCTCGGATTATCTGTTGGAATGCTTACGAAATTGTTGATAGGAAACCAGGCCGGATTGATAATTCCGGAATAATTTACAGATGGGGCGCTTACAGCGCCCGGAAGCGAGGCAGCATTTCCAGATGTCGCAATCTTCATTCCCATGGCATTTGTCCCATCAATATTTGAGGCCCTAGTCATCTCAATAACAGTTGCACGGCCCGGTGCACTGTGGCTGGCATACTCAATATTTAATGGTTCAATCCCAAAAAGTTCACGTTCATGCCCATTTAACATCGACAAGTCATCTGATTCTAGGCCTCTAGCAATATTGCTTCGTTTGATCGAATCACTCACATATTCCAACTTTTTGTTGGTTGTTGTAATTTGACTACGAACGTGGGCCTTCGATAATTCAAGAATGCCGCCAGTTGCAACCGAAACGATGACCGCGGCCGCCATTAGCTCAATCAGAGTAAACGCCGATGACTTATCTACAGGACGTTTTTTATGTAATATCCGACTAAACAATGACATAATACCGTATTTCTGAAATTAATGGAGCCATTAGTCAATAGAGACGACAGTATAGAAAGGCGCATACGGCAAAAACTTTATTTTATCTGAATAGGACATGCTACCCATTATAGCAGAAGACGTCGCCGTGTAAGTTGATGAATTAATGTCCACCGCTAACAATCCATTTAAGTGCAGTGCATCAATCTCGGAACGATCATCCAAGAAGTACATCCCTGAGACGCCTAGAAGTGCAGTCGCTTGGTGCCGAACCTCCACTCCCATCGCATACAATAATATGGGCCGTTCGCTTTCAATTTCTAACTGGGTCCGCACAAATGGTTGCGAATAATTACGAATGACTAGCGGGAAAGGATCATCGGAAGCATTGCCCCCAACGATGCGGATAGTGTTGGCCCCCTCATAGTCAAGTATCATATAGGGCGCACTCAAACTACCAATGGAGGACAGATCGATCTCAAGGGTACCATTGAGAGCTCCCCCGCTATACGCCGTACCTGTTAATAATGCACTATTATCGCTGGCAAAGTTATATATTAAATTGTCCGAATTAGAGGCATTAAAAAGATCAGACTGATAAAAGGGACCCATCAAGTACTCAAACGTGTTCCAAAGCAAAGAAACTTGATCTCGATAATACCATGGCAAACAGTTGTCGCCAGTGTAAACGTCGGGACTCGTAGTATCGTCACTGGCAGCTGTTTTGGCATGCAAGGCAGCAACTTCAAGCCCCATATCTAGCATATTTGAAAGGTCGGAAGAATCCGTTAATGTTTGGGGTGGTGCATCAGGGATGCTGGATGAACTGGGCAAACCGTAAGCGAGCAAGTTGAAATTAAACAGGGGTAAGCGGCGGACCGATACTTGAAAGTCTAACTGCATATCTTTGTTTTCGAGATCTGTATAATCGACATCGATTGAGACCGTCCCGCTATAGTTCAAAGAACTGTCTACGTAAAATCCCCCCTTTAGAACAGCTGCATTTTGCGGATCAGAGGAAAGAAGTGCATCCCAACTATTGTTACTCAAAACTGCTGGCTGATAATTTGGGAAAAAAGTATCCGTAAAACCATCCAAGCCCGATAAAGTCCCACTCAACGAATTAATCGAAAACGTCACCTCTGCATTATTCAGTTCAGCCAATTTTGTTCCCAGTAAAGTATTCAGATCTGAGAGCGAAGCTCCCTCTGTCACCTCTGCAATTTCATAGCAATAGCGCTTGATCAAATATTTCAGATTTTCGCGTATTGTCATTGAATTGACGTTGCGCGCTTGTATCAACTGCGACTTCCGCATTTGACTTGTCGATATTAAGGTAGTGATTGCTAAGGTCACAACCAGCCCAGTCATGTATAATACGAAGGTCAGCGTGGCAAACCCTGCCTTTCTTTTATAGGGAAATCTCATACGTAAAACGGGATACGCGACTCAGCGAATCGGCATTATGATCAATCTTTTGGGGAGTTAACAACGGATCGGGAAAAACAACGAAGACCGAATCCTGCTCAGTAATCCCCCATTTCGGATCGTAGCGATGCCAACGATGTTGCGCTCCAACCGATTTAACCAATGCATCATCACTAGCCAACACCGCCATGGAGTATGTCCTTTCAACGTAATTGAAGTCTGCAGACTCAAGCTTTACCTCATAAACGTTGTAAGACTGAGATTTATAAACGCCACTCGACTTCAAGACAGTATAGATCGAGTGAACTGTATTCACACTACTAAGAAAAACTACCGAAAATTCTGCTTCGGGATACACCCGTTCGGCGTTTGTATAGGAGGGAAATTTAGCACTGATTGCTTGAGCAAAATCATAACAATTGTTGGGAAACCGCGGCAAAGATAGGCCCGTGTAACTACTGGTTGCCGATCCGACTGGCTTCAAAGGCAGCCCCACCAAGCTGGTATTACTGGGATCAAATCCCTGCCCACCGATCACATAAGCCCGGGCTTGATTCTCTAAGTCTTTGACAAATGCCAGCTGGATGAGTTTCGCATCCTGACTGGCCACATAGCTGGGCGCCAATGGATACGTATCTGTTAGGCGAATGTATTCTGGCTTAAAGTCTTCACTCAATGAAAATGCGAGCCGATACACGCCTGCGACCAGCACCATCATCATAACGGCGGCAAAGAGTACTTCTATCAGCGTAAAACCGCTTTTTTTGTTAGGTCCCATTACTTCAAGTCTTTGATAGAATCGATCTCGTACAGTGGAATATGGGTAAACCCACTCCCATTCCATTTTGCGATGTAGGTTTGATCATAGACGCCATCTACATTCGAGCCGCTTTGCAGATAGAGCCCATTTCCGCTTAGATCGGAAAACCTCAACCACACATTCGTGGAATGGATTGAGAGCTTATTCGAATTGTCTGTGTTATTGGCATACGTTGGATAGGAAGGTAGATCGAGACGGCCATCATCACATATAAGTAGCCAAGATAAATAACTACTGGGTACTGGATTAACCTCTTCCAAGTATAGTTTGAATGCATTATCACACGCATGGGCTAATGCCAAAAATTCTCGATATTCAGAGTCTGTTCGAATCTTCTGATAAGACTTTGCAACCAGGCCTGTCAGTATGCCTACGACCACAATGGTGATCATTATTTCAATTAGAGTAAATGCACGCTTACTTTTCATAAATTTCTACCAATTAGGCATTTCGGTGGGCTTGGTTACATCGCTAGCAGAAACGGCCACGTCTTCGCCTACGACTGGGTCATAGATCACCTGATATTCTCCGGAAATTGTGGCTGTCGTGGGTGGAAGATAACGAATTCTCGAATCATTGACGACAATAAGACTTGCACCAGATGGAGCCCCATCCCAACGCCCACCTCCATTTAAAATGTCGATCTTTGCAGCGCTGGATGCCGCATTGTAAGTACTCACATCTGCTACACTTGCTTGACCATACCAATCGATATAAGCTCCTTGCAGCATTTTGAGCGTATGTTCTTCCTTGACCGAATCATTTTTCTTCCCGATCCGCCTCAAATTCGGACCCAAGAAAGACGCAATGAGTGCAATCAAGCTAACAACAACCAATACTTCTAACAAGCTGAAGCCTTTAGAACGATATTTTAGGGACTTTACTTTCATGATTTGACACCTTGCGTACGGAAGTAATCCAAAAGAGCGGATGGGTTTAGGCAGGCTGCCATCGCATCTGGATCATCGATAAGATCCAAGTTGATCGACAGAATGTGCTGAGACCAGGCCTCAACAAAGGAATAAATATCGCGTCCAGACCAACCCTGACTTTCGTGAGCAAGAGAGAACACGACTTTCTTGAAAGCTTGGTTGCTCTCCTCATCATTTGGGCGAACAAAGCGAGCGCCTGCCTTCCAAAACATGCGAGCCCGATCTTTTGTTTCCGGTAGCGGCACTTCTATCTTTTTGTTAAATCGCGACAGGATGGCCGAATCAATGCGATCTAAGTGGTTCGTGGCCGCCAGCACAAATAGATCGGCATCATGGGATTTTACACCATCCATTTCTTGCAGCAGTTGAGTCACAATTTCGTCCGTATATTGGTCGGTATGCCCTCCAGTGCGATCGGCTGCTAAGGCCTCAATTTCATCAATAAAGAGAATGCAGGGTGATTTGGAGCGTGCGTTCGCAAACAATTTCTTAACATTTTCCGCAGAATGCCCCAGATAGGATCCCTTAATCTCGGCGGCGCTGGCTGCCATGAAATTCGTGTTTGCCTCATTTGCCAAGGTTCGTGCAATCTCGGTTTTACCCGTACCAGGCGGGCCATACAATACAGCACTCCGCGGGATCGAAAAGCCCGCCTTGCGCACATTCTCACTGTTGCCAATAATTTTAGACATCCGGATCAGCTCATCATGCAGACCTTCTGGCAGAACGAGGTTTTTCCAGCTGGACTTTTTGCTTACTTGAACGCCTCGCTCTGCTTTGAACTTTTTGAGCTCATCGAAGAAGCACGCAAATGTGTGGGCTTGCTTATACGCAACAACCGACCGATCCACCAATTGCTCTAATTGCAAATAGCTTAACCCATTCGTCTGCTCCAAAAATGCTTTATAGTCCTCATGATAAACTGCAGCGCCAATCATACTTTTTGTGTAATTGATGCGATGCGTGATAAACTGAAGCCGTTGATCATAATCTGGCTTTTTTAGATCCACAAAATAAGTGATGCGGTCTCGTAACGCTTCTGGCAGACTGGTGCGGCTTTTGGCACTAAAGAAAACAATACCCGGACCAGTCGCCGCAGTCCCGTTTAATTCATCGATGATACTAGAAAGCAGTGTACCCGAACGATCCGAATCTTGCAAGGAGTCAATATTATCAAGATAGAGAGAACGAGACAGAATGCCCCCAGAACTCGAATTCGAACGTACGCGCCGGAAAATGTCGGATACTTGTTCAGGCGTGGCCCCATTAAGCGAAAGGACGCTCTTGATTCCAAAAAACATCGGCACAAATGATTTTCCGGTACCGCTCTCACCGGTCACACAAATAGCAATCTGTCCCAGTTTGCCCATCTTCGACAATTCTCGCAGCTTTTTCTTAAGGGCATCTCCCCCAATAAAGCACTTGGGAACTTCACTTTCAGTCTCTCGGAACTGGTAAAAATTAGCATCATTTGGATCCACAATAAGCTTTCTAGCATACAGGTCAGAATGAATTGCTTTAGTTGGCGTCCCCGCCTTAGCTTTCGACTGCGCGGACGGACGCTCTTCCTGGTGCTTGGGTACCTGAACTTCTTGGACTGGTTTTTCAGTTTTCACTCGTTCTACAGTTACAAACTGGCCATTCGTCTGGCTCCTTAAATAAGAACGAATCGCTTTGGTTTGTGAAAAATAATCATTGAGGGCTTCGATAAAAACATGGCGATGACGCAAAGCCTTGCCCACAGTTCGACCAATATTTCGAGCATGGGAAAAACTAAACAACACGCATTTTCCATCTGAGGGCTTCACTTGAGAAAACGATTTGCAAACGACCTGGAATTCGCCACCCGGTGCCCACAGAATACGCGCATGCGCATTCCCCTCTTTGCCGCCCCCCTTGCTGCACATAACCATGATCGGAGTCCCCTCACGAAACAGAACGCTTCCATCGGAAAAGAATGCCTCATCCAAATGTGTCACGTTATTATGCAAAAGATCGTAGATTGCGGCAAACAGGTCCCCATTTTTGTCGCGAGCAATGACACCCGGGTACAGGTCGACGTCATCGCCCCGGCAAAAAGCACTGTGCACGATGGGAGCTGTCAAGCGATCGCGAAAAAGCAAAATCAGGATAGAAATGGTTCCAAGGTAGGCCCACAATAATTGGACGGTACTACAATAAGCAATAAGACCTGAAAATATGGCCATTGGCCACAACCATGGAACAATACGAAGCTTCCCTTCTACTCGATAGTGCCCATAAATCAAGCCCCCAAATATGGAGCCTCCATAGTACCGATCAGGTGGAATGCGACCAATTTCACGATTGATCACTTCATGGGCCGAGTCCAAACGGGCACCATGTTCTAACCTAAAGCGAGCGCTGTCGAAAGTGCGCGAACCGCTTTGCTTAACAGCTTGATCAGAGTGTAATACCTTCATCTTTATTTAAAAAATTCAAAATAGGAAAATGCACCGATACCCAGCGCACCGAGCACCCATTTAAGCAGCCGCAATTTAATCCAAAAGAATAGCGTGCTTATGAATGACTTCGCTACCCAATAAGCTCCCCCAAAAACCATAAAGATAGAAACCAGCACTATAACTTGGCTTTGACTTATATTAATATTTTCGAACATGATTTATAGCTACGAAAAAGAAATGTGTGTTATAATACTCCTATGTCGCAAAACCTAGCAGAAAACGAAGAAGCCATTTTTCAAGATTTGAGAACCAAGGGTGTACTGCCTGATAACATTTTGTTGGAATATTCGGAAAATGGAAAAAGTAAAGGTTTGGTACAAACTATTATAGCACACCATGATCGCATCAATCCAAAAGCCTGGTTGCTGTGGCAACTAAAACAAGGGATGCATTACATTGGTCGGCATGAATTAACCGCTTCCTTTATTCGCTCATTAAAGCTTTCCAGCACTCAACGATTAAATCTAAAAACGGATTGTTTATATCCAACGCGTCTGGAAAACGGCGTCCTATGGTTGTCCTCCCTAAGAGTTCAACAAAACGTAGACAAAATCCGGGCTAACTATTTTTCTCAGGTTCATAGCAGTCAGATTCAATTCTGCGCAATTGATCTTGATCAACTAAAAGAAATCGATAGGCTCATCTACGATGGATTCATTCAGGGATAGTAAAATAGGGGAAGAGTTCATCGAAATGAGCTTACTAGAAGCCATCGAATTTGCTGCCCCAGAATTCGATGGCTCAAATCCTGAATTTGATTTCTCAAGAGTGCACTCTGCTGCCAGCCGACAACTAGAACTGGTAAAGGCGACCAAGAATCTGGATGAAACCTTAGCACAAGATATCGATAGGTCCAAGGATCTTGGCATCGAGATTTGAGCAAGCATTTTGCTGCAAGGCATTGATCACACTAACATATGTACACTGAAGGCTGAGGCGCCGATTTTTAACTGTATGCCAAGCGCTTATTGCGTACAACAAAGGATGATAGCCAAATCAGATGCGTCACCTTTGCCTGCAATGAGGCATATCCCTGGGCGAGTTTTGTAATCTCTGGATGCCATGCCTCTGGAAGCGTTCGATTTAAGTCCGAAATCTCAAGACCGATCTCCTCAATCGAATTGGTCGAATTTAGACGAACCAAGCCGACTTGTGCATTTGAAAAGTGAGCCACACTTTTTTCCCAATATTGAATCTGTTCCTGGATCCGTTCAAATTTGCTGATAGTGGCGACTAACTGATCGGACGGTTCATTCATTATGAACTAAAATAAAAATGACAGCCTAACTTTGCGTGAAATACTCGATACCTTTGCTTGAGAATTTAACAGCACCTTGAGTACGCTCTGCAAGTCCCATTTTAAGTAAAGTCCGAATTTCATATGGATTTAACGATTTCGGAAGTGTGCCCTTTGATCGAAAGCTCTCCGCACATTGATGAATCAAAGAAGGGAGCGCTTCGCTAACCCCAGTTTGATTCACAGAAGCATTTGTAGCATCAGACATCTCTTTTAGGCTGATAGAATCAAGTGATTCCGAATGTTCATTAGCAATTCCAGCGCTCCCAATGTCACCCGCATTAGCAGAATTCTGAAATTTCATCTGTTCGTCGAACAATTCGACCATTTCTTTGTTCACCCGGATTTTACGCTTAGCAACATGGTCTAAATAGATAGACAGCGCAAGATTTCCTTGTTTGACGCCCTCATTGATCATCAATTGATTCCAAAGTGGATTGGACAGCATCGCTTTTTTCAGGATTGGGACTTGCCCAAAAAACAAACTGGGCAAAATTTGCGATTCTGAACTGTTTTTCTTCTCCACCCCGCAAACATTCAAAACCAATCGCCACCTTGCTCGAGTACATCCGACATAAAATAAATTGACTTCTTGGTCCCAACCACCCCGTGGCGAGGGAATACTGCCCGAATTACAGCTTAGTATGTAGACATGATCAGCCTGTGCGCCCTTAGACTTATGAATTGTCATCGCTTGCGTATGGGGATCGCGATTCAAAAAATTTGAAATGTGATGCCAGCCTTCGTGTTCGAATGGAGCATTTCTAAACAACAGCATGCAGCTAGCCTTGGGTTGCGACTTGCGCACTTTCGATATGTCTTCCAGCACCCATAAGGCTTCAGCCATTCCGTTCTCATGAGGCGGGGCCACCGAAATTTCTCCGTCTTCCTTGAATTTTGTGGCCGATGGGATAACGTACTCCCGGTAAGTTGGCAGCTTCGAAACAATTTGATTCCCTAGCTCAACAATCGATTTCGCGGACCTGAAACAACAAGTCATCGGATGAAAATTCATTGGTAGCTCTTCTCGAATAGCCTGAACTTTCTTTCTAAAATTGAAGGGATCCGAACCTCTCCACTCATAAATGGACTGCTTAAAGTCACCCACAATCGCGACCAAGTGATTCACATCATCACGGGCAATGAAGCTTTCCAGTATCTTATGCTGAGCATTTGAGTTATCCTGGACCTCATCCCAGATGACATATTTGCGACGAATTCCTAACTTCGGATATTCTAAATCGCGTTCTAAAAGAGACGAGTCTGCCCGGATAATCCCATTAAAATAAAACAAATGGTCCGAGAAATCCATCATTAGAAACTTAAATTTCCAATCGTTGAACACCTTTGAAACACGCAGGAATAGTCGAATGCTTTTAAGTTCATCCAATCCACAGAATGCTTCAATCAGGCGACTATTACAAAGAGCTCGCGGGTTATGGTCCGGATCGTAATTGAAGGCCCGCGATATGCCGTAAAACGCAAGCACTTCATCTCGCAGCTGGACAATTTGCTGATGTTCTTTGGCCTGACATTCCTCAGTATCGGTCAAGGGCATCCCCTCGGCCTTCTTGTTCACTAAGTCATCTAGCGATTTATAGGCTCGTTCCCAGGCCCGGACTTCAGACTTCCAGAATTCGGACACCTCTATGAATTCAAAAGATCCTTTTTTACGAATTTCAGACCGGCCAACATATTCTCCGAAGCGCTTGTAGATCGCTTCAATAGTAAATCGAGACGACAGACTAGCATTCTGATCCGCTCGAATCAAAGCATCCAATATGAGCTTATAAACCGTTTCGTCTTGGATCCAACTAAACGATAGCCACAACTTTTTGTGAATACTGGTGGCGTACTTAGAGTTCTTGGCCGAATTTTCGAGCTCTTCGAATACCGAGCTAGGCAAAGTTTGTTTTAGCCAATCTAATGAAGTCCGTGCGCGCGGTTCAGCCCGCAAAAATTGATTAAAGACGCGATTCTTTCGAAAAGTCCCAATTAAAAAGCTATCGAATGTGAAGCACAATCGCTGCTGAGGAACCGGAATGGATCGATCCCGCATGATCGATTTTATGCGTTCATCTAATTCGGCAGCCGCCTTGCGACTAAAAGTTAAAATTAAAAAGCATCCTAACAGATAGGATTGGTCGGCAGATTGGAGACGTTCTTTGTTGGCTCGACCCAATACTTTTTGACGCCTGGCCTCTTCTTCTTCTTCGTAGAGATCAACAACAAGTTCAGCACTCACCTGCGTCTTGCCTGTCCCGGCATTGGCCGCACAAATGTGCAGCCCGTGCCGGGCACGCAGAAGCCGAGCTTGTTCGTTAGTTTTAACAAACACGCTTGATAGGGATGCCTAATTGGCTGCTTTGGAGCCGACCTCAAAGAAGATTTGAATAAGAATCTGAATGCCGCCCCCAATCAGAACCGCTACGATGCCGGGTTTGATAAGTTCTGAGAAAGGCTTAATTCCACATATCACCAATATCCCAATGACAGTTGCCGCAATAACGGCGATAAGAATACCAGCCTTTTTGATCCACCAGATAAGGCCCGATGCAGCCTCATCGAACTTCTGTTGCGACTGACTAGACACGTTGGACGAATCTTTGAACATGTCACCAAACTGGGATGTCTGCGCAGACACCTCCATCGGAACAGCAAAGTGAAAGACCGTACAAACGAACATTAAAAGAAATGCTTTAAGCATGACATTGTGTGTAGATTGGTATATTGGTTTCATAATAAGTTTTCTTTAACACTGTTATTATAGCATACAACTCATAGAGCTTTTGTTGTGCTAAAATAGATCATGATGAATCAAATAATTAAACTATATCTTTTAGCGCTTATTTTTACAGCAAGTGGAATTAACGCGAAATCACCTCTTGAGGCAATGATATTAGAGGCGCCTGTCGATCCCAAAAACGTTGAGACTAAAATTATGCCGCCGCCTGCGGATGACGTCTCCACTCTAGCGGCACCTGCCAGAGCACAATTGGCCCCGAATACATTGGAAACAGGCGATTATCGGGTATTTGTGCCCAGACAGTTTCCAGGATACCGCTTAAAAGCATTAGAGGACAAAAAAACTATCCGGTTCGATATTGCAGGGCAATCAGTGGATGTAAAGGTGCCGATCCTCATTTATATGCCAGAATCAGGAGGTATTCTTGCCAAATCCAGCGAGATTACCGAACGCCTATCGCAACAACTTATTCGAACGATTGCAAAAAACTCAGGCGATATTCCGCCTGAAACTAAAGTTGAACTTTCTGAGATTGCCGTTGCCATCCAAGCGCTCTCTGACCAGCTAGCCTCCGCAACCCCTAAAGCACTGTCCAAAAAATGAAAGTTCACTACAATCGGGACATCGGAAGGGTTGTCTACAGGTGGGGACTTTTTAAAGATCAGGACCTAATGATCTTGTTTGGAGTGCTCATGTTTGGCATCTTTGCCTTTACCATTTTACAAGCAGCGGGACTTTTTTGCCTGTGCTTGCTCTACATTTCAATATTTCATACTCGCAGACCTCGCGGGTATGACGTCCATTTTTTTACGTCTTTGGTAAGAAACCGCATATTTACAAATGGAAAGGAAGAAGTGATTTTTCATGAACGACGCTGAAATCATGAACCAAATATCCGGCTTTCCCCTGAACAGTCATTTGCCGGGACGTACAATTGACGACAATGTATTTCTGATCAATGAGGACTTTTCAATCGCGGTTGGCTGGAAGATTGATGTCCCCAATACGTCAAGTTGCCCCCAAGGCACCCTGGATGAAATCCAAAATCGCCTTTCCACCTTTTTACTATCAGTACCCGAGTACTTTGATATACAATGTGTCCACACAAATGATAGTCGTAGTAAAGAGAGCTTAGAGAGTGCCTGGGGACAAAAGACAAAAAATGTCGTCCAGTCCGCCTACATCGAAGAAAAGCGAACTGCACTGAGCGAGCAGTATTCAAATGGCCAAATCACCAACAAGAGTGTTTATTTCTTTCTGATTGCCGCACCCCACAAGGAAAATAAAGTTTCAATCACATATAAAGGAACGCTCTTTCAAAAATGTTCGGCCTTCCTTAAAGACAATCTCAACCCTACTGGCCGGGTTGAGGCATCCATCTCTCAACTCGATGACAGGGAAAAAGAATTAGAACTCTATGCGACCAACCTGCATGGTATCTTTGAAAGTCTTCAATTTAGACCTCACGTTTTAGAATCAGATGACTTCGTTCGGATATTTTATAAGAGGTACAACCCTTTCCAGTATGATCAAGCGATCGATCCCATCAAGTATCGGCCCGATCAAAACATTCCCCTGCCCGAATATTTCTTAGAAAATGAATTCGAATGGTCGAGCGATGGGACACTTCGCTCCGGCGATGCATACTTCAAGATTTTCTCTTTGAGTACGCCCCCCGCTAGTTTTGACTTAGCCGCCCTCGATTTAATCTTATATTCTGCAGATATTCCAACCATTGAACAGATAACCTATGCACGCCAAGGGGATATCGAGAAGCGCAAAAAGGCCCTCAAGACCGGCATAAAGCGCATGCAAGTCGAATCAGACGATATGGTCAAAATAGACAACTCAGATGTCTTGCAGCAACATATTGATGAAAGGCAAGCCCTAGCAAGCGGGAATGAGAAGGTGTGGCTTAGTGGGACCTTTTTTCTAATTTGGGCTCAGGATACAGAGACCCTCAAGCGATACACGATCGAACTTCTCAAAAAGTCCAGGGAGTCGGACATCATTTTACAGGAAGAAAAGAGATCTTGTTTTAATTATTGGAAGTCGACTCACTACGCATGGACTCGCGATCGTGATCGCTATCGAGAGCTCACCTTTAATACTGTTCAAATGGTGTCTATGCTACCGCTTTGCGGGGCACCAACAAATTTGGAGCAAGGGAAAGTTGGCTCCGTCTTTGAGCAAAGCGTTGGCGCACTATACAACTTCAACGGCTTCGATAAGCAACGATTCTCAAACTACAATTGGCTCATTCAGGGTGGCAGCGGATCTGGAAAATCCTTTTGGTTTGGGACGTATTGTTATAATTTGAAAATTAACGATCCGAATACTCGCGTTTACATAATTGATTTGGATAATTCGTATAGCGGAATTTGCGAAGCCTTTAATGGTCACAGTATCAACTTTGATATCGGAAACCCTGATACGTGCTTTAACCCATTTCATGTGACCGCAAGTCGCAATCAGTTGGAAAATGAAATCATTCAAATGCAGCGAATCGCCTTAGAGCAATTTTTGGTAGATCGCTCAAATGAGCAAACCCATCTTCCCCCCGAACAAGTTGGCCAAATCGAAACTTTGCTGACCGAGTTGGCCCAGAGTCGTGGTGGTGGGGAGTTCTACCTGTCGGACGTTCGACGCCAAATGGAAAAAATACCTGCGTTGAGACAACTCTCCTATCGTCTCTCACGCTATTGTGCTGGCGGCGTATATGGCTCTCTTTTTGACGGCCCCACGAACGTCGACCTCAGCAATCCATTTTTAGTTTTTGATTTACAGAAGTCTAAGGACAACCCTGAGATTGCCCCTATTATTCTAACGACCGTTGCAAATATAGTGGCTCAAATGGGCGATCGCTATATAAATACAAAAAAGTTGTTAGCTTTCGAAGAAGCCGCACAAATCTTGGACAACCCCACTCTTAAGGGCTATATCGAGCTGGCATTCAGAACCTACAGAAAAAAAGGTTTTTCGGTGGGTGGAATCAGCCAATCCATTACCGACTGGTCAAATCTACCAAATTCTGGGGCTTTTGCAAATAACCTTAAAAGTATCATAATTGCAAAACTTGATGCAGAATCTACGTCGTCTGAAATGCAAGAATTGCAAAGCTTTCTAGCATTACCAGATTCAGCCATCGACATGATCAATAGTTTGCAAACGGTCCCCGGCGAATATTCTGAGTTCGTTTTAATTGAAAGGACAAATCATGGGGTCGTCGTGAATAAGTTAGTCAATCGGCCTTCTCCGCTCTTTTATGCTCTCCAGACCACCTCTCCAGACGATAAGGCGGAGATTCAAAAAATACGAGACGAGGAAGGCATCTCATTGGTAGATGCTAAAATAAAGTTCAGCAAAAAGTATCCGCATGGAAAATAACATACGCATGATTCGAATAATTCTCTCACTGAGCCTAGTTTCTCTTTTCACCGCTTGCACTAGCAAATATAAGGATGCCGCCAAGGTGATGTCACTCGTTGGCGGCACAGCTGCTGGTGCAGCCATTGGCAATAATATCGGAGATGGTGGCACCACAGAAAGCGTGATCGGAGGAGTTGCTGGCGGAGCACTCGCCTATGGAGCAACCTCTGCGCATTTCAACAAGGTGGAAGCGGAGGAAGCCTACAACAAAAAGATCAAAGAACGAGAAGCGGGCGTAAGCGAACTTAACGAAGAGTGGGATCGTCAAGTGCAAGTCAGCCAGAAGCCAAAAAATGGTGATCAGGGATTTGGCGCCATGAGTAAATATTTGAATGACGTTCGCTATCCGTCCGGTCAGTATGAAGGCGTCAATTATCATACCCGCGAAATTTCACCTGTAGACAAAGACCCTTTTAACCCCATCAGATAATGCAGGCCTTTCAAAAAATCATAGCATTCGCCTTCGGCCTATTAGGGATCGCCCAACATTCGGTTTTCGCAGCATATCCCGTACATGACGCGCAAAACATTGCTCAGGCGCGCATGCTAGTCAATGTTGGCAACAATCAGGTCAACACATTAGGTAATATTTTAGGGGTCAATAATGAGCAACTGCTCATGTTAGAAAAAATATACAAATCACTCGGCAATCCCCAAAGTGTAAATCGATCCGACATAAAAAAAGCGAACAGCATCATTGAAAAGAATGGCCTTTCATCGTTTTTAGATTCTGCAGCTGGCTCGACATTTTCAGACCTAAGACGTGGCAGCCTTCCCAAAAGGGGAGACTTTTTTACACAAATAGAACCCAACCTTTCGAAAATATTTGATTCTGGAAAACTACCAGGCGGAGATCTATTCACTCAAATTGAGCCAATACTTAGTGGGAATTTTGAGGGAGTCATGGAAAACTTCCTTGGAAACGATTTTAACGATTTTAAACGGCTCATTCTAAATCCGAAAAAAGAAATTGGGCAACAGGTCAGCGCAAACGTAAGTTCAAGAATTGCAGATTTGATGAATTTGCCCCCCGGGGTCGAGGCTTCATTAGAGGACTACCTTGAGGACTTGGACGGAAACAATATAAGTTCTAGCTCCGTCGAGTTCGCAAACAATGTGGCGGCCTACTATTTTGGGAAATACATGGAAAAGGCTGGAAATCGAATCGGGCAGACCGCGACCCTCAAAATTAAAAATACAGCCATAAGCAATGAAATAAAGGATCGTATCGCGAGCGGCTCCGCCAACCTAAACCAACAATTCTCTGGATTAAATGAACTCCAGGCCACCCAAAACGAAATATTACTGAACACTTCTAACAATCTGAATGAAGCAAATGCCGCACTCTTGAATACCCAAAATTCTCAGGCAGTCTCATCTAGGGAGACTTTAGAGTTTGAAAGACAAAAAGAGCGAATTCGACGTTTAAACGATCTGTAACAATTCCATCATGGACTTCCGAATTGTCGCATTCATACTGATAGCCATGCTCCCAGTGCAAGGGTTTGCACTATTTGGTTCTTTCAAATTCCCCTACTACGTCTATGATTCAACGCGGCATCTAGAGCAAAAGAAACAGTACAACGTACAGTCCAATGCCTTTAATCTGATCGCAAATCAAAATACGCGTCAGTCTGAGCAACTGCAGATGTTGCGTCTGATCGCTGAAGCGGTCGGGGATAAAGCTAATTCTAATATCAATGTCAATGTTGAGCTGCGCAACAATGGCGCAGAAAATGAAGCCTTGCGCAAAGCATTTGATGAGGACCCAAACAACAAAGCATTGGTTGATGCATTTGAAGCCCTCGAAAGAAATCAGTTACAGAACAAATACTTTTTAGCCAAAGTAAAATCGAATGCTGCGATAGCGAATCGTCCACTTTCACTCAATGAGCGTTATGCGATCACCCAAGAAATGAAAACGATGAGTAACGAAATTTTGCTGCAAGAACTCATGCAGCTAGAATCCATAACATCCAGTCGAGCAATTCTGTCACAGGAGACATCGGAGGCGATGCAGGAACGATTGAAATTAAAGATTATGAAAGAACGGATCCAGCGCCTGAACAACCAATAATTTGACCCTCGCTTACAATGTACATTCGCGCCCTCATTCTATTTGCCTTGTCTTTGATATCTGCACAGACGTATGCACAAGACATGGGAGGCAGCTATGCGACACGCGCTTATATTGCCGCAACTGAAGAACGTGCACTCAGCATCGGCCAAAAACTAGCCGAACAAGGAATACTAATTGATGGCAAAATTCCACAATCCACTGACTTTCTCAAGTATGGACTCGATATGGAAGAAAACCAAACTGTGTGGGAGCTTACTGGTGGTGGCCCCGTACTGAATAGTATGGGCATCTCATTAAAGCAATTTTTTGTAAGTACTGTAATCTGGTCCATACAAGGACTTCTATTCTTTATAATTGGTGTAATCATCACGCTGGGCGCCTATAATCGAGGCACCCTATTTTCTGAGATGCAGCAATGGGCGATCAAGTTAGTCGCAATATTTTTTGTGATGTTTATGCCGCAGTTTATCTATGGTTTTGTCATGCTCGCATCCTCAACCCTAACTCAAGGTATTGGTAGTGTATTCTTTAATACTCAAATAGGTAGTAGTATTCAAGAGCGCATGGCAATCACATCGCCCGAGCTGAGCGATTTAGCCCGCACGTACAGAAAATCTTATGACCGTGCGATCAACCATAACCAAGTATTTTTCAGTCATACGAGTCCACAAGCCCATAACTTGATCATTGAACAGCTCAATGCCCTTTCAGAAGAATTATCAAATGCTGGATATATGGATCCAAAACCAAAGCTAGAATTGCTTGATAATAATTTGGCACTGTCTCAAGAAAATGCCTTTGCCCGTTATCGAGAAATTTCCCAGGCCTTGATCAACAAAGTCCCTGCTCAAGTAAATGGATCAAGATTAATCCTGCAGTCACTAAACGGTCCGTTCGCCAATTACCAAGAACCGAACAGTTCTAACTTTAATCCATTCATCATGCGGCCGGCCAACATTAGCAGCGCCAGCTCACCTTGGGCTTTCCTAAAGACCTATGACCCGGTTCTTACCGCGCTACATCGCGGAGAGTATAATCCACCAAACAATCGACGTAGCCGTACCGTAAAGTTGTCAGAGTCAGACAAAAAAGAGATGAAGAAACACTTTTCTACCTCAATTTACGAGACCAGTATGGCCTACTTCGATCGGACACTTTGGGATCGCATTCAAGCAATCGCCCAAGCTAGAGGCCTGAATTCCGCGGCCGACACACTCCAAGAACAAAAGTCGGCTCGTGGGGCCCTGGCGGTGGATCGCCCTTTATCCAAAAGAATCGCGGATAAAATCTATTCCTTTGTGGGGACATTGTCTTACTATTACGTGAAAATTTTGTGCTCTGTCATGACATGGGGCTTCGGGGCCCTAACCGAAATTTCATTATTCGGCATGTTCATCATGGCCCCCTTATGGCTGTGGAATCGCACCGAGCAAGCGTTTACCGGGTTAGTTGGGATCTTCATAACCTCAAACCTTTATCCCATGGTGATGCTATTTAGCATCGCAATTATGGATGCCATCTTTGCGCTAGCAACCAACATTGTACTGGGATCCACCGCTGGACTCATTAGTGGAGCAACCGCTCTAACTGGCGTCGGAGCCTCTTACGGTTCTACCCTAGGGCTAGGAAAACTCATCGGTTTAGCAACCGGAGGCAGTGGACTCCTTCTAGGCGCTGGACTTTTTGCGGTAGCCGGTGGCATTGCCGCACTATTAGGGCTGATCATCTTAACTCTATTTTATTGTGTGGCAATTACAGTCGTCGTGTTAAAGACGCCGGCCATCACCCGAAAGATCTTATCAGGACAGCTGCCACTGGCGGAGTTCGCCCAATCAACGATTGCAGGCCTAGTCAGTGCCTCAACTGTGGGGACTGGAATGGTTCGGTCCAGTAATCTGGCCACGAATAGCGAAAAAGCACTCACTAATGCGAAAAGTACAGCCAAAACATTAGCAAGCAATACACAAACAGGCTTAGCGAGGCAGGCCGAGAAGTATGCTTCCAGCTCATCCCCCCTCGGTCGCATGGCGCGACGTTATCAACGAGAATTCAGCAGTGACAGTCCACTGTCCGAAAGTAAGTGGAGCACTCGGAATGCGATGTCTGCCCTAAAAAATATGGGTAGTGGCTTATCGAAAGCATCCAGTAGCGAAGGGGCTAAAAGTGTTGCACAGCTGGGCGGAAGCGTATTACGAGAGTCTGCATCCATGGTCATGGCAGGGGGAAATCTCTCAAAATATCAAAATTTAAGAACCATATCAAAGTCGCAAGTCACAAACCAAGAGCCCGACAATTCCATCAAAAAGATCATCCCATAGACGGCGCCTAATTTGGAAGACCAGTTTGCATGCTATAATTGTCCTATGAACAAACATTATCAAAAGTCGATCCATGCGGGATGGATCTTTATGATCCTGACCGTAGCTATCGGAATAGGTTTCACCACTTTCGCATGCATATACAATCCAGAAAAAGAAACTCTGGTTCATAAATATGTTTTTCTTCTGATAGATGAGTTTGATAAAACAAATAATTGATGTGATCAGGGCTTCGGATTCGAAGCCCAAAGAGATAGAGCTCGAAAAAAATCCTTCTCCCAGAGACAAGAGAAAGGAGAAGAATTACGTAATCACTGACTTTTTCCATGAACTTTCATGGGCACGCTGGCAGAATAAAGAGATTTATTTCAGTTCCGTCTTTTTATTGATGGTCACCGGCATCATTTATTTCGCCGTATTTTCAATCGATCGCACTGTTCCGATAGAGGTCCGCCCTGGAATCAGCCTAAAAGAAGCGCTGTTACCCACTGAGCAACAACAGGTCAACCAAGATGAAGTCACTAAGTTTATTATTAATGAGCTGACCGCACTGTATCGGATTGATGACAATGGAACCCCCTACTTTCCTTTGTCCCGAGGTTATGTCAGCCCGGAAATTTATCGAGAATTTGATCAACAAAATAGCGCAAACATGAAAATGATCAAAGAGGAAAGACTCATACGCGCGCTTCACATTGGACGTGTATTGAATATTTTGAGTAATAAAAAAAACGGTAACATTGCGGCCTATGTGCGAGGCTATTTAACCATCTTTAAAAAACCGCGAACCAATCGAACAACCGTCGACATTTTGCCGTATCGAGCAAAGGTAATCTTAGTCACCAACATTCAAAACGACGCGAACCCGACCCCGTTTTACATGATCGAGCTACAAGTTGCCTCCCAAGATCAGATTGAACAGTGGGACTTAGAAAACCAATGATAAAGAATAGCCACAGTAGCTACAGAAATCCTGCGAACTTGGATAAGCGTTTTAAGGATCATCGAGAAACCTCTCACTTTTTAAGGAGGCGATTCGTATTACTCTCACTATTAAATCTCTCCTTAATTATAGCATCGTGCGCAGGGATTTTGATATTAGTCAAAAAGGCGAGCACTTACCCCGATATCTTAATAAAGACGAAAAAATCGGGAGTCTTATACGCTACAACCGACGGGGAAAAAGCTGTCTTCGATGATGAATCCGCTTTAGTCGACTATTTCGAGGACATCCTAGAATTAGGCTTTAAAGTCAATGGATCTAATCTAAACGAACATTTGAAAGCCTACATTAGTTCGGGGGCGCATGCAGAGTTATCACGCGCATTTCAGAACAATGATGCTACCTTTGGACAGCAAATTAAGCTGACTGAACCAATGCAGTTTTTACCAGAATACAGCAGTAGTTCCTATATTGCATCCAAATGGAAGGCAGAAATTTTTTCACGAGGGATCGCAGGCATGCAAGTGTCTGAAATTTACTTAGCCACTGCCTACAAAAAAGGCATGCCATCCAAACACAACGCATTAGGATGGAAACTCCATATGGTGAACGAATTAACTGCGGAGCAATATTACAAAAAAGAAATCCAACAGGACATCGATGAAAAAACTTCTACAAAATAGCTTACTGCTCTATCTTTTGCTTGCTCAGTGCCTGATTTTTGCAAAAGGGAGCGACCCTGCAGGTGCGACGATATTGGACGATACCCTGCAGCATATTTACCTAGCCTTTGGAATAGGCACAACATTACGATTTCCGACCGACCTTGAAATTAACGAGTGGAGTATTGGTAACCCGGGAAGCGAAGTCGTCAAAATGGTCGCCAGCCAAACTGTCCCCAACTCCTTTACCCTGTATCCGCAGGAAGAATCTGGCGATGTTAACCTGAACATGACCATCAATGGCAAGACCTATGTATTCTTGTTGCACATTGTAAACGATAGTCGCGTCAACTACACTAAAAGCTTTACTTTAAAGGGGTGGCAGGAAAAGAAGTTAAGCTCTAAAGTTTCTAGAGCCCCTGTGCTCAATCCCCGCGACATCGATTCCAGCAGCGCGATCAAAATAATCGAAAAATGTCGCATTGATCCGGTTTATCACCAAAGCCTGAGCAAGAAAATAAAGTGGTTCAATATTGGGAAAGCATATCCTTGGAATGGGAATATCATTACCCTATACGATGCAGTCCAGTTCATTGATGAGGACATGATTGTTTTGACGGTATCTTGGAAAAACCAATTTAACAACAAGGCATTCTACTTACACGTTAAGCAGTATGAAGTCTACGTTGCGAATCAACGCATTTACCCTGTTATTACGACACAAATAACTCCTCGCGTATTTCCAGGGCAACGCGATACTGCCTATCTATTTATTCAGGGGCACAAGCTTAAACTGGAACAAGATTGGTCACTGGGACTTCCACTCGAGGAATCTGAAATACTTTCTTTGAAATGAATTTGCGCGAACTCATAGTCCGTAAAAATGACGCCGGGAATGAGTCGTTCACGGGCCCCCTGAGCATGATTATTTTCATAGGTCTCATTGGGGCATTTTTCTACTGGGCATTTAAATCGACTAGTGAAAATGCGGGCTTTATAGACGAGGGAGGCTCTGCTTCCGTCAATCAAATTGCCGAAGCGACCACCCAATATTCTAATGTTAAGATTGAGAGCAATGAGGAAGCATCGTCATTAGGGTCTATTCGAGGACTACAAGACGAGACTGTTAAACCCACAGTCAAAGTTGATAAGCGGCCACGTAATGTCATCATCGACAGCATTAATTCAGAAAAGCGCCAATTCTATGGCGATTTGAGTAATGGTGATGACCGCTTTGAGGCGGGGTCCAACTCAGATCAGAACAACAGTATATTCGGTCTATTTGATTCAAACAATAGCGGCATTGAACTAAATGAATCTCTTGACCTATTACTCGCCGCCGCTGGCTACCAAAAAGTTGATACCGGAAAATACGAAAACTCTCAGCGCACCATCTATCCTCAAGACTACAGGGATCTTAATGACCTACTCAACCAACTTGGATTTTATCAGCACGATGAATCCCGTTTTATCAATAACATTGGACTGTTGATCGATTTTAATCGAGCAGACTTCAAGGGGGGCACATTAGTAAAAGGGCTCTATCAAGTCAATCTGAGCAATGGAGAATACATTGCTCGAGAAACCATCAAATCTAAAGCCGCCGGCCAACTTACGATTAATGGCGAGCCTATTTTAAATATTGATGATCATAGTATCATCACCGATCAAAATGGGCGCTTGGCTAATATACAAAGTGATGCAGATATCGTAACTCCGAGCGGTGAGAATTATGTCGTACGTCGATCCACATTAAAAATAACGCGCCCGAAAAAGGAAAAAACGCAGGAGAATAATGGGATTGAGCCACTCGTTTTTTATGGGGTTCCCTTAGAGACAGAGGCAGAAAAAGACGCGGAAGCAACACGCAAAGATCCATTTGCTGAAGGCAATTACCTGCCAAAAGGTTTTAAAATTCCCGTTGTTTTACTAAACACCATCCGCAGCGACATAAACGATCCAATGATTCTG